>Ga0116230_10003979_pt1 | contig 14452 bp, 10 predicted proteins | sample S1TSphfallax_3_FD_88678 | JGI IMG/M metagenome (GOLD analysis project Ga0116230, IMG submission 88678) | Host-associated microbial communities from peat moss isolated from Minnesota, USA - S1T2_Fd - Sphagnum fallax MG | ecosystem: Host-associated > Plants > Peat moss > Unclassified | place... | reverse complement strand
CAACCTTGCAATCCTTTGCCTTGGTCACAAGCCCAAGGCTAGGGTTATGACATTGGCCATAAGACCATCACCCAAATGTCATTTTGTCTTGAGACTCCCACAACTTTGGGGGCCGATAATTTTGTGTGAAGACCTCCGATTGAAATGAGGTCCAAAGTAAAGTTGTAGTTTTTTTCAAGAGTTGTGGCACACCACCAGTACGCAAGGAAATTGGGGCAATTATCGATTTTTAGTGGTCGAGAGTCAAAGTGGCAATTTGACTTTCAACCCTTCTTTAGGCCATAACTTATGTTTTAAGTGTCCAAATGGGTTATGCAAACCCATTTTGGACATTTAAGTTCCAAGAACTTTCCAATGATATAAATAACTCTTCAATCCAATGGGTTTTGACCCCTGAAATTACTCTCTAAATATTCGAGAGTCCATCGGGAGTCCAATTCCCAAAGTGGGAGTTCATTTGGGAGTGTGAGGGTTCATTCCCTCACACTTTCCTACACTTCCAGGAACATGAGATGTGACTCCCGGGCTTCCCTCTTGGGTCGCACCCTTGCAAGCCCTTACCTTGGTCATGAGCCCAAGGCTAAGGTTGCAACACCCAACCACTAAAAGTCGAAAATCGCCTTGATTCCCTTGTGTGTAGGTAGCATGTCATATACCGTTGGAAAAATTCTCGATCAGGGTTACAACTTTTCTTCAAACCTCACTTCAATTGGAGGTATGCACAAAGTTATGGGCTTCCAAAGTTATGGACTTCTAAAGTTGTGAGAGTCCCAATTTCGAGAATTTCAGGATTCCAATTTGGGAGTCCTGAGACAAAATGACATTTGGGTATAGGCCTCATGGCCAAGCATAAAGAATACTATAAACGGGAAGGTGGTGGCTTCCCCGAAGTCCAAGCCGTGGTGAATCTTGTGAGTTCGTGTTTGCTCGTGGCTTGTCCATGCACCAAAAATGTTCTAATAACACACTAACCAACTTGTTATTTGGTTTGTGCAGGTTTGTGTGAATAATTGACTTGCTTGTCACTCTTCTTAATCCCCATCCCAGAGTTCTAGCACGCCCTTTTGCACCAAAGTGTTATGAACTAAGGAGCTTGCCCCAATTCCTTATCCTTTTAATGTTCACCCTTTGGACTCATAGTTGAGTCCATAAAGGAGTTTGGGGATGCGTCATCAATGTTTGTAATTCATTGAGAATGTAGATTTTGCAAATTGCTCAACAAATTGAGTTGGGATAATGGAATTGCACAATGTTATCATTGTGTAATGTCAATTCTAAAACAATGAATTTAGAGCCTTGTACTTTGAAGGTTTAAATTTTAAATTTTGTAGCGGTGATATTGAAACTTGAAAGTTGAGTAGTTTGAACATTGTAATTTGCCATGTAGTATCAACTCCAAACAATAAATGTCAAAGTAATTTCCAAAAACCAAACATCACATTATCTTTGTGTTTGAATGGTGTTAGTTGTTGAACCTTCAAAGTTATAGCTTCCAAGATTCAAATTCCTACCCAAGTCTATGACTTTGTTGTGTTATGTTTGGAATGACAAGTCATTATTGGGATTTCAAGTGTGTGTGTTTTGGCCTTTGGGTTCTTGTGTGTTGTGTTGATAGTTTAATTGATCATCATGATTCTAAATTTTGATAGTATATAGGAGTTTGGTGGTGGCTTTTGGAATTATGTCTCTAAATTTTGATAAATGCATCAACACAAAATTGTTAGAGTCCATTAGGATCAATCTTGAATGGGATTGTCAACATTTGTTCATAGCTAACTATTTCACAAGTCATGATTCCCAAGTCATTCATTATCCTAAATGACAAATCTACAAATAGTTCACATCTACACTCATGATTCCACAAATTGTTCTCAAGATTCCTAGATGCCTTGAAAATTGATTGATCCTAATTCTTGAATGGGATTCACAACTACATTTAAATTCCCATAGTCATTCACAAATATGTTGATTGAAAATGTCATCATGCTTGTAGTCAATCACAAGTTACAGCAATCAAAAATGTCATCATCCTCATAATCATTAACAAGTTATGTCAATAAAAATTGTTATCACAATCAAGTCAATTTGTGATTTCCTTTTTTGTTCTATTTTTTTGTTTGTGATGTTTAACTTATGAACATTAAAACTCCATTGTCACTTACAAGGTGTTCATCAATGCTTGGCAATGTTAATTTTTGTTCATGATTTTGTGGTACTAAACTTTTGTGATCTTTGTGCAACAAAAGGTTGTTACTTGCAACCAAGATCAATCATCACACCATGTGGCATGGATGAAGCACGATATGTTTATGCTCAAAACCTTTAATTCCTTTCACATTGTGTATTCCATTAGTTGTTTTCACATTTTCTATGCCTTAAGTCCCTAACTTTCTAAAACAACATCAAAATTTCAGCCCCCTAAGAACTTTAAGTTTAAATTTCTATTTGGGAACAAAAACCCCTAAGTTTATGTTGTTTCTTCTAGTGCATTTGTCCCCATAGATGTTGTTTTTGTTGTTGATTCTTCTAGTGCAATTCCTATGAATATTCCTTCTATTGTGCAATTTGATTGCATAATCTTCGACCTCGTTGTGGCAAAAGATAACATTGAAATCCAAAAAAAGATTAAAAAAAACCTCCAAGTTGAATACTCATTTCAAAGTTGCATGGGCTATAAAACTACTTTGGGCAAAGTTTGTCTTAGGTTTTAATGGAAAAATCACTCAAGTCTGATGCATGCAAGGTTTGCATTTAGATGGAAGGTAAAAATAACCTCCTTGTTCCTAAATTTGATTTTCTACGGAAACATGCAAGTTGTTATAAGACTTTAGTAACCATGTTAGGGGTGAAAAAAGGAAAACACTATTTTTTGAAAAATATCCAAAGATTTTGAAATAATGTTGTAACAAAACATTCACAATGCAACTTAGATTGATAGGAAGAAAAAACTTGTTCAACTTGCTTTGATTTTTCATTTGTTCAATTATGGCCACCTTATGACAAAATATACAACCATGTAGAAATTGTTTGTGCAATTAAATGTTACCAACAATCCCATGAAACATTAGTCTGATGGGGTGGGTTGGGAAATGGCAGATTGTATGTATAAACATATTTTGAAAAAAATTCAAAAGGGTGAATGCACCCTAAGGTGGACCAAAAGTGGCACATGTGGCGTCCATAATTTTCTTTTTTCATGAATTTGAATGTGAATATTTGATGTTTTGGGAATGAAAATTAGTCCATTTGAAAGTAAGAGGCAAGAAGAATACCTAAATTAACACACTCCCAAATTCCTTGTTGGACCCAAGTTGGGTCCAAGTTAGTCAAACATCGAAATTGTTTGGAACTTGGGGCACGCTTCCAACTTTCAACACTAAAAGGGGTAGAGAGGCATGTTGAAGCTCCGGGATAGGACTAGGAAGAGTGACAAGCTTTAGTTACTTACTCGAACCTACATCAAACCAACCAACAAGTTGGTTAGTTCACATTCTGGAGCACTTTTAATGCTAGGACAAGCCACGGGCAACTCTAGACTCATAAGATTCACCACGGCCCGGACCCGGGCGAAGCCACCACCTTCCCCCATATAGTATTCTTTGTGTCTCTCCGCAGCACCTACATCCGAATGGTTTTTTTCCCGGGACTCCCAAGGAGGAGTCTCGAAATTGTCACGGTTTAGACTTTCGGGTCTTTGCGAATTCATAACTCTTTACTCAAACCTTCGATTGGGATGAGGTCTGAAGCAAACTTGTAGCGCTCTTTAAGAGCTCTCTAACAATGTGTCGCAATTTACTTGCACACACCGGGGTTAGGTCAATTCCCGACTTTTAGTGATTGGGAGTCAAACTACCAATTTGACTTTTGGCCCTTCTTTTTGCCATAACTTGTGCTACAAATGTCCAAATGGCTCATGTGAGGCCATTTTCGACATCTACACTTTGATATCTTTCCAATGATATAAGGAACGCTTCAAAGCAAGGTGTTTTGACCCCTACAATCAAACTCTAAAGTTTCGGGAGTCTCGGAGGACTCCCAAATCCCCATTTCGGGAGTGTGAGTGTCATCCTCACACTCTTCCAAAAGTGGGGTTGTGACATAAACCCAAAACTTACATGTTTTCAAATTATAACACATGCTACAATTCGATCAGATAAGGGAAAGTTAGAAGTAAAACATGGGTTTTCTAAAAATTTATAATTGGCAAATGTTATGTTGGGTAGTAATGTGACTTTACAAAACAAATTTATCAAATTTTCCATTTCAATAAATAATGGATTTTTTATACTATTGGTAATCTTGCAAAATCTTAATAAACTAAAATATTAAATTTGATTAAAAACCTTTATTTGTGGCTAGAGGTACGTTTGTCTTTTTAAATGCAAAAAAAATGACTATTATTGATAATTAGTCTTGGATATCAGTTCATGTATATGTGATACAAGCATGGAAAAAAATGTATGTTTTTTTCCCTCTTTTAACATGTTGTTGAAAGTGGGAATGTAAACAACTTGACCTTATTATAACCCAATCCCTTATGCAACAAAGAAGGTTGATTAAAAAGGAATAGGGGAAAGGTTCATTTGTTTTGGTGTAAATGGAAGTTTTTTTTCTAGGGTTGCCACACTATAATGACATCACAACTAAGGGAGAAACATGTTCCCTACATGATGGGGCAACATTTTATGGCCCATAAGTGAAAGTTTGTTATGCAAGTTTTTGAAATTTGCCAATGGTGACCAAGTATGAAGGTTTGCTACAATCATTATATTCTTACTTTTCAAGTCCCCTTAGATGACGTTTGGAATTCAATAAACTTGATAAAATTGTGGAAATGACAAAATTAAGAACTTGAGAAATGTCAAGACTCAATGGATATCAATGTTGGAGCTTTTGAAAGCAAGTCATGGTATGAAACAAGATTTTGATTGTGAAAATGTCACAAGACAAATCAATTGTTTAAGCAAGGTTGAATCTTGACCTTTTTTGCAATATTCACACATTTTTAGCCTTGTGTTGTTTATTTCCATTGTTGTAAATATTTAATGTTTTCATCAAATTTGTTCAAGGAAGGGATGTTTTCATTTGTGATTTTTTGGTAGTTATAAAAATATCTCAAGTTCATATCTTCATAATGTATTTTGATTGTATGATTGGTTACCAACATAAACATTTAAAAGTCTTTTATGATGTTGTGATCAAGAATTTTTCCATTGTCACCCAAGGATGTGTTCATGTACAAGTAAGAACAATGAAAATATATGTAGTGATAGTAAAGGCACTCATGAAAAAAGAAATAGGGGATGAAACTCATTTTACACCCAAAATTGGTGGAAAAAACTAATTTGGGTCCTAGTTATTTTGTTTGGTAAAAATTTCATTCCAATTACGCATTTGATGCCTTATTATGCCAAAACTAGTTGTTCTCACCCCCTAATCACCTAACTTTATGGATAACTTTAATAAATTTACATCACAATTATATTTATTTATTTATGGCACAAGTGAAATACACATTCCTTTGTAAAACAAGAAAAAAACCAAGAGTACAACCCAACCAAAGCATAATAGGGCACCACAATTAGCCACAAACTGAGAAAGAAAGCTACCAACCAGCGGGTGGGCCATGATAGGAAGACTTAATCTTAAATTTACCTATTGTTCATGTAGTAGAGGAGAAAGTTTCTTCTTCAAGTTTGTCAAACTCAAGGAGAATTCCCCTTTAATATGTTCTCATGGGCAACCTAAATTCTTGGTGAAACATAATGTCCTTGAGGAAATGTGTTAAAGTTCTTAGCATAACCATGGTTTCTTCATAAACTTGCGCTCATTTGCCTTGGGAACCAAGTTTCCTTGATAACTTCGACTCATTCACTTATAAAACCATGTTCATTTGAAGAAACCATGGTTACTTGAGGAAAATGGGCCCAATTTTTTGGGAAACCATGGTTCTTGGGGCAAATGAATATTTTTCATCCAAATTATGCAACATTTCACAATGAAAAGTTGAAAAAAAATGTTGGAAAACATGGATGAAAATTTATATAATGTATGGATGTTGAAAACAAATGATACCATAATGGAATGAAAAGTTGCAACTCCCCCACCTTCCTAAGGCATTTTTTCACATTTTATTCAAGCAACTTGGTTGGGTCTTCCAAGTCCCCACATCCCAAGCAAGTAGTAACTCCCCCTCTCTTTTCAGGCAACTAGCTTGAAGAAGTTGCTCAATTATGCCATTTATTTTGCCATCCATCCATGAAAAAAATGAAAATTTGAAAAAAGAATCAAACCCTAGACCTTTAGGCTATAGGTAGGATTTTTAATCACTATCTCACTTCCTTTTTCCCTTGAAGAAATGGTTGAAGATAGTTATAACATTAATCACATTTTACATACAATAGAAATAAAATTAAAAATAATTTTCTTGTTGAGCAATATCTTGTAACTACATCAAGCAAAATGCCACATTTAACTCATTATTCTTATTTAGTGCTTGGCACATTAGCATTACAATTCCCAAGTTAAACATAAAATTGGACAAGTGATCTTCCTACAAGATCCAAGACAAAAAAAAGCCATAGTTGCAGGTTGATTATTTCATTTCTTGCATTAGCCTTTTTGCCTTTGTTGATAATTAGGTCAAATGTCAATAGTGAACAAATAGTGGTCCAAATACTTATACCAAAACTAACAATGAATCAACCACAATTAACCAACACCTACAATGCACCATCCACTAAAAGTCCATTATTATTCAGTTGTAGATGAACTTCAATTAAGTTAATATATGATTTCATTTTGGTAACCAATTTTGTAAGTAAAAGGTTTCATATATAGGTAGATTGGTATGAAAATAGGTAAATACTAAGTGAGTAGATGGTTTATATTTAGGTAAGGATTGATTTTATGGGTTGTTAGTAGGTAGGTAGTAAAAAAAAACATTGGACTAACCATAATGGTTAGCTAAGCGACTAGAACCCAATAAAAAGTTATTTTTTAAACATTTACCATCCATCCATCTTTCATGGTGCACTAGTGGGTGTTGCTTGACTCTAGTCAATTGTCAAATTAGAATGATCACATCTTCAAATACATATTCCTTTTGAATGTACAAGAGTGAAACCAAATGGTAGATGGTTCATTGAATTAACACATATTTTCCATTAAACATGCCATAACAACTTTCCATTGTAATTTTCTTGGGACAACTTATGTCAAAGGATTTCTTGGAAATGCAATGACACACAAACCACCAATGTCTAAAAACTTCGTGGACATTTCTTCCATCGTTTTTTTGGCATATTAAATAAATTTCATTTGATTTATACTAGAGTCTAGTGCCCAACCCTTAATTCTTTTAATTTGGAAATTGAAAGAACTCATAGCCATATATTTTTTTGGAGCAAAAATTCATTTTTTAATTTTAAAAATGACTTTTAATTACAAGAAAGTTATCAATAAAAGTTTAGTGTTGCCATCATGAAAACAATAAGAAGACACAAATCGCCTCCTTGTTGTTGAGGTGAAATTGTCATTCATTCAAGATGAATCCACTTTACATTTAGATTGTCAAATTTTAGCCTTAATGACTATTGGTTTCACAATTCTAACTCCTTCCCTTTACCCATTTTTGTCATTCCATCATCTCACTCTAACCCATTTTCGCATGGAGTACTATAATAATAAGAACTTTAAAACATTGGACATTGAACATTAAGGTTGTAGTAGTGTAACGTGTGAATCATGACTTATGAGTTCCAAGTTCTAACTTGCAAATGGTGTTTTTTCCTTAATTCACAATGGCACATTGATTATCTTAGTCTTGACTCTTGAGAGTTGTTGAAATTGAATTGTTGCAACAAGATGGTGACAACTTGCAAGATGGCATTCAACGGCTAGCCTTTAGAAGTTCAACGTTTGACTCTTCATTATTTAAGCTTCAAGGGTCTAAAGTTTAGAATTTAAATTCTAGACTCTCAAAGACTCCAAACTCCAAAGCTTAAATTGTAAACTCATCACTTTAAATAGTTATAGTTTTTTTAATTTGAGTTTGAATTTTTTTTTTCATCTTGTTCTTGGACCTTGGTTATGTAGTATGTACATGCGCATTGTGTAATTGCAAGTTGCTACTATTGTACAATTGTTCTGCATGAATGATTCTTTGTGGTTGCATGACTTTTGTTGTAGTTGGATTATGCACAATTATTGCACCACACACAACTTGTGTGCGTTATGAATGTTTTGGAAGTCATCAACATTTGCTCGTAGCTACTCAACATTTAATATAACTTTTTTTGTGAGGTCTATTTTTTTGTGCACAACTCTTGTTGTGTGTGTGGCTCTTGTTGTAGTTGGATTTCATACCATTGTTACACCAACATAGCTTGTGTGTGTATTCTAAAAGTCATTGACCTCTTGTTGGTAAATGTTCAACATTTGTTATAGTTTCTTTGTGTGAGGTCTATTTTTTTGTGCATGGTTCATGTTGTGTGCGTGGCTCTTGTTGTAGCTGGACTTTGCACAATTGTTGCACCAATGTAGTTTGTGTGTGTGTTTTTGGAGTCATTGACCTCTTATTGGTAAATGTTCAACATCTGTTGCAACTTCTTTGTGTGAGGTCTATTTTTCTATGCACAAATTTTATTATGTGTGTGACTCTTGTTGTAATTGGATTTTGCGCAACTATTGCACCAATGCAACTTGTGTCCATGTTTTGGAAGTCATTAACATCTTGTTGGCAGTTACTCAACATTTGTTGCAGCTTCCTTGTGTGATGTTTACAATCTAGATTTTGGACTTTAATGAACAACCACACCATGAACAAATGTCGTTGTGCATTTGCAATTTAGGTAGGCTTTTTGAACACTTTCTTGAAATTTTAATGCTTTGATTAAGGTTTTTGGATTTCATTCAATCATGCCCCCATGCTTGCAAGTTTCGAACAATTTTAAATTCAAATATTTTTTCAGTGCTTGAGTCTCAAGAGAAGTTTTAGTAGTTGATGAACTTCATTATTATGATGCACCTGAATCTAGTAGCATGGGTGCAAAAATAAATTACATGCCTTCTTCTGAATTATAGACTCTAGTCCACCTCTGATTTTGGATATTGCAGATTTTGAAGGTTTTGAACCCCTTGAAACTTCTATTAATGTTAAGGGTGGGCATGCAACCAATCCTATATATATATGTATGTATGTATATGAATTTTTAATGTGAATTGAAAGTTTTAGGAGGTTTAGGTTTTGAAAATGCCATGGGTAGAGCCCATACTGAATGATGTTGGTTTGGTAACTTTTGTTAAATGTTGGGTTCATACTAAATTTGAGAGGAAGGAGAAGGTTTTAATGGCTAAATGAGATTTTATAAAAACATGCAAGGGAAAAGAAAAACCATGATGGTAAGTGGTATATGGATCCAGAATGTGGGCACGAGAAAAATGAAAATACATATGTTCAACTATCTACAACAATTGTCCTTTAGTAGCTTGATCTTGGTTAGGTAGTTGAAGACAAACAAAACTTGTCCAATTTGCCATTATTTTCAGTTTCATGATTAAAGGTAAGCCCATGATAGACTATGTGAATTTCTTACTTTTTGTTTTAGTTTTTGAAACTTTGATCTATCCCCAAAAGACATTAGTTTGGTCAATGGGGCTAGTTGGGAAATGGTAGAACACATTGACCATGAGGTGAAAAATGCCATTAAAGTTGCTATCTAAAATGCCAAGTTTGTATCTTAACTTGGGATAAGGTCACTTTCAATATGGATAATGCAAGTTGAACAAATGTGCACATGGTTATATTGTGTAGGATTGGCATCACATACTTTTGTTGTTGAATGTGCAACATGTGGTTTTTGGATTCGGAGCTAACAATCTAACTTTGTTGATCATGAACTTTTTGATGACACAAGGGGGTTTTAAGGAAAAGGAGTTTGCTTCAAGGTTAGTCCGTTTTAATGTTGATGGGTTTACTACCTTCCAAGGCTTCATATATGGAGTTATAGTTTAGATCCAATGTCAATATGTTCCATTTATCACAAGTGTGTATTATATGGTTCATTGGACAAATTTGGTGATATAAACCTTTTCAAAGCTTTTTTTGGTGTCTCACATTGAAGGTTTTTTGCAATTTTTGTATTTATTTAAAACCATAACCTTAAAAGACATCTGAAATTTACAAAATTGGTAGAGATCATGGAAACCAAGGGCAATAAAATATTGAAAAACATAAAATCTAGGTGGATATTTATGATTAGTTTGTCATGGACATGAAAAACCACAAGAACAAAGGCTAACAAAAGGTCTAAATTTAACTTTCAAATAAATAACAAGATAAGATTACGTGATTCAAAAATAAGAAACATAAGAATTTAAAAGAAAACACAAAATGTGTAAGACAAATGTGATTTTTTTTTCTTATTATGTTAACATGTGCAAATATGAACATGAAAAAAACATGATATTTGATTATGGTGCAATATCATGTTTAAGACTAATTTTAAACAAAGTAATGGAAATGAAATGTCAAGGACACGAAAAACCATAAGAAGAAAGGCCAAAGGAAAGGTTTAAGTCTAATTTTCAAACAAGGAACAAGACAAGATTACATCATTAAGAAAAAAGAACGTGAAAACTAAAAACAAGGACATGAGATGTGTAAGACAAACATGAAAACAAATATTTATTATGTTGACACATGCAAATATGAACATGAAAAGAACATGACAAGGTTATGATGCAAGATCATGTTTAAGATTGATGTTTAACAAACTAAAGGAAACAAAAGGTCTTATTCTTATTTATACTCCTTTGGGGACCTAGTTCAAAAAAACTTCCATGGAGGTTTCTATATGTGCATCAAATAAAAAAACTTTTTGAGGACCTTCATAACTAAGAGTCAACTATGAGTTAATTGAAACTTAATTGAAAGTTAATTTATATTTAATTAAGAATCAATTAAGATTTAACTAGAATTAATTAGGACTTAATTAAAAACAAACTAAAAGTTAACTAGGATTTAATTGGCATTTAACTAGAAGTTAACTAGCACTTAATTGGGACTTAATTGGGACATAATTATGTGTTATTTCAGATTTAATTATGAATTAATTAAGACATAACTAGGAGTTAAATAAAACATAATTGAGATTTAACTGGGAGTTAATTAAGATTTAACCAAAAGTTAATTAGGACTTAATTAAAAGCTATGGATGAACATTATGGATGAATTCCATCCATTGGAAGATGGTGTCTAATGTTCACATTCGTCACATGAAAGGTTTTATTTTTATTTATACCCTTTTGGGGACTTAATTCAAAGAAGTTTCCAAAGAGGCTTCTATGTGTGCATCAAATAATGAAACTTTTTAAAAACCTTCCTAACTAAGAATCAACTATGAGTTAATTAGGAGTTAATTAGAAGCCAACTAGGAGTTAACTAGGAATTAGCTTGAAGTTGATTGGGTATTAATTAGGAGTTAATTGGGAGTCAATTCAAATTTAAATAAACCTTAACTAAGGGTTAAATAGAAGTGAATTACAATTTAAATAAAATGAACTAACATTCAATTGGTAGTGAATTATTAATCAAATGGAAGTGAACTAAAACTTAATTGAAAATTAACTAAAAGTGAATTGAAACTAAACTAAACGTTAGGTACATATATGGATGAACATTCAAATGAATGAATTCCATGACATTGGCATCTGTGACACAATCCTATCAAATGTGTGTTATTTGAATATTGAATTTTTCTAATGAAAGTAACATTAGATGCACCCACCATAGCCTTTGTTTAATCTAACCTATTTTTTGACTCATGTAAAGACGTTGTTGGGGTTGAATGCCATTATGCCACTCTTATAAAATAATTCATTTTTTGATTAAATTTTTTTAGTTGTGTGACATGTTCGTTTGTGATTTTATAGCAATAGTCAAAATTTGTGAAGGAGAGGTGTATCAATTGTATTGTGATAACCAATGTCGTTTCCAAGGTGATGTGTTTACTAACTTTTTGGCCTTGGTCAATTTTGTTCATGAAAACATCTATTTTCGCTAAATTACATATATGAATACTTGAATCAATCACTTGGCATTTGAATTTGCTAGGCAACACATTTGGGCCACATTTTGTAGATTGGATGGGGGGATCTAGTTATGTTACAAGGCTCGTGTCTGAAAAGATTATAGCTTTCGTGAAGCAACAATGTACGAAAGTTGGGGATTGATTTATTATAAAGATGCAATGTTGATTACCATCTCAAGAGTTGATGGATGCATTTGGGGTTGTGTACCCCCAATACTAATTGCAACCGGAACTTAAAGTGAGATTTTATGCCCATTTGGCAATTCTTAAAGCTGTATTTTGCCAGCCTAAGAAGGTGGGGCCTAATGAGGTATGGGTTCCAACATTGTTTTTAGTTATTGCTTTTGAAATGCATAGATTTTTATTTGTCCTTACCATGAAAAACAATGCCAAATTGGCAATGCAAAAACCATTTGATCTCAACCCACTTACCAAATTTTGGAAGTTCTTTTCATCATCAGAGATTTTTGAACATCAAATTCTTGAGTACATTAAGTTGGCTGAACTTGTTGTTGTGTGAGTTATTGGTTTAGTAGAGGATGAGTGGTGTTTTTCTAAGCTCACATTTATGAAAACTAAACTAAGAAACCAATTGACTGTGCATTTGGAGCTAGTCATTTGAATGTTTAGGCCAAAGTTTTTCATCATAGAAAACTTCCCTTTTGGAACAAGAACTCAAAGTTGAAAAGACAACAAAATTCGCTATGGGGAATGATGGAAGATTTACTGAATTTTACAATTGCACTTTGTTTCCATGATCCATACTTGTTTGAATATGGTGATTCAATGAATCTTCATTCAACCCCCTTTCGGGCCTTTAAAAATCAGGAATGAAAACTGTTTTTTTTACATTGACTATGCGTGACTAAGTTTTCTTTTGTGCAGGGTAAGCCTTATGCTACAATGGGCAGGGCCTATTTGGGTCGGGTTCAATTCCCAATTCCAACTTTGTCGCCAAAAGTTGGAATGAGAAAATCAATGATTCGCAAAAGAATTAATTTTTTTTGAAAGCTTGTAGTTTAAAAACTGACTTAAAAAATTCTCTTGTAACAAATCATTTCTGACTAAATTTTTCCACTTATCATCAAAAGTTTACGTACTTACCTCCCTTGTAGTTGGGCACTGAGACACAGAATATGGCCACGTGGCAATTACTTGTGAAAGAGGGGCCAACATGTAGCCAACTTAGCTAAAGTGGAAAAGTGAGGCAAAAAAAAACAGTGGTCAGAGAGCAATGAAAGGAAAAAGGTTCTGGCAGGGTGCCCCCTGCCTTCACCCAGTTTTAATAAATGTTGGTGCATGGACAGAAAAGAAAAGGAGGTGAAAAAGGTTGCGTGTGTGTCATCACAACATTTCGTTTGCCTATCAAAACAAACAAACCTGCTTGAGCCTGAAACTTGGAAGGAAGGAAAGCCAGGAAAGCAAGCTTCAGTACTCAGTGGCTGAAACCCTAAACCCTAAACCCTAATCTGACTGACCTCATAATAATGGCAAAAGCTTTAACGTGTCAGCAGCTCAAAATGATGCATGGTACATTGCTTGCAGGACCCACCACATAGCTGCTGTTGCCACACTTTCACTGCCAGAACTTGGTGGGTTCATACCAGAGTTTTTGTGGGAGGAGGGGGGCGGGTATTAGAAATTGTACCAGCATCAAACCGGGTATCAAAGTTGATAACCATGGTGATCAAAAAACGCAAATGCCCAACATATCCACAGTTACCAAAAAAAACTCCAAAGTACTCAGTTTTGGTATATAACTGTGATTGTCGAAAAATCAAATACCCGACCCCGCCCCCTCCAACATTACTTTGAGTTTTTTGAAACACCTTCCACTATGACGGTTCTTTGAATCTGATTTTTTTAATACCCAGATCCAGTGGGTATTACAAAAATCAAATACCCACCCCCACACTGGTTTGTACTTCAGTTCCACCACCGACATAGGTAACACAGAGGGTTATGTTCATTTTTATGTATAGGGTAATGGCAGTCCTAGAGGCCCTTCCATGTTTTGAGGTCCCACCCACCACCACAAGGGCAAGTGGTAGCCTGAGCCATAGGACAGAAAATCCTCGTGGGTATCTTGATCTTGCTCAAGTGAGGCCTCTTATTAGTGGTCATATTAAGCCCCAAAAAATGTTAAATTTGAACTCTCAGAGACCTTGATTTAGTCTAGCACGGGATATTTGTACTATTTAGGAATCTTATATATAATTACAACATGTGTGTCCGTGCGTCCGTCCGACGGGACAGTTCCGCGTTTTAATGGACCGGCGGAACCGGCCCGGACGATCGGATTCCGAAAACGGGAACCGGCCCGGACAGTCGGATTCCGAAAAGGGTAATCTTATATAACT
>Ga0116230_10003978_pt1 | contig 14453 bp, 7 predicted proteins | sample S1TSphfallax_3_FD_88678 | JGI IMG/M metagenome (GOLD analysis project Ga0116230, IMG submission 88678) | Host-associated microbial communities from peat moss isolated from Minnesota, USA - S1T2_Fd - Sphagnum fallax MG | ecosystem: Host-associated > Plants > Peat moss > Unclassified | place: USA... | reverse complement strand
TCCAGCACTTCGCCCGTGATGGTGGCCTTCGCCGCGCCCGATTGGGCCTTGGCCGCCGGAAGCACTCCGAGCACGATGACGATGCTTGCAAGAAACCCGCCGCACCACAGTTTCAGTTTCGACAACATAAAGCCTCCAGGTCACGGCACCCTCCGCTTGCGGCGGAGGGTGCGCATGCACGCTTGTTGATGTGATCGAGTGTGATTTTGGCAGGGCCACCTAAGCCGAATCTAAGGAAACGGCGATCTGCCGCATGGTTTTACAGAATGTTCATGGGCGCGGCCTACTTTGGAAAAGAATGCGAATTCTGATTGCGGAAGACAAGCGCGCCTTTGCGGGCCATATCGGCCGCGCTCTCGCGAGCGAGGGACATTCCATCGAACTCGCTTACGACGGCGACGATGCGCTGCGCCTGGGAAGGACTGCCGCCTTCGACCTGATGCTCCTTGACGTGATGCTGCCGCGCATGGACGGATTCTCGGTCATTCGCAAGCTGCGGGAGGACCGCCTCCAGACACAGACCATCCTCGTCTCCGCACGTGACTCTATGGAAGACATCATTGAGGGTTTGGACGCCGGAGCCGATGACTACCTGACCAAACCCTTCGCGCTCGACGTGCTGCTCGCCAAGGTGCGGGCTACCGAGCGCCGTATCCCGCTCGCCGCACCGCAGACGATTCAATTTGAAGACATCATCCTCCGTCCTCATCGTTGCGAACTGCAGCGCGGATCGCGAGTGGAACCCCTGACCCGCACCGAGACGGCGCTGCTTGAGACGCTGATGCGCAGGGCAAGTCATGTGGTCCCGCACGGCGTCCTGATTGAACAGGGCTGGGGCAGCGAGGCCGATGTCAGCTACGACAGCCTCTACGTCTTTGTCCGTGCCCTGCGGGCGAAACTCACCAAGCCCGGCGAGCGCGAATGGCTCCATACCGTCCGCGGAGTCGGCTACTGCCTCCGCGGGGATCTGCGTTGAAACGACAGATCTCCATCTCGCTCCGCCTGACGATATGGTTCGGCAGCGTCTTCTTCTCTGTGTGGATCCTCTTCGGCGTGACAATGTGGGCAAATCTGCGGCACACCTTGACCAGCGAACGCCACCAGACCCTCGCCCGGCGGATCGAGCGCCTGCAGGAGCTCCTTCGGAAAGATGCGTCCGCTTCGGCTGCGGACCGCAACCAGGACTACTCCGACTTCGCCCACGCCACTGGCAACGGGCTGGCCGCGGTCTTCCGTCCCGATGGAACGCTCGAACTTCCGTCCCCGTCGGCCGCGGCTTCGGCCTTCTCCTGGCCGAAGTTCCAGACTGGTCAATCCAGTTCTTTCATCAACGTCCATGCCGGGGGCCAGTCCCACTGGGTTCTGGCGCAACCGTTTTCGCTCGGCGGAAGGCCGCTTGTCTTGATGGCGGCGGCACCCGACGCCGGCAATCAGGTCGTCATGCAGAATTTTCTGCGGGGGCTGCTCGCGCTGATGCCGGGCCTGTTTCTGATCGCCTCCGCTGCCGGTTATTGGGTCAGCCGTAGAGCGCTGCGGCCGGTTGATCGCATCGCGGCGGCGGCCCGCTCCATCAGCATCCGCAACATCTCCGAGAGGATCCCTGTCTCCGGCACCAACGATGAGCTGCAGCGTCTCGCCGAGACCTGCAACGCGATGCTCGATCGCCTGGAATCGTCCTTCCAGCAAATGAAGCGGTTCACGGCCGATGCCTCGCATGAGCTCCGCGGTCCGCTCACATTCACCCGGACGGTCGCTGAAATCGGCCTCAAAGACCCCGCCATCGACGCCTCAAGCCGCGCCGCTTTTCAGGACATCGTGGATGAAGCTGCCAAGGCGGCCATCATGCTCGACCAGATGCTGACGCTCGCGCGTTCCGATGCAGCGCCCGCCAATCTTGTCCGCGAGCCGGTCGATCTGGCGCCGATCGTCCGCGAGGTCTTCCGGACAACACAGCCAATTGCGGCCCGGCAGGGCCTGCATCTCTCCCTTGTTTCGAATGCGGCGTCCGCTCCGATCCTCGGGGACGCGCCCTCACTGAAGAGAATCCTTTGGATATTGCTCGACAACGCCATCAAGTACTCCACGCCAAACGGAACGATTACGCTGCGCCTGAGCGTCGTTGAGGATGAGGCGATCATCCGCGTCGAGGATGATGGGATCGGCATCGCCCCGTCCGACCTGCCCTTCATCTTCCATCGCTTCTATCGTGCCGATCCGTCACGTGGTCTGGTCGAAGGCAATGGCCTTGGCCTGGCGATCGCGCAGTGGATCGCGGAGACGCACAACGCGCGCCTTACGGCGGAGAGTCAGCCAGGACAGGGCACGGTCTTCCGTCTGGCATTTCCTCTCTCGTCCATCGCGGACGGGGCTCCGGGAACCCGATCGATGTTGAGCTATGTGACCGCGTGAAGGGGCGCGAACCCCACCTACCCTCAAATATGCGCTCACAAAAGCCCGCAGTCTCCATTCGGCCTAATCGCAGGGGCGCGGCTATAGCAACGTGATCGGTCCGCTTCCGAGCTTTATTCAGTCAGGCGCGATACGGCCTGCTGTAGTGTGTCGCCCAGTCGACCAGCTCCGTGTTCATGAACCGCCAGGTCGCGCGTTTCGTGTCGACCTCCATCAGCATGTAGGCGTTCGGGTCGTAGCGCGTCGCCGCCATCACGTAGTGCTGCGGTCCGTAGGTGTGCGCGAAATCGATCCACTTGTGCATGTGGCCCGAGACAACGAGCTGGATCGTCTCCTTGTGCTTGCGCAGCAGGGGATACAGGCCGTAGTCGGCGAACTCGGTCGGCGTGTCCTGGATCAGCGGGTAGTGGATGAAGACGAAGGTCGGCTTGCGCTGTTCGAGCTGCGCCTCAAACCAATGCAGCTGCTCCTCGCCCAGCGATCCAATGTTGGGGTTGAAGTCGGGCGCCTTGTTGTCTTGCGTGCTGCCGAGGAAGTTGTTCAGGTGGATGAACTTGTATCCCTTGTAGTCGAGCACGGAGTAGGGCTTGGCGTTGAACTTCGCTTCGAAGAGCCGATGGCTCATCTCGCGCGGAACGTGCCGTACGTCGTAGTCGTGGTTGCCGAAGCCCAGATGTACGGGCATCTTGAAGCCGTCGGTGATGGCCTTGGCGTTGTCCAGCCGCGTCGTGTTCTTGAAGTAGAAGTCGTAGTCCGTCGAGGGATAGTTGTGGAAGTAGTCGCCGATGAGGAAGACATGCTCAATCGCGGGGCTGAGCGAGTTGATCAGGTCGCGCGCGGAGGTCAGCCGCGGCGTGGTGACGAGAATGCTCTCGTTGTCCTCGACGCCGTTCTCGCTGCCCTTCACATAGAAGTCGTCGATGATGTGGCTGTCGGCGACCAATGCGAAGTAGAACGTGTGCGGCGAGGCGGAGGCCCGCGCCTGCTCAGCCCAGAGTTGCTGGGTGAGCAGGCTGCCGAGCGAACCGCCCGCGAGTGCGGCGAACTGTCTGCGATCCAGCATTGACGACCTCCTCGGGGTTGGCCGGCGAGAGTGCTGCCGCTCCAGGCACCCAGGTCTCAGAGGCGAGACCTAGGGCACCCGGATCTCAGGCGTGTTTAGAAGACGATCTTGCCGGCGAACTGCAGCACACGAGCCGGGAAGGTCGACGCCGCGGCGACCACACCGAAACCGGTGGAGTTGTTGCTGTAGGTGCTAGTCGGGAAGCCGTAGTTTACCTTGTTCAGCAGGTTGAAGGTTTCGAACCGGAAGTCGAACGAGGTGCCCTCCGGATACAGCGGGAAGCTCTTATGCAGCCCCATGTCGAGGCTGTAGAACGGGTCGAAGCGGATGGAGTTGCGTCCCGCGTTGCCATAGGGCTGGTTCACTGTTGGCAGGCTGAACGGACTCGGGATGCTCGGTGTAAGCGCGGAGCCTTTGAGCACCTCAATGTCCTGGTTGCCGTTGAACTTGACCCGCTGCGACTTCGGCAGTACCGGGTTGCCCGGCGTCTCGTTCGGGCGCTGGACAAGCAAGGGGCTCACCTGCTGGAAGCTGTTCGGCGAATAGCTGAGGTTCACCGGCATGCCCGCGGAGGCCGAGTTGATCGCCGTGAGCTGCCATCCGCCCAGCGCCTCTTGCATCGCCCGAGGCGAGTTCGCGCCGAACATGCGTCCCTTGCCGTAAGGCAGGTCGTAGACGACCGACAGGATCTCGTTCAGCGGCTGGTTATACGCGGAAGGTCCGATCTCGCCAGGAAGGTTCGCCAGGTTCACACGTGAGTTGTCGTTGTCCGGCGTGTCGAGGTGGCCGGCCGCATTGTCCTCCGCGCGCGAGTACGTAAACGAGTTCAGCAGGTAGAGGCCGTGGCCGGAGCGGTGCTCGAACTTGGTCTGCAGCCCGTTGTAGTAGAGCAGTCCGGCAGGAAGCGTCTCTTCGATCGTGGTGAAGGTAGGGATCGGGCGGCGCGCCTGGAGCGACAGGCAGCCCGACGTGACGCTCGCGTTGCAGGTCGCGGTGACGGCGTTGGGCGCGGCCTGGTTCAGGTCGGCGAGCGTTTCGAGCTTCACTCCGTGCTCGCCAACGTAGGAGGCCTCGAACGTTGTGGAGGGGCCAAGCTGGCGCTGGACCGTAAGGTGATAACTCTGCACGTAACCGGTCGGAAGATTCTTCGGGATATAGCGCGCCTCGGTCGAGATGTTGCTCGCCGCGGTCACGTTCGCCGGATTGGTGAAGTTCAGCGGATACCCCTGCGAGGAGGTCAGGAAGCAGGGATTCGGATTGGCCGGGTTGAACGACGCCGACGCCTGCGCGGGGGTGCAGAGCGCAACGCCGGGGTTCGCGCCACGAATGCCCGCCGTCGCGTTATTTGGAATCTGCGTGATCGTCGTGTTCACGATCGCGGGCAAATTGTAGACCAGCAGGTTCTCGCCGCCCTCGCGGTTGAACTGCGAGAAGTTGATGCCATACCCGGCGCGGACTACGGTCTTCGGTGTCAGTTCGTAGGCAAAGCCCAGGCGCGGCGCGAAGTCCAGCAGCGGCATGTTCACCAGAGCGCGGTCATAGAGCGAGCCGCTCGTCGCCTGGATCAGCGACTGCGTGTCCGGGTCGTAGTTCGCCAGCTTGTTGTTCTGCTCCCACTGCGGCGTCGCCAGTTCGTAGCGCAGTCCCGCGTTGACGGTGAACTTTGAGCTCACCCGGACGTCGTCCTGGGCATACATGAAGTTCATGCGCTGATTCAGGTGCACCACGACGAAGTTGTTGAGCTGGTAGGTATCGCGCGCGCCGAAGAGGAAGTCCGCAAGCGCCACTCCCTCCTTGGTGCCGGTGTTCGACGCACTGAGCGCGCTGGCGGTGCCGTTGAAGCTGTAGCCGCCGTTGTACGTGTCCTCGCCGTAGACCGGGTTGAAGTCGTCGATCTGCGTGTAGATGGCCTGGTACTCATAGCCGAACTTGAACTGGTTGCGGCCGCGCAGAAGGGTAAAGTTCACCTTCGGGTTGTAAACCGTCGGATTCTGAAACTGAGGGTTCGACCCCTGATTGCCGAACTGCGAGAACGTGTTGACGCTCTGCACATTCAGGCTGCGCACCACCGTCGGGCTCGTCGGCAGGCCGGGGATGCCGGTCTCGAGGCTGGGCAGGTTCGCGCCGTACGGGCTCTTGCCGCCGTCGGTCAACGTGAAGGCGAAGCGTGCATCCAGGATCGCGTTCTGGTTGAAGCTGTGCGTCACTCCGATGGCCGCCTGCTGGTTGAAGATATGCACGTTGCCGTTGCTGTTGCCGCCGGCCGGCCCCTGGATGTTCGGAGGCGAGGCGATCAGTCCCTGGTGCTCACTGTAGCGGAAGAATCCGGTCGTCTTCGCGTTCAGGTTGACGTCCATGCGGATATCGCCCTTGTCGTCGTGGATGGTATCGGCCGGCAGCGACGCGTAGTTGTTGGTGAACGAAGTGCTGGGAACGTTCGGCTCCGGCAGTGCGGCCAGAACTCCCTTGGCAAAGCTGGACACCGAGGGATCGCTGAACGGGATGATGCCGTTCGGGTACTGCTGGCCGGTCAGCGGATTGATCAGCGAGACCGGGGTCGTCCCGCCTTCGCTCGCGCCGGAGAGGAAGGTGTATCCGCCGTTGGCGAGGGCCAGCGCGCTGGTGCCGTTCTGGTCTTCGTCAGGCACCGTAGCGCTGTTGATCGCGTGGACGATCTGGCGCGTGCCTTCGTAGTCGCCAAAGAGGAAGACGCGATCCTTGAGAATCGGTCCGCCCAGCGTGGCGCCGAACTGGTTCCGGATCAGGATTGGCTTCTGCGCCGCTCCTGTAAGCGGGTTGGTGGGCGGTGTGAACGGGCCGATGGCATTGAAGATCGTATTGCGGAGATAGTCGTAGGCCTTGCCGTGGATGTGGTTCGTGCCGCTGCGGATGCTGACGTTGATGACCGCGCCGGCGGAGCGGCCGTACTCCGCGCTGTAGTTGTCGGTCTCTACCTTGAACTCCGAGATGGCGTCGGGAGAGGGCGGGATCGCCTGGTTCGAAAAGCCCTGGTTGGATGTGCCGTAGGCGTTGTTGTCGAGACCGTCGAGCAGGAAGTTGTTGAACTCGCTCCGCTGGCCGTTGACGTTGAAGCTCGCGTCGCGGCTCGAGTCCGTCGTGTTTTCAAGGATGTTGCGGCGGACGCCCGGCACCAGAGCCGCCAGGTCCGCGTAGGCGCGGCCGTTCAGCGGAAGGTTCTCCACCTCGCGCGTGCCGATCACCTGCCCGCGCTCGCTGTTGTCGGTCTCAAGCACCGCCGCGGCGGAGTCCACCGTCACCGACTCGCTCGCCGATCCGACCTTCATGCTGAGATCCACGCGCTGGCGCGCATTCACCGTCACCGTGAAGCTCGTCGTGCTGGTGTCGAAGCCGGGCGCCGTGGCCGAGACCTCGTACTGGCCGATCTTCACATCGGTGAACTGATACGAGCCCTGGGCGTCTGTCGTCGCCGTCTCCTGCGCCTTGGTGCCCTGGTTGATCAGCGTAACCGTGGCACCCCGGACGACCGCGCCCGATCCGTCGCGAATGTACCCAAGCACGGAGGCTGTCTCGAACTGTGCCATGCACGGTAGAACTGAGGCGAAGAGCAGAAGGAAGAAGGCGGTCAACGTGGTATTGCGTCTCATCAAGTCTCCAGAATGTGTAAGAAGTGTGATTGACGAATGCTCGGCCCGGAGCGCCAGGGCGCTTGTCGTGCGAATGCTCGAAATGTCGTCGGTTAGCAATAACGATGGAGGAGCTTCATAAACGATGCGTAGGAGCAGCGTGAACGCCGTGTGAATTCGGACGCTGGAGGTCGGCAGCGGATCTCTCCGACGGAGCCTCCGTCCGGCCGCTGCTCGCATCGTTCTATGACGGGAGTGCCCGCTGCAGACTGCCTTTGGATGCCGGGGGATGGCTTCTGCGGCAGGGAATTGACGCGAATCGCAGGCCCGCTCGTTTCCGGTCAGTGGCCAACGCGGAAGGCCCTGCTGAACCCGTTCTGTGCCGGCCGCGGTGACCGAATCTGCACGGCATAGTCTCCATCGGGCAGAGACTCCCGCGGAATGTAAACCGGCAGGTAGCGTATCGATCCAGAGGACCTCGCAACCACGGAATCGGAGCGAAGTATCGGCTGACCGTTCCGGCTTACAGCGACGCTCCACGCTGCGGAACCGGCTTCGGTCGCGCCTTCTGAGGCGCCTCCGGCTGCGGGCACTTCGATCTGGAGTTCGAGGAGACCGGTGCCTGGGGCGATCTGCACGCGCGCGATGTCCCGTGGACCTCGCACCACTCCGGCCGCGAGGAACAGAACGGCATCCTTTGCGATCCCCGGCGGCGCGATTGTCTTCGGGGCGACCGGAGGTGCGTGCGTCACACGCGCCACTTCCGTCGACAATCGCCGATTCTCCCGCCACTGTACGCAGAGCGCAACTGCCAGCAGCAGGACACAGCCCGCAAGCGCAGCCGGCAACGGACGCCAGGCAAGCGTCGCTGCCGCGAATCCAGCGGTGCGGCTCCTGCTTCTTCGCTGCAGCAAGACCTTCAGATCACGAAGGCCGGCGATCTCCCGCGCAAGTTCCGGAGACTCGCGTATCTGCCGCTCGAAGCGCGCCGCGTCCTGGGCGGTCAGCGACTTCGCCACATACTCTTCGATCAATATGGAACGTTCTTCTTCGAGTTCCTGGTAGAGCGCATCCTCGGCAAACATGCGTTCCTCCAGCGCCTCGGCGTCGGCCGGCGCAAGGCCGCCGAGGAGGAACTCCCGCAGTTCCCGCCTGTCAGTCATACTCTTCGCCTCTCTCTCGCCGCCGTCTGCTCCGCAGGACCCCTCGATGGTTCGCTCTTCCGCTCAATACATCGCTGAATCATGCCCCGCAGCAGGAAGATGCGCTTCCTCAGGGCCGCCGGCGTCACTCCGTACACATCCGCCAGCCGCCTCCGCGTGGCGATCTTCCCGGTGCCCTCGGCCAGGCAATACTTCGTCAGCAGTTCCTGATCCGACCGCGGCAGCAGTTCCAGACATTGCTCCATCCGCTCGAGCCTTATCCCTTCGTCCTCATCCGTGGTGTGCGTTTGGTGCGAAACGTTCCAGTGGAACGCCTCGGCGGCCGCGCTCTCGCGGTTGCTTCGCGCATACTGTTCCAGCGCGACGTGCCGTGCGATTCCCAGCGCATATCCTTCAACTCGACCAATCAATTCGCCCTCTTCGAGGCGCCTTGCCAGTCGGTTCAGCACCTCGTCGGCACAGTCTTCCGGCAAAGGGGCCCTGCGCCGCGAGAAGAACAGGACCAGCCGCCCGCGCAACATCTCGTACCGTGCGCCCTTGTCTTCGGGGCCGGCCTCTGGATCGGCCGCTAGATGGGAGAGCAGCAGTTCGAAACGCTGCCGCGTCAGTTGCCGATCCCGGCTGCGTGCGCGCTGGCTCTGGAAGACGGAGTTCACCCTCGGCACCTGTCACGGAATCGCATGCCAGTTTCCTTCGAGTGAAAATCCCGCCCAGAAGTAGGGCGAGTGCCAGCGCGGATCGGCCGCCATCTTGCCTTGCGTCTGCCGCAGCGCATCCGCGGGCGAGTTCGACTGCTTCAAGTAACGATAGAACAAAGCCATCCAGGCCGCCGTCGCCTCATCGTCGACCTTCCACAGCGTTCCGAGCACACGCTGCAATCCCGCGGCCATGAAGGCGTGAGAGAGGCCTAGCGGCCCCTCGCCCGGAACCTGCTCTCCGTTCGCCGTGTCGCAGGCGCTCAGCACAACAAGCTGCAGGGGAGTGTGCATGCGGCTGATCTCGCCATACCAGAGCATGCCAGTCCGGCCGCGAGCCAGACCGGAAGCGGGCAGCGCCAGCCCGGAGAGTTCGGCGTGGCGCTCGTCCACAATTGCGTGGGTGGCGAAGTGGCCTATCGCGTAGGGACCCCAGTCCAGCGCCTTCACGGACGCCGCGGATGCGTTCGAGCCTGTCATCCAGGAGGTTCTCGTGCTGCCATAGATCGCAACGATCGAGGCCGCCTCGCGCTCCGCGTACCGCAGCGGCGGCAGACCTCTCTCCGTGCCGATATCGAACCGCGAGGACGACGCGGCAGACGGCGAAGGGCTGGCAGTGCCAAACGTGACCGCGTGACTCGTGCGGGCCGGTTTGACTTGTGCTTCAGGACCGACGGAGGCAGGGTTGGTGAAGATCGCGATCTTCCATCGTGTTGCATCGTTCCGGTCGGCCGGGTGATCGGGCCGCGAAGTGTCCGCAAGCCCGATGAGCTGCGCGAGCACAGAGGCCGAGGGCTCACTGACGATGGCGAACTGCGACGCGAGCGGCATGCTCCGCTCTCCCGTCGCTGCGGGATATCGCAGTGCGGCAAACGGAACCGAGAGCGCCGCGCCGTCTTCCACAACCAGCAGCCGGTGTACTCCACGCAAGAGGCTGGGCGGTGGCAGCAGGTGTCCGCCAACTCTCTCCGCGTTGCGCGCAAGACTGCTCTCCGCTTCCCGCATGGCCGCGTCGCGGAGCTCCGCGCCAATACTCGCTGGCGGCGCTGAAGAGCGGAAGATGTCCCGCCGCAGCCCAGCCGCATCTTGCGCCAGCACTGCTGCCGGAGGCAGAGGATAACTATGGAACGCGTCGCGGGTAATGACCCAGAGCACGCTCGATCGCCCGCCGATCCAGTACTCCAGCAGGGCGGTCCGCCGGTCGAGCAGCGTCTTCTGAATCGCGGCCAGGGAGAGGGAGCCGGACGCGGGACCAGTCTCGACTCCTCCCGCACGCAGTTGGTCCAGCAGCATCCGCGCCCGCGCCCGTTCGCTCATCTGGAATGCCTGACACGCGAATCCGCCGCCGGGATGCCGCCGGTCAAGCCTCATACGGATCGCGATGTCCAGGTCGTAGTAGTCGTGCATGGAGGCGAAGTAAGAGGTCTTCAGATCCTGCTCGGAGAGGTGTCCGCGCACGGACTCGATGTCGGCGATTGCAGCGTCCGCATGGGTCAGCGCTTCCTCCAGTGCTCGCGTCTCAAGGCCTGCCCGCGCCAGCCCGCCTTCGGCATGCATCACGTCGTACTGCGACCTGGCCTCCGCGGCTGCCTTCAGGCAAGCTGCGTAGCGTTGGGTGGCTTCCGGCCACATCTTCTGCGCGGCGCTCAGGTCGCCCAGGGAGCAGTAGACCGCTGCCAGCGCGTCTCCCTGGCCTGCCTGCAATGCGATCGTCAACGCCCTGAGGAGCGCCTCCCGCGCGGGCAGCAGACGGTTGGCGCGCAGATCGCTGCCTCCGATCGCCCGCAGCAGGTAGACCTGTTGCCGCGGCAGCGCGTGGGCGTCCGCGACTGCCAGCCCCTGCGCCAGATAGGCTCGCGCCCGCGCCGGCTTTCCCTCTTCCAGATAGAGTTCCCCAAGATCGTCGAGCGTGTTGATCTGCCCCTGAAGGTTGGGATGCTTCTCCCAGAACGCCGTGGCCTTGCCGAGCGACTGGCCGGCACGATCAAACTCGTGCACCAGCGTATAGAGCACACCCAGATCGCTCCACACATATCCCTCGACCGGACCGTACGATGTCGTCTTCAACAGCTCCAGTGCGCTCTGGTATGCGCCGAACGCCGGCCGCAGCTCGCCGCGTTCGGCGTAGATCGAGCCCAGCTCCTCGTCGATGCTCAACTGTCGCTGCAGGTCGCCGATCTCGCGGGCAATCTTCGCCGCGTCCTCGGCGTCGGCGAGCGCCTCATCGCTCCTGCCCTGCTGCCGCGCGAGCTTCGCCTTATTGTCGAGCAGAATCTCCTGGTTCAGCCGGTCGCCCGTGTCTTTGAACAACGCGAGCGCGGCCGTATAGTCCTTTTCCGCCGAGTCGTAGTCGGCCCCAGCGGCGGCGACATATCCGGCGATCTTCCAGCAGTTCGCCGCCTCCGCTCCGCTGAGCGTATCGACCGATTCCAGCGCCTGCCGGGCGATCGCCTGCGCCGCGGCCGGATCGTTCTTGACAAACCCCAGCAGCATCGCCTTCCACGCCAGCGCCCGGGTCGCATCCGCCGTATCGCCTGCCTCGCGCCACGCCGCAATGGCGTGGTCGTAGGCGGCCGCGGCGCGATCCGCGCTCTGCGGATCGCGCTTCGCGCGCAGCGCTTCGGCGTGGGCGAAGGACGATTCCGCGTCCGCCTCAAGCCGGTCCGCATCCCCGGCAGCTTGTGACAGCCCAAGCGTCGCGACCACTTCCGCGCTTTTGGTCTTCGATGGATTCAAGACCGCGAACGACAGCGCGCCCGCCTCCCCGCCAAGGATGCGGAATACGACGCTCGAATGGACTCCTGCCGCGTTGGTGCGCGGCTCGCGAGGCGGGCATCCGGTGCAGGATTCCGTCACGGAGATTGAACCCGCGGCCTGCTCGAAGACAGCCGTCACGGCTTCGCCGGCGCCGGCATAGACCGTAACGCTCCTCGAGGCACCCGGCGCCAGCGTGAACGCACGCGCCGACCCCGGCTGCAGCAGAACGGACTCTGACTCCCCCGCAGCCTCCTGCGCGGCGGCGGTGCCGCCACGTCCCGCACACAGCCCCAGCGAGGAGAGACCAAGTATCGCGTATCGAAACAAGTGGCCCGGCTTCATCGGTACAGTCCCATCAGTCCACGAATCGCTGTCTCCATTCCGGAACCGATCTTGCCAGCACGCAGAACCCGCCGTCGGCTCTCGGAAGAAAAACTTCACAGCGCGCCAAAAAAACCCGGAACGGATTCCACTTTTTATCACATACCAGTAGAGAGCAAACAAAGCCCTACGTTCGAACGCTGTTGCGGGCTCAGTTCCGGGGCTACGACTCCGGGCTGCTCAATGACCTCCAAGAGGGTATGTCCATGAAGATGTCTTCCGGTCCTGATGTCGTGAATCCCGTCCTCTCGGCTCATTCGTCGAGCTCCGTTGTTTATGCACGCACCGCCGAAGGTGCTTCCGACCAGGCGGGCTCGCCGGCTGCGACCATTCAGCCGCCGGTTGAGCGGCTTCGTGAGGACGGGAACGGCGGGCAGCGCCAGCTCCGTGTCGTCCTGTCCGCTTGTGCCCTTCTGTGCCTCGGGACGTTCCTTTCCGGGTGCGAGGGCGCCACGGCCGTGCAGATGCTTTCGCCGCTTGTAAAACTTTCGAACGACGTGACCCACCCACCCCAGAATTATTACGCCGGCAATGACACCAGCGTTGGAGATTCGGCCAGCGATTCCACTTCCATAAGCTCCGGGGCCCCGGGCACAGTCCTGGTCCGCCAGCCCGACTGCAGCCTCGCGGCCGAAACCTTCAGCAACGTTCAGCTCACAACCTCAAACGGATACAGCGGCACCTTCGCCGGCACGTTTACGGCAACCCAGACGCCCCTCTACAGCAACACGCTACATCAATTAGCGGGCTTGACCACCAAGCCCGGAGTCTTCGCCAAAGGCTGCACCGACAACGTCGCCGGCATCGCCGGCCTGCCGGGGGTTCTGCTCGCGCAGACTTCCGCGGGTCTTTACGTCGGAGCTTCCGTCGACTTCAACAACAATCTGTACATTGGAGCCATCAACCCTAACGGCACGTTCACCGCGACCCGGCTTCCGCTCACCGGTGTCTATGAACTATACGTCGGCGATCTCAACTCGCAAGGCATCCGGCAGCTCATCGCGGAGGTTTATGTGCCAAGCACAACCGGAGGCGAATCCGGGTCGGGACTCTACACCATCAACGTCCATCCGGACGGAACCTCCGATGCGCCCGTCCTGCTTTCAACCTTGGCCAACGCAAGCCTCGCCGTCACCGTGGACGACTTCAACGGCGACGGCAAGCTCGACATCGCCTTCATTCCGCTGCTGAACGGCAGAGCGCAGCCCTTCACGGTGCTCCCCGGATTGGGCGACGGAACCTTTGGCTCCGCGATCACCAGCGTCACGCCCGTGAATCTCGCCGGAGGAAACGCTCCCGTGCTCACCGGCGACTTCAACGGCGACGGCAAGCGGGATGTGATTGCTTATGGAAGCATCCTGTTTGGTAAGGGGGACGGCACATTCACACTTGGACCCGCCGCGCCTTCGATCCAGGCCTACGTCGTCGGAGACTTCAACAACGATGGCAAGGACGACATCGCTGGCTCTGCGCCGGGAGGCATCGCCGTCCAGCTCGGCAACGGCGACGGCACCTTCACCCAGTTCGGCCCAACCTACGCCTCGGTTTACGGCGGATACACGCTTGCCGTCACGGACGTTGACGGTGACGGCAACCTCGATCTCGTCGCCGGCCTCGGACAGAGCGGCATCTATGGTCCTCCCATGAACGGCCAGGGCATCACGATGTTCCTCATGGGACACGGTGACGGCACCTTCCACGGAGCCAGCGGCTACGGCGACTCGGCGGCTTCAGGGGTCCATGGGGCCTTCGCCACCGGCGACTTCAATGGCGATGGCAACACCGACGTTCTGACCGTAAGCAGGACCGGAGTCGGAAATACCGTCGGCCTTCAAGTGCTCACCGGAAACGGCAAGGGCGTCCTGACGCCGCAGCCGGTGAACACCAGCGTCATCCCGGGCCCCATGGTTGCCGCGGACGTCAACGGCGACGGCAAGCTCGACGCCCTCACCCTGAACAGCATCCAGGACAACTCCGGTAACTACGACCCGTCCTTGGTCGTGCTGACCGGCAATGGGAACGCCACCTTTGCCGCACCGGTTAGCTACCCCATCCCACCGGCCGCCACCTCCACAGCCCTCAACCTTGCACTCGGCAATATTCGCGGAACCGGCACAACCGACGCCGTCGTCAGTTTCAACGGCCTGCTCTATGTCCTCAAGAATAATGGCAACGGAACCTTCGCCGCCGCCACCCAGGTCGACTCCCAGGACGACTACGAGTCGCTCACCGTAGCCGACGTGAATGGCGACGGCAAGGCCGATATCATCGCTCTTTCCGGCTCGTTGTCGTTCGGCACCTTGACCAACGCGCAGATCTTGGTCTACCTGAGCAAGGGCGACGGAACCTTCGCCGCGCCTCTCAGCGTCGACAGCATCGC
>Ga0116230_10003976_pt1 | contig 14454 bp, 11 predicted proteins | sample S1TSphfallax_3_FD_88678 | JGI IMG/M metagenome (GOLD analysis project Ga0116230, IMG submission 88678) | Host-associated microbial communities from peat moss isolated from Minnesota, USA - S1T2_Fd - Sphagnum fallax MG | ecosystem: Host-associated > Plants > Peat moss > Unclassified | place... | reverse complement strand
CTAAACCATATCATGATGCTTACTTGAGCTTTTTGCAATGGTGACACACGGCAACACACCACTGCCTTGCACATCATAGACAACTTAAGGAATGTCTTTCGAAGCTTTTTCGGATCCAGTGCATACATGAGGCACCTTCCATCAATTATCAGTGCCAAATCCATGTCAGATGCCCCTTGTTCAGCCTTGTTGACAAAGTCCTGCAGGTGCTTTGCGACCCAGTCTTCTAGCACTCTAGAAGTCTCCAGAGGATCACCCTGCACTCCAAAAACCACCATTGATTTGATATATCAACTTTTTCATGATAATTTCATAGATGCTGTCAGTTACCAAAAACACCTCACCCTGAAACCTGTATAGCAACATGTATCAGAATGTGACTGTCCTATCATATCTTTATCTGAAGTGAAATGAGACACTAACTCTGTCTTCTACATCTCGGATTGTCTTGACATCTGAGTTGAGGATGAACTGCTTCATGTCATTACTGAGCAAGCTGCAAGCTGCAAGACAACCCCCCAATATTTCAAGATATGTCCTGCTTCCTTTCTCTTTGTCCCACATTGTACCATCTAATGCCTGTCAATACTTCTAAGTCTGCACCCCAATCCAAGCATGTAGTCATTTGCAGTGTTCTCTCAGATTAAGAAACAGCCATTATGTAAAGATTCTTATCTGTACTGCACATTTGCCCTCAACCAAGCAATAAAGAAATTCGTGCAAAAGCCGGTATCGCACCATATCCAATATTGATAGCAGTCTCCATTTTGTCTCCTGTTAACACCCAAATTTTGATTCCAGCTCTGCTGAGGGTTTCAATGCAGGTAGGAACTCCTTCTTGAATTTTATCCTCAATTGCAGTGCAACCAAGCAAAATCAACTCTTTCTCAATAAGTTCTCCAACCTGAAATAGCCATACTAGCATATCAGCATTCAGGGCAAGTAATGCTCACACATTGCCTGCAAACAAATCATAATCACTTGCAAGTGTAAGAAAAAGATTCAAAGAAGAAAGGTGAGTGTGAAATATGATGAGGACTTCCTGTGAAAAACTGATCACCTCATCAAGTTTCTTCTCCCTGTCTCGTAAGGCTGACTTGGCCTGGATAAATTTCTCATTCCAAGCTTCATACAGTTGAGCATCTAACTCACGATATGCCAAACACAATGTCCGAAGTCCATCAACCCCAAACTTCTCAAGATGATCACGTGTAACCTCTTTGTAAAGATTTAACTCAGCATCAGCCATCCTCTCATAGATCACTGTATCAGCACCCTGTAGGAGAACCAAAGGTACTATGAGAATCAGAGACTTAGCAACATTTATACTCTACACACTGACTAACTAAATGATTTTACACCTGCAGAGCTGGTGTGACTGAGATCCTATTCCCAACACCGTAGGTGCTGCTTCATCACAGAGGTGGGTTCTATGCCTATTTGAAGCATCATTCTCTTTAGAGGTCACCTGTCCCAAGACTATTTTTGGCCTAGGATGCTTGGCTTCATAGTTCAAATGGAAATTGGGTGTATTCACCCTAAATATGCTGCAACTGCTAATGGATTGCCACCAATGTTAAAGTTTACATCAAATTCAAAGGTAGGTGAGCTTACTTTACAATATAGAACCAGCCGGCCATCAGGATAACGGCAGATAACAGACTGGCGCTTTCTTGTGCTGCTCCAGGGAGACCACAGAACAGAATCAGAAATTCAACAGAAGGAAGACTCCACATCAATACTCTGGATACATATCTCTGAAGCATGTTCCCAAAATTCTCTTGAACAGCCAACAAATTTATGTCAGGCTACTTCACCATTTTAGTCATGACATGGCTAGCACTAAGGCATACATTGGACTCTTGTATACATTGGAGCCTTGGGAACAGAAGCCTTAAGCTGAGACATATGCAACAATACAAGTCTACACCTTGAATTAATTCTGCCTAGGCCACTCTTACCAACAAATTTATGGAAGAATCACCTGTTAAACTCCAGTACATTCAAGATCTCATACTCCACATCCACTACTTGACCCAACTTCTCCACATGTGCCTCCCGCACTCTAACTGCTGTTGGTGACCGCCTGCCAAACCAACTCAAAATAAAACCATATGAACGATCACTATACTACAGCAATCTATGTACAAAGTGTGAAAGGTGACAGTACATAGAACCATGCACATGCCAAACTTCATTTGTCACTAGACAGAAAAAATTGGTAACATGTGCACAATTGATAACATCCATCATATCTCAAATCACATGGTGGATGGCACATAGTGGCCCTACGCATAGAAGAAGAAACCAAAATTCTTGGCTGCAGTAACCAGAGCAGCCTCATCAGGAGATGCTGCCTGATACACAATTTTATCTGGGGTCTCCTCACCCTCCGTCAGGACAGTGTGACAAACTGCCAAACATCTGAAGAATTCCTGCCAGCAGTCAAACAAAGAACCAAAAGTTGGCAACAAAAAGAAATTCTGCACAAAAGCCGTACACTCAAAACAGTATGATGCAAGGATAGATGTAAATATAGGTGTTGGCCGCATGTAAATCCTAGGCCAGAACACATTTGCACAAGACTCTTGAGAACATCCAACAAATTATCCAAATGCTTTCATTGCACATCTTAGCATAAAGTTTTCATATGGTCCGCAGAGTTCCTCAAACACCTTAGAACAATGTGATTGAGTTGCATTTAAATATCAGAAATACATCACTACCTTGCAAACTTCTGGATTTGGTTCATGTCGCCAATGCCCACTCATAAGTCTTTTGTCAACAAAGTTGAATCCCTTTTCCTTGATTGCATCTTCTGCTTGTGGAGTCTGCAAACAGGAAAAATATTCATGGACCTTCAGACTGAAACTTCCTTGCAGACAACTCAGCGAAAGCAGACTTCAACCCATAATTAGCTGAAAAAACACATTGCGGCAATTCAGATGCATGTCTCTACTGCAGACCTTTTTCTCCTAAGTATCTTTGCTTATCAAAGAAGATCTTTGGAAATTGCAAAGAAAAAAACACAATAACACTTAAGGTTTCCTCAGTGCCAGTTACAGAAAACCAAAACAAACATGACAAGAGTGAATACAGCCATAATCTGCGCTGATAGTCTCTGCCTATCAAAGCAGATGATTCCAATCTAACACAAACCAATTTCTGAGAGAAGGAACAAGTGTTCACCAAGTAAGCAAGAGGTGTCACAGATTCTTCTTTCAGGAATTGAAGGAAAGAGACAGGCAAAGAGAATATTTTTAAGAGTGTCTGAAATCCACTTCAGGATTTCAATTCCATTTGCAGTATAGGCACTTCCTATCATTATCGTAGCTTACAGCCAACACAGCCAATGTCTCTCTCCAGAACCTCCCCTGAAGTGACTTCAGAAGTTTGACATACACTTACCTCCTCAAGACGGAGACCAGTGCGATGAGCAGCTGCCCTTTGGATTTCTGTTATACCCGTACCGTACATTACCCCAGCTATGGAGCACTTAAAAAATTCCATTAAATTTCGTGTCAAAGTGCCTGTTTTGTCTGAGAAGATGTACTCTATCTGCCAAAAGGCACCCATGGACACCCAATCATCCATTCTCAGGACACAATCATTAGCTCAAGTCTAGGAACACTGCAGTCTGTTGCATGTTGCAAAGAAAGAAATTTTCAGCATGCCATCCATCACTTAGAAAAGTACTTTAGAGAAGCAATCAGCAGTGTAGTCCAAACCTGGCCAAGCTCCTCGTTCAAATTTGATGTGCGGGCAAGTGCAGGGGTGCCACTGTCTTTATGAAACATGTGCAAGTCATTATTTATGAACTGGTTGGACTGAATGAACTTGATCATCTGCAAAATTGGACAAAGCAAGCCTAACTAATATCAGATACACAGTCCCCAGGTACAAGAAACAAACAACTGTTAAGCCTCTCTTTTTTTCTGCCCAAAGATTGTACAGATATCAATTAACATACTCAATGCCCATCCTGGGTCTTCAATACTGTTGAACCCAGTGCCTTCATACATGTCCATCCACACAGTTTATACTCCCAATAGAATGCTTATAAAACTTGGCCTGCAATTGCATTGTGACCATAGATCCAAAAAGATGATTTGATTTTTTTCAGAATGGCACAGTGGAGAAGGCAGTAGGATAGTGGTCAACACCCACATGGGGAGATCATCTGAAGGCCAGGTCATGCAACCTCATATGAATGGTTTGTGCAAACATTCCAGCCATAACCATAACCATTCTTCACATCAGCAAGAACACAGTGTTTTCTTTCCCTCATGAAATCTTCCCTCAAGTGATTTAGCCACACAAAATGGTCCATGCACCTGCAGTGGTGACTGAAACCTGAGTTCTCAAACTTTGGTTCACTATTTTGAGTGTCTACTTGCAATTCTTCAGCTTGATAGACACTGCAAGGTCATCCAGAACCTCTTATCATCACTATCATGGTCATTCAAGCTGACATTTTGCACATCCCTCCCAAAAGAGCCATTTCTGGGGTTAACAAGTTCTTTGAGATCCATTCTGTGGTGATGATGCATCCCCCACAGATCATCATATCCCACATCTCTTGGAGTCTTCAGCTAAATCTTCATTTCACTGCTGTTCACAAAGCATCCTCATATGCATTAAGAATTGTCCATGATTACTGTTTGAGTATACCAGAAATGAGAAGACCTGGTACTATGGTGAGTGAGATTTCTGACTGAGCAACAAGAGACAATCACGGCAACCTGTGGCAGGAATGGAAGAGAGAACCAACCAAAAGTAAGAGAACAGGACAAAATTATGGTGTAAACAAATGCAAAAGTCTCTTGCATGTTCAGTGATCACTGACACATGGCAGTGACTGGCTACCATGAAATTGTCACTGACTTTCTGCATTCCTGCAAGTGTATACAGGCAAAGGTGAAAACATTGACCAACATAGAGTCACAATAACCAGAATCAACCATGATGCCAGCTAGGTCACTAACATCACACAATGGGAACTCAAAAAAGAGAATCAAAAAGAGAAAGGAGCACAAAGTAGGAGGAATATGAGAAAAAGAAAGGAAGAGCTAGAGAAAAATGAATAAAAACTGAAACCAATAGGATTAAACAACTTCTGCAAAAAATTGGGCTTTAGAAAGAAAACCTACTTAGAATCAAGAAGCCCTTGAGAGGAAAATTTTGAAGATTGAAGATTCCAGAGCCTCAAAATTCAACCTCAAATCTTTCTTTGCTGAGTAATCCTAAGCATCATTATAATGGAAGTTTCAAAGAGTAGCCAAACTGTTAATCAGAGGGACCAAACTCAACATTTGAGGTTCAAAGTACTGTTTGGGATTACAGAGCCTCAAGGATCTGTAGAATTATCTGACCAAATTACCAAGTTAGGAAAGTCTGAAAGATTAGAACCAACAAGAGGCATGCAAATTCCATCAGTACCAACATAGATTGTTTGAGAATGCACATCAAAAGTTGGTCTTAGGAACTTAAGAGTTTCAGCTTAATGATAAAAACCCAAGAATTGTAGGTCTAGTAGAGGAGCCACTAGAACTACAATTCAGCTACAAGATGATCTAAAGTATCTATTACTAACTGAATGTCTTTCTGTGTCCCTCAAGATACAGGACGTGAGAGAATAGGGATATAACAACCAACAAAATGTCTTTAAACCAATTTACTAGTGATAATTAAGGAAGAAACAGGAATTTGATTAGATCCTTGCAAAAAGTTTAGGTTGCAGATGCAAAAACTGCTGAATTCATTACACAATTAAATACCTGTTGGAATACGCACTGACTGCTTGAAGACTTACTACCATAGATGAGGACTAGGCTATCTATCAGAAAAATTAACTAGTTAAATCTGAAGGTTCAACTCCTTGGTCCATTGACATTGCATCCTCCTCACTCTGTAACCAAATATATCCAAAATTAAGCTCCATTCTTCAAGGTTAAGGTCTATGTTTTGAATAGTAACTAGACTTGCACATTCTACCAAAAAGTTATCTAAACAAATCTAATGTCACAGCCTGCAACAAAAGGAGATTCAAGACCATGCTAACATCCACAAGTCCCCATCTAACTAATTCAAGAGGGATTATTACTGCTTTTGGTAGATAAGAAGTTCACACCCAGGTATCCTCCCAACATAAGGTATTTCTCCCAAATATCCACACCTTTCTAGTATCTCCATAGCATGTGGGGAGGGAGGCCTTGAAGCAATTGAAGAAAGACTGAGAGAATTCATTCAAGCGCATGAACTAATCACTTTCAAGATCCTCCCCATCAATTTATCTGGATATCTCATAAACCAGATTTCTCCCCTTATGCACAACACTATAGCCACATCCCAACATGAATCTAAGTGGAGTTGATTTTTAAAACTAAGTTCCAATTGTTTCCATGAGGAATGGTGTACCCAGAGAAATCATAGGTCCCCAACCCACAAACCAAAAAACTATGTATCTTCAAAAGCATCAAGAACTTCTCCAAACTTCAGATTAACCTGAATAGAACTGAGAGTTGACTGGATAATAAGATTATAGATAATAAGAAAGTCACCTAAAAGACAGAAAAATGACTGGGGAATGCTTTGAACAACAGCAACAGTCACCTGTCTCTTCTGTGACCTTCAACATATGGTGAGTAGGCAAGCATAGCATTCCCACTCGTTCAGCTCCAGGCTGTGGGTTGAGGTCAGTCTCATATTTTAACCAATGGACTCAGTTTCTGTCACAAGACTGAAGTGATGGAAAGACTCAACCATAAAGCCAGCTTGTTTCATGAAACATAAAAGAGAAGGAAATGATCAAAGAAACCAAGAAGAAACAGGAACACAAAAGCAAGAAAAGCAAGAAAGAAGAAAAAAAGTCAAGAGGGAGAGAAAAGAAAAACATGATGGAAAACTTTAAGAGTATGATCTTTTAAGAAACAAAAGAGGGCTTTGAAAAGCTTCTGACACAGGACCAATCTCCCCATAAGCCAAAAGCTAGTAATCTTCTTACTAAGAGCCTTTACTACAAGCTGAAATACAACCTCACTAGTGGGGAATGATCTATATGGCTGTGGCTGTCTTTTATAAAGCTTAAGGATGGAGATGATCTCCAGACATACTTGCTCATTATACCCTTTTTATTTTGAGAGGCCCAGGAAATGTCTCAATTTGGATTTCACTTCAACTTCTTTCAATCCTGAAATGCAGTCTCAACACACAGTCATCTACATCACATCAATGTAAGATGATGTGGTGGTGGGTCCACCTTTCAAGCACTGTGATAAATATGAAATAAATTTGGAAACTTTTCAGGATTATCACAATACTGCCAAATTTTCAGATTTGGTCTGACATGTAAAACAACAGTTGCATTTGGTTTTTACAGTGAACTACAATCTGTGCAAGCAGGAAGCAGCCCATATGGCTTCAATTTTTAAGAAATTGGGAACATTTCCCCACTAAACCAGGAAGTAGGCCAAAATTCATCTTTAGGTTCCAGATGAAAATCCAGAATAACACTTCAGAGGTAACTGTTGTGTCAGTTCCAGCAATAGCAAAACTAAGATGGCAGGAATGACCACAGTCATAACTCATAACCTCATGAGTATCACCCACAAAGAATAAGACCATCAAATTTACCATGAATTGCAATGACTAGCTGCCATGACTCTCCACCAACTTCACCAGCTCCTATTTGTAGGTGTAGATAAGCACACTAATCTGCCCAAAGTATTGGGCATAGGACTCTACAAAAATGTGCCTCTGGAGTTTCTGTCGAATTTTGAGAAGCAATGGGAAGATTCAGTCATAATGCTACATGCACTCAGAGAAACTTGAAATAAAAAGTGTGAACGGAGCATTCTGAAAGTGGCAACCTTGTTTAAAGCGAAAGAATAGGATACTCCAAACTCAGTCCATCCACTTGGTCAGCCCTTTAAGTAATGGTGTAGTTGGTTCTTAACAAAGTTACCTTCAACCATACTTGTGTCTAAAAGTCTCAAGGGTTTCCCATATGTCATAAGATTTGAGCAGGTGATTAAAGTACAGATTGTATGTTCTGGAACTCTCTTCAGAACCCACACATCATCTGTAGTTCTGGCATTAAGAGCTATATTGCACTAATTGACCTTAGGGGAGAGAACTGGTTCATGTGTGCAAAACAGAATGTTAGGAGGCATGTGGCTTGAATAGAAAGGTGAGGGAGGGGGTGGAGGTTCACCCTAAACCAAAATGTACAGCATGGATACAAGAGCATATAGTTTGCCCTTTTTAACATAGGAATTGCCCAGTTGAGAACAGCTTGTTAGCATTCCAAGATCTGCAGAAAAGGGCCTAAGTTCAAAAGACCAAACTTGAGGACTAGTACTTCAAGTTGGTCTACTCAAATGAAGACATGCAGTCTGAAGGTCAGAAAACTAATTGAAGAAACATGTATCTACTCTTGATTGAGTCTGTGGGATGGGAGAGATATCTTTCATAAGAATAGAGAAATCTCCGTTCTCACAATGAAGAAGAAACAGCAAGGCTGACACTTCCTCAGGAAGGTACAGAAAGAACCAAACAAGGGGAGACCAAAAACAAAACAAAAAACAAAAACAAACACACACTGGTAGGAGGGGAGAGACTGTACCTCAATAGAAACATACAATGAGATTGGGATGATGTTGGCATACAGAGTTACAAGCGTGAAAAACGCAAGGATTGCAACCTGTACAGCACCCAGATATGCTAGAAATTGTGGATGTGTCTTAACAAACACGAACAAGTAAAAATTCACTACACAAATATCTATACTTCAGAATGCAGAATCTATGTATGATCAGTTCTGGACATATATCATCAAGGCATGTAGGACAGGAAGTGTACTATGAGTGAAGGATCTTACAAGAAACCTGTTCCTTGGATCATACTGCTCCTCAATACTTGGAAGTGTGAGACCCAGATACCAATACTGAACGCTTATAAATGCCCCACTGCAGACAGAACCAAAACATAGTTAACGACAAATCTTCTCTTATCAAAGCCTACTCCCATGTTCTAGGTTCTTGGTGAAAAATCTGAAATAGACTATAGTCTTAAACTTTCCATCTTGCAAGGAGTGAGAAGATGCTGAAAGACCTGCCAATAGCCCCCACCAAACATATTGAGAATAATATGCAGAACAGAAGCAAAATGAGCTTGTCAAGCTTCCTCTCCAATGTGCTTCGCTTTGAAGGCACGTCCATGGCATTCATCATCACCTGCACATGTATAGCCTATTGAGCTTAGACTGCCCTTAAAAAGACTCCACTTCCCTTAGTGTATTCTGTGAGGATACAATTCTAAAGTGAAGAACATAAGCTTTCCTCAAGCTAGCCCTGGAATTCCTCAGAGAGCACCACTGTTCTTCAATATGCTGAAACCTCAAATTCTGAAAATTACAAGCCTTTTCCAACAAGCCCTCAAAATTCCCCTGAGAGTGACCTATTCAACGAATCCAGCATTCAAAAGTGCCTATTTGGCATGGACTCCATAATATCCAGGAAAATGAGCCATGACCTGATGGAACAAGAGGCAGAGTAGACATGAGCATGCAACAAGAGATGGCAGAGTAGACAGGAGAACTAGAAAAAGTGAAGTTCTCTGAGCTTTGAGACACATGACTTCCCCTTAAAAAAGGTGACAACCTTTGTTTCATGGCCAGTAAAAACCACAGCCCCAACAATTGAGTCTGTGTTCCTCAAGCTGCAACCCTGACAAGCCCCAGGTAACTGGTCAGTTCACATGCATACATAAAAGCCAACACCTTCATTACTTGACATGGAGCAGACAGAAAATTCACCAGCCAAATTTGTAGTTTGAAAGAGATATTGATTGACATACCCGAAGGAGAATCTGATTTGGAGTGATTGGAATTGTTTGCTTCTCAAAGACCAAGTTTCCAACAAAAGTATAGAGTGAATTGTTTGGATGCTCGCACTCAATCGTACCTGTGTCACCAAATCTTGGCTATTCAAGGATTGACAAGTAACAGAAGATGGCAAAGAATCCCCAGCATTCTTCTGAAGTTACAGCACGTATAGAATAATCAAAAACTTACATTGCAATAATATGGTGAATAAGAAAAACTAGGTTCTGGAGAATTTTTGAAGAATCCAAATGTTTGAGCCTCTAGCTCCTGATATAACAACACCACAAAGTTTCCAAAGAGCTGTCTACAAAGCCACAAGACAGAAATCAATGAAATTGCTACCTTTAAACTTGGCAACATTCTCTTCATCAAAGTAATCCCAAGTCCGCTCCAAAGCCTTTCGAATTTTGAGGTTGGTTTCTCCATCCAGGTTTGAGGTCTGTTAGCACAAACAGAAGTTTGTATCAAACTCACCATAACCAAACCTGCAAGAGAAGCTTGCTGATTTGCATGTCAGAATATATGATGCTAATAACTGAGTCCTAAGATATGGCATACTAGAAAGAGACAAACCCACTGGACAACTGAGCATTTGACCCTAAAAAGTTGTTAATCAGAAGAAACTGAAATAGAGACAGCTTATTCCAGCAAGAATTAAAGAAAATAAATTTTCTCAGCCTTATGTAAGTTGGAATAGACCACCAAAAGCTCATACCTCAATGTAGCTAATGCCATCAGCATTGGTGCTTGCCAAGAACAAAATGTCCGCTGGAAAGTACTGATCTTGATTTACCTAAGCAGGGAGCACAAATTCATTTACACAAACTACACTTCAATTTGCAGCTCCTGGAGCCATAAGCAATAAATGAACATAAACAAGAAAGGATTTTGCTCAAGCAATTATGCCACAATCCTCTGTACCTGTATCTGAACCTGCAGATTACAAGAGCATACCGGTACACAACGCTAAAGTTCCACAATTGTGACAAGAACTAGATGCTCTATGTGGCATACCTTAACAATGTCACCAACTGCCAGCTGGCTCCATGGAGTTTTAATCCAACTGCGGTCTTGGAATACATCTATCAAACTGGCATTAATCACCCTGTCATTGAGAAACCGCTTCTGCACAGACAAGTAAAGTGCACTACACACTGTAACTGGACAACTTGGGATCCATTTTCAAGCAGCTCTAAAACTGGGTTGGTTACCAAAAATTGACAATCCAACTTTGATCCAACTTGCAGCACCATCCTGTCTTGAAATTTTATGAACTCACCCGATCCTCAAAAGCCTCCTTTATGAGTGAAACTGCCAGGACAAGAACCAATGGTCCCACATTTGTGACTGGCTGCACAGGACTGCAGGCAATAAACTAAGTGATTAATCCAATCTGCTATTCTGCTATTCTGACAACAATGGCACTATTACTGTGACATCTGAACAAAACAAGCACCAATTACAACCAAAGTCTGGGCCTGAGAGAAAAAGACTTGAACCTGACGGGAGTTGTTGACAAAATGGCAATCATGAGAAAGTAGAGATTTGCAACTCGTCGAAACTGCATTGAACCATGCCAATCATACAGCAATACCCTCATCATAAAAGACCTGACAATGACAGAGTCATTCCTTGATGCTAATACTAAGAGACAGTTTATGACCTAACAATGGCAGAGTCATTCCTTGATGCTAATACTAAGAGATGGTTTATGACCTGACAATGCAGAGTCATTCCTGGATGCTAATACTAAGAGATATTGCCAGCTTATGCTTCCCTATCCGAACAACTGAAAGAGGAAGAGCATGCCAATATGCAGATTTCCCTGAAGAAATTTTACAGTAAGCACCTGCTCAAACAAGCCTTTTGGGAAGAATGTCAATATATTGTATTTGGTAGTTGAAATAGAGTTGCCCTGCAAAACCCACACCACAGAATACAACTTTTGATATGTGGAATATCCAAGAGTGAGTGTGGATCTGTGAAGATTTCAAAATCTCACAGGATATGACTTGACTCAAAACACATTCCAACTGACTGCAGAGGATCACCAGAACAGGATAAACGCCGTTAGATAAGCACATATTCCTCCAATATGTCTCCAAGTAACTCTCACTAAATGAAAACTGCTCTCCATTCCAAATGCCCAGGAACACCAGGCCATAGTATGGAGATGGCTACTCCAGCAACTAGACCACGGCCCTTGTGTTGATGTTGCCTTGAGCAATGTAAAACTCACTTGCACTAAATATGTGACAGGGATAACAAGAACAATCCCACTCTGGAATAGAAAATGGTGCCACCTGATTGAGTACTGCCTGACAGTCCTTTCCCTTCCATCTTACACAAAGGGCAAGGGGCAAGAGATGCTCAAGTTTCTTAGCAGGAAAGTGAGAAAGGCTTGCATATTTGAGATGGGAAATGGAGGGAAAGCAGCGCATCAGCAGATAGAATCTCAAAATGAATTCAAGTGAATAGGATGTTTTGAAAAAGAAGCTGTGGGATGAGCATTTCTTCAAAGGCATCGCACCTTGAAAGTGTTGCACTAAGGAAAAAAAAAACCTATGCACCTTCAGCTGATGCAAAACTATCTCTCAATGCTCCAAGACTTGTGAACCTTCGATATCCTAATCCTTTTACATTTCCGACACCAGAGGGACGAACGAAAGGACGCCCTGAAGTGCATCCGACTAGAGGTGCAGCAAGTAGCACATCTTTTGGAACCGCCAAAAAAAAAAAAACCTAGTAATTTCTGGACAGATAACGTGGCTAGCAAAGAAAGAAAGACAGTTGGATCGTTTCAATCAAGGTTTAAGAAAGAAAGATGAAGGCAATAGAACCTTGAATTTAGAGGCCGCGTTCGCCTGTGGATCATTACAGTGTATAACACGGACATCCTCTTGCGGGTTGTTGCTATTGTTCGTCTGCTCTGAACGGGTTTCCCACCTGCTACGGCTATCGAAGGTCCCCATCCCTGCAGCTCCAAACAACTGCAAATTATTGCACAGTTTCAGAGATCTACTCGGGAGGAAGAGAATGGAACCATACGCTTCTTCTTCTCTCAAGAGGCCACTAGTGCCGCCGACAGGATACAATCATAGTGCTGCACTTTTAAATGGGCATGTCCATCGTTCCTGCGCAACGATGGTGGTGGACTACCTCTTTTCTTCACCCGCGCTCGCTCGCTCGTTCGCAAACCACGCCGCTTCTGCATTCCCTAGCACGACAGATGAATTCTAGTAGGTTGTTGTAGGGCTTCCATTCGTAGAGGGGCAGGTGGGCAGGTCCCACAATTATACCAAAAAAATCATTTTAGGTTCCAAACTGCATTTTCCCGCACCCACCAGAAATTTCACCAGACCTAAATAAGGCCGGCCCCACCCCAGTGGTCGGTTTTTTTTTTTGGGGGGGACGCTAGCTACCTAACCAAAGGGTGCGATACCTACGTTGATACCTGGTTAGAGCGGCCCTACTACCCAAGTGGCAGGTTCTTGCTTTAATTAATACAAGGCGGGCTTTTGAAGTTTAGCTGTTGCTAGCAGGCAGCGGTTTTTTTTTTTTTAAATTTTTTATTTCGCCAAATTTTGAGCTGACAAATTATGATTTCGACCTATTCAAAGGATTTTTCATGGAAAAAGAAAAAAAGGCCCAAATTCGCCAGAATTTCGAAAACAAATAGGTAATCCAAATCGCCAGATTTTAATGATAAGTTCTTGTAGGTAGCCAAGAATATAGAAGGATTATGGTTTTCTTTTTACTTTCATATTTAATATGTAGCCAAATCTGGCTAAATCATCTTATGGATGATTGTCATTTTTAGCTACATCACAAAATGGAAAAAAAAAATTCAAAATTCAAAAAATCCTGCTTTCTTGCAAGGCTTTTTTTCCTTTTTTTTTTCCCCCCCCGAATTTTGTGATATCAAAAAATTAAAAAAATTCCAGAAATTAGAAAAAAATAGTCAATTTTACACTACTAGAAAATAAGAATTTTCCTTTTTGATTTGGGGGAGTCAAAAAAATGGGAAAAAATAAATCAACAACAACAACAATCAGTTAACTCATTTTCATTTTTCAGTTTATAAAAGGTTTTCATCTCAAGCCCATAATATTAGAGTTTGGCCCAACCAACATATTTCTCAACAACTAATCATGTCAATCATATTACACAAAGGAAGAGGGAGGAGCTTGAAAGAACCGGTGGGCACATTAGTAAAAAGGATTTTAAAATACGTGAGTAAAAATATGGGATATAAAATATATTTATTTTTGGATAAATTTTATAAGATAATTAGTTAAAAAGAAGGATATATTTTATTCAAATAATTAATTTGATTATAATATAAAGTATATAATATTTTGAAATAATAAATAATAATTAATATAACGTGATTTTAATATCTCTATATTAGAAATTAGATAATAACAAGATGATAAATTTAAAAAGTTGAATAATTATATAATATTCCTAAAAAAATGATCGTTTGACACATGTAAATCTCAAACTTTACACTAAATGTCGGCTCGGGCTTAAAGAACACCAAGGCAATAAGGAATCTCCTTGACAATAAT
>Ga0116230_10003975_pt1 | contig 14459 bp, 19 predicted proteins | sample S1TSphfallax_3_FD_88678 | JGI IMG/M metagenome (GOLD analysis project Ga0116230, IMG submission 88678) | Host-associated microbial communities from peat moss isolated from Minnesota, USA - S1T2_Fd - Sphagnum fallax MG | ecosystem: Host-associated > Plants > Peat moss > Unclassified | place... | reverse complement strand
TTCCAATGTAGTTCTCAAAGGCTTTTATGCGTGGGACATGGAAAAAGATCATGACAAATGTCTTTCCTTCTAGTCTTTTGGAGTTTTGTGTTTTCAAGCAAATGTTCAATTTTGTACACATGACGATTCCTCAATTCAGATCAACAAAATGATGGCAAAATCTTTCCTTTGGATAGGCAAAGTTTCTGGGACAGTAAAAGATTGTGGGTATCTCATTGAGGGGAGCACAAAACAAGTGTGCTGGTTGTCATTTGTGATGCTCTAGACATGACTACAAAATTCAGGACACATAAAGTAAGTTGCTATTACTTTTCCATTATGATGACCTCCTCAAGCTTCTCCATGTATAAAGCACAACATCAAAACTTCTTGTCTAGCAATTCATTTGAATTTTGACATAACTTTGCCTTTTATCTGTTTGCAGCTTTGCATCCTGTGTGCAAGAACTAACTGTTTGTCTCTCATAAAATTTCCCATCTTGATGACCGATAATGGATTTGCACAAAATTTAAGCAGGTGCAATAGAGACTTGCACATTGAAACCTGATGTAAAGTGTGCTTGCAAATGGAGCCCAAGCTCAAGTGTAACCACAAGTACTGAACTTGCAATGTTGAAGAGTTTTTCTTCACTGTTTCCAAACTGTGTTGCATACAACCCATGTGCTCAAGGGAAAATCTTTCAATCACCGGTGAAAGCTTCAAGGACTCTTTTGCTGAGGATGGATACCAAATGTCCATGGAAACAGACAAGAATGTTCACTTTGCTGGGTGGGGTGAAGCATCAGACAACAAATTTATCCCAACCAATCAACATAGACAATCATCCTCCATGCAATCATTGCAACAACTGTCCCATCATCATCATCACCATCATCTTCTTCTTCCGAATACTGTGATTGCAATCCTTTAATTGAGCTGTAGCCAACATTTGCACAGATTTCTTTAATCAATTGCACTGCTCCCAGGCTGCTTACATATTAAATTGCTGCATGTCATAAAAACAAGTATGTCTCTTACTCTCTTGCAATACACCAAACATTAGAAATTGATTCCTCAGTGATAAAGACATCAATCAATTCCTCAGATTCCTCAATGATAAGATATTGATCCCACAGTGAATCAGATTTTTCCATGCTTCTTTTCTCACAGTTCCCAATCATTTTCCAATCAAGCAGAACACATCTTCCAACTTTGAAACTTTTCAAATCTAGGGCCTCTTGAGTAGCAGCAGCATCAAATCTTTGCAAATCAACACTGGTTGTCCCGCTATCTCTTTTGCAATCCATGGGTTTTTTCCTCGTAACACTGATCAAACCCTTGCTCAATTTCCTTCAATTCAGAGATCACAAAACAAGTATTTATTTCTCCATCTCTACAAAAACCAACGGGTTGTTGCTACTGTCCTATGAAACATAAATGTTTACAATTCCTTAAGTTTTGGAGATCAATATTTCCTGAACACAAAACAAAAGGGTTGTATACTCTACAGGAGCTTATAATATTGCCACGCTCATTCCCAGGGTAACCCATTCCCATCTCCAAGAAGTTCATATAGTGTAGGATCAGAGCATGCAACCAGATCGATATTTCAGTGTAACATTTGTGAGAGAGAGATGATCAACTGGAACTCATTTATCTCTGTAGATCAGAAATGGTCTCAAATCTTGAACATCACAATTTCAGCTGCAACAGTACATCGAGAATCTCTCACTGCCTCATGGTACACATCCAAGACAAAACATCAATCTCATCATCTCAACCTTGACATCTTGCGCTCCACCTGCTGTAACACAGTAACCAAAACTCAAAATAAGAAAATAGTATTTTTCAACTCTGACCCCACTTTGAGTTTGCACTTTTCATTAAAGCAGCTGTAATTTGTCTCTTAAAAACACAAAAATCATGTCTCCTTCTCATCACCCACTCAACAACAAGACCCATTTCATAATATCTGATTGCTGTGACTACAAATGTCTCTCTATTCGTTAGTTTCTCTTTTTCACTCAGTAATCAAGCCAGTATATGGCTTGGTCATTTCATTGCTGGTGGTGATGAGGGGTTTAGACCCCTCAGAAAATTGTCACCTACCCACATCTTTCAATAATACACTAAATTCATTCTCATGTAAAACACATTAAATGCTTGCAACATTAGTACTAATTTTTACACTAAAACATGAAAAACCAAGCACTAGTTACACTTGTTGTGATATGTGTTATTGTGACTATGCCCATGTACAAAATTTTACAATGTCAATTAGAAAAAAATCACTTTTGTGATTGAGGTGATGCTTTGATTGATGATGCAATGGAAATTTGAAAAAAGAAGATCAGATTTAGAGAAACAGGCTAGACAAACCTCTAACAATGCAATGTAATAGAAGTTTTCCATATGTTGCATCAGAGCACTCCCATCACGAATTGCTCGCAACATTGCTATCTCTGTTTGCAATAATCTTTCAATGATTTGCCTTTCTCCTCTCATCTGCATATAATCATGTTCCAACAACACAAGCAACAAAAAAATTTGAGGCTTTTTTCATCTGGAGCTAAACCACACAAGATATGTAAGCCAACCCAATTTCATACATGGAATACAAATGAGGAAGGAAGAAAGAAGTAATTATGTCACCACCACCTTAGTTTTCATAGCTTTAAATGTCTACTTACAAAATTTTCAATGACAAGGTCAGGTGTAATTTCACCAATCACATCTCCTTGGTACCCATCTTCTAACATTTCATTTTCAACCTGCATGAAGAACAAGGTTGGCACAAAGAGAATCAATCAGATCTGAGATGTCCAGATTGGTACGTTTGATGGAATAGTATGGTTCAAGAAGCACACGGATGATGAGAATGATTCCTCCAGATACTTACTACTCTAATGCAATTGTGTCCAATCTCTCACCTTCACATAGTGTTCCTGATCCTCAAACCTATATTGGTCTTAATCCTCTAACCCATATTGACACCAAGTAGCAAATTAAGACGTGTAGGAGTCCTGGCCTTGAAAACAAAGACCCAGAGAGAGAAAAAGCATGTACAATATTATTCATTGTTCTAGCTGATAAATAAACTGGTTGTCCAATATGGCAATAGCCCATGAGTCTCGGGACAGTCGGGATTATATCACGGTGATTCACTACTCGCCAGCTATCCCTCACCCTCTGGAATTGCATCCAACACAAAAAGTCAATGTTTGTCAGATGACACTTCATATTGTGAGAAATTTGGAGGACAAAGAAAAACACAATCCACCACAGACAGTCAAGATCAAATTCAGTTGCCCACAGACAGCCCTGATCAAATCCTGTTGCCCTCAGACAACCAAGATCAGATCTGGTCACCCATGGCAGGCCAAGGTACTCAATGAACTTCGTACAAAAGAAGCATAAAATCTGGAGATACAAATTAGCTATTGGCACTTGAAGTACATAACTAGCTGAAAACTTGCAAAGTGACAAGAAGAAGAAGAAATTGTCAATACCCAGGATCATTTCCAATTGGCCATGGGTTTGCAGAATCTGAAGGATTCTTCTACATCTGTGGAAGAGAGATCTGTCTCACCCACACTTGGTAAAGAGTTCTTCTATTGAAAGCTACTGTTTTATTCTTGACACTGTTGCAATGTCCATTCTTGGTCAAACACCGTATGATCAGAACATTGTACCACTACTAGTACCCCAATTTCCTAAGCTCAATGCTTAAGAAATGTGGTATAGTTCAGGTGATACAGAACTGGGAAGAAGTCAAGAAAAATTTCACCCACCTCATTGTACATATCTGCAAATTGCTTGTTTCCAACTCGGGGTGAGCCAAAGTTGTACATAGTTATCTGTGTTTGACCACCACTCCTACCCAATAAAAAAACAGCACCACAAAACTAAGAGACAGAGGTGAATCAGCTAGCAGACACAAAAAAACACCAGACAACAATGGATGCAGAAGAAGAATGAAAACAGCAACTACTGGTGTTGAAATTGCAGTTATGTGGCTTACTTTGCTAATTTAGAGGAAAGCTCCACAGCAAACAATGTCGCTAGTGCACCTCCCAGACTATGCCCCGTTATGTACACATGCCAGCTTGATATCTCATTACCTGCATCGTCTCTGGAATAGAAGTGAAAGGCAAAGTGCAGTTTTAATACAGGTTCCACACATGTAACAGAACCAAAATTGGAAAAAAAAATTACTCAACAATTTAGCATTTGATGGAATTTCACACCAGTGGGAATTATTATGACAGGTTTGAGGTAAAACATTACCTTAATGTGCCCAGGAGTGCTTCAACTAGTGTAAGTAGTCGATGCCTTACAGAATCATATGCATCTAGGAACCCACCATGCACCTGCACCATATCTTCGAAACAAATCAACTCATGGGGAGGAGGTAAAATCCAATGTGGAGTGGGTCTTTGACTTTGATTTTTGTAATGACCACCAGTTCTGGGTATTTGAAAAGAATCAGAACCAAAGAATCACTGGTTCCAGGTAATTCAAAACCCTCAAAGAACTGCTGGGTTTCATGAAAGAACCAGTAAATAACTGGCAGTTTAATAGGCAGTTATTTGACTTTGTCCAAAACATTGAGAACAATAGTCATAAATAATAACCAGGTATTTGATGTTTAGATAACTGTGGGTATCAACTTTGATATCCAGCTTGATGGTGCAGTTTCTAATACCAGCCCCACTCTGGTAAAAATCCCATTTATGAAACCAGTTCTACTCAGGAGGAACCAGAACACTCACTAGAATGAAAAACAACTCACCATTGCTTCTTCCTTATAATTGCCACCTCCTCGCTCTGGATCGAATCTGACCCAGCAAGGAAAGAAAAACACAGGTTGGACTAATTTTATTGCCAATTGCCAACAACGGCTTAAAATAAAAAAACACCATGTGAAAGAGGTGAGCAAGTGTCTTGCAGCAATTGGCACACATTTTACATTGGGTAACAATGAAAGTGTTTTCCCATCAATCGAGGAAGGGATATGCAGAAAACAAAAGGTTTTCTCAACCCAGTTCAAAAATGTCAAATAAACTACACTTGAACTAGGTGTACGAGGTCACAAATGACGGCAACAAAAAACCAATTTCATGTGTGCACATCAACCTCCTGCATCAATGTTCAAATAAGGGGAAGATGGATGATCTACGTACCCAACAGGTATTACATTCAGATCAGTCATCAAGTCCTTCAATTTGGTCTGCAAGGAGAGAGCAGTTATCATAAAATATTAGTAATAAAGCATGATCCTATCATTGGCCTTAGTGGGGTCCCCTATAAATTTGCTGTCACTACAGATCACAAGAAAAATTGGGTCACAAATGTTTTTGGTGGAGAACAAGAGAGGTGAATGTGCACACTCATGATGATGGTAAAAGGTGCAAGTGGGGAGAGATTCACCCCCAACAAGAGCAAGATGAAAGAAAAATCAGAGATCTATTATTATTATACCTGTTCAGTTCCTCGAAATGCAACAACCAGTCTGTGACGCCACATGTCACGCCATATAGCCACCTGATGAAACAAGATGATATGTGAGGAAGAGAAAATGGGAAGTACCTCATGGCTTAGGGTTTAGGGTTAAGACTTGTACCCATGTTAGATGTCACTCATAACTGTCAACTTGTGTATCTCTTGACAATATCCATTTGTTCAAGTGAGAAGATTTTCTAGTGGGATTGGGAGAGAGAGAGGGGAATAAGAGGAGGCTCAGAGGAGTCAACAACCTGTGTGTCAGTTCTTTTGTTTTCAACAAAGCAGATTTTTTGAAACTCGGACTTCACAAAACTCTGGCCCCCAAGAGAAGTTGCTAGCATTGCCCAAGCTTCAACTGCACTCTCTGCAGTCTCAAACATTCGCCTTGTTGCCTCTCTCTTTTCAGCATCTTGATCTTCTTGGCACTCATCTTGGACCGGAGCTGTAATCTCATTATCATCATGATGTTCACAGTCCATTGCTTTTGCTGCTGCTGCAGTGTGTTGAGGCTGAGGATATAATTCTGTCTGCCGCAGCATCGACTCTTTGTTGTCACTACTGCTGCTTCTGTTGTTGCTGTCAGAAATGCTGCCAGAAAGTGATGAGGCCACCATTGCCAATGAACCCATCAACTCCTCTGTACTTCTCCACATGTTGAACGATGCCTCTTTGAGTTCTTGTAATGCACTAGAGTTGTCCTCCTGCCCCAATAGGTACTTTGTGATGAGACTCACAGAGAGCAACAGAGGCAGAGGAATTTGGAGCTCAGGTATATGTATCTAAATATGTTTTTGTATGCACAGCAGCAATCAGTGTATTCTATCTGAATACAAAATGAAGTACCATGGATCTGGATTAAGATTGCTCACCTCCTTAACAGCATTTTTGGATGCAGCATTCATGTCTTGAGCTTCTTCTTCAGGTTGTGCCAACCCACTGAGAACATACTCCTCATCAGCCTTCATCTGCAGTTCTAAACTGAGTTGTCGGGTTGCTTCCTGACCAGCATCAAATGAGGATTGATCTAAGAAGGGAACTCCCCCTGCAGTGTCACTAGTAGTGTCCACACCCAAAAACCTCAAAGCTTGGGTAACACCTTGCATCACATTTCTCATGTAATCATCACCCACCTCCTCCTTATCATGTGCCTCTCTCTCTCCCTGAGGCTCTTGAATCCTGTCACCAGTGGTGGTGGTGGTGGTGGTACTATCCTCTGGCTTTGTTTGCAATAGTCCAAACCAGCCTCTTGATGGCCCAGGAGAAGATGATGTTTCCATCTTCCAAGGCAAATCCCCTTCTCCAGAGTCAAGATCCCCACCAACTACTAGTGCTCCATCATCAAAAAGTTTTTCTTCAGAGTCTGTTACTACTGATGCAGCAGTAGTCATAGTAGTAGTAGTTTGCATTCCCTTTTGCTGAGAATCATTTCCTGGAAGCAACTTGCTTGGTTCTGCTCCCAGAGACTTTGCTGCCTTCTTCACATCAGAACCAGCCTCCTCCTGATCCACTTCTTCTGGGACCAAAAATGGTATGGTTGATAAAATGGAGCGAGCAAAGTCACTGGCCCTGATACCATCTGACCCAAATGCCTTAACAAAAGCCTCTTCCAACTCCTTCACTTGAAACAGATCTGTCACAAATGGCAGCTGCTGCCACCAACTCTTGTCTGCATCCAAGTCCGCAAAGCTCCTGTACTGAACCTGCATACATTACCAGTCAAAAACAAAGCACCGAGACAAAACCTGAATGTGTACTACTACCCATGAACCTTCTTGGATCATGTTTCTTCCAACAGAATTTCACAATGCAGTACAGTGATCAAAATGCTTCAAGATCTTCTTCCAACACATGAGCTAGATCTTACCAACCCATATGATCTATCTTCTCCAGAATTGTATAAACCCAAAACCACCCTCTCTCCATACAATTTACCTCAAGCTGAAGGGCACCTCCCTTGCCAATACCGCCAAGCTCCACATCCACCTGATGCTTCTTTCCTGTAGTACAAAGAGAAAATATCCTACATGACAGGCTTTTTCACCTCTACTACACAGAATGGCCATGTACTTGGGAGGAAAATTATTACTTGAAACTCATCTCCAGTCATGCAACAAGATCCAACTCAGAAAAGGCCCACAATACTTTCTGTTCTCTGGTGGGCAAACAGGTACATGATGATCAATGAGAGGGGAAAAAAAACCACAAATTACAGAAAAGTAAGTCACGCACCATCACAGAAAGATTCCAGATTTACAGATGAGTTCCCCATTCGGCGATGAGCAGTAATGATATTCGCATCCCATGCAGCAACCTGCATGATGAGCTTGGACGATTTCAAACCTGGATGCGCTTTGTCCATTTCTCACACAATCTTCCCATTTGGACACATCAATTGCGCATGGTTCATCACCCACCCAAGCAAGCCCAACTGATTGTTTACTAGTCCTGAAAATGATCATGTGGAAGGTTCATAAAGTGTCCTCAAACCTGGAGAATTTGAGTAGTGGGATTCTTAACATTGAGCTTGAAGTCCTCATTCCAGACAGGATCTCGTGTTCTGAAACATCAGGTTCCCACAGCAAAAAAGACGCCATCATCTTGTGATTGCTAAGTCTCTCTTTTCAGCAAAAAGACATGATTGAACTGCAGTTGCAGGAACAAAGGAAAATGAAAATTCTTTCAGTGCAGGAATTCCAGCATGAAATTCAGTGCAGGAAATTTTCTCTCCCACATGGTCAAGAGAAAAAGTAGTAAAAGTGGGTTGGTTGAGTCAAGGTAAAAGTCACCCCCATATGGTCTGGCTCTGAGCTTCACAATCTCCGATACGCAGGATCACATATGGATCACTTGTCCCCTGCGTATGACAAGCATTTCAGAGAGAAGAGAAAACTCTGGATCAAAGATGTGTGCTTGAGAGAGTGAACGAGAGCTACAGAATTGGACAAATCTTATATAGACTCTATATAGTACCCAAGGATCCAGTCCAGGAAAATGACTGCCGCCTTTGAGCTTTACAAAGAGCTGGCCATCGTAAATCTCCCGAACAAACTGCCTGCATTTGGAAAATGGGTACCAAATATTACTAAGAAATCTAAGATAATTTTTTTCCTCTGATGTGCATCTTCTAGATTCTATCAATTTTATTTTATTTACTGATCTACTGAGTCTTCTTCTTCTTCTTCTTAGCCATGACATGAATGCTGTAGGAAGAGAGATAAAAAGGAGATGAAGATGACCACGTACTTAGCCAAAAAAATGGTTTCATAGTCACCCGCATTACGCTCGCAAAGACCCACATTTGCCTGAAAAAACCACAAATGTAAGACAGACAGACAGGGTACACACACAAATCAGAATCTCCTAATCTCTCTGCTGCCCCTCTGAACCCTGATAAACCCTAAACCCTAATCTCTGCTGCAAAAAAAAGAACTACTAGAAAATGTGCTTGCACAACAATTCCTGGCAGAAGAAGAAGATCAAAATAAGATCATGTGTCTCTTGAAAGATTTGTTGTGTGGAAGAAGAAGAAGAAGTTGGAGAATTGCAAATACCTTTGGTGTATTGTAAGCCTCGAATGCGAATCCAGCGAGAAGAACAGCGAGATCCAGGTCGAAAGGAGGACGCGGTGGTGGTGGTGGTGGTGATGCAAATTCCTCTTTGTCCTCTTCTTCAAACCTGGTTTTCACAAGCTGTCTTGGGAGTTTCTTCTTCGTCTTACCGGAAGAAGAAGAAGAAGAATGGGTGATGAAAGAATGGGAATGTCGTAATGGAAGAAGAAGATGATGATGATGAAGACTGCGATGTGTCCGCAACTCTGACGATGATGATGATTCTTTCTTGCACGTGATTTTTTTACCATCCTTGGGTGTGTTGCTCCCAATCTCCTTGGCAGCAGATACCCATTTCATCAAACATTTGATCGAGGAAGAAGAAGTAGAACATGGAGTGTTGTTGTTAAATCGATTCGGATTGCAGGAAGAAGAAGAAGAAGAAGAAGGGAAAGCGAGTGGAGAATCCTTCCAGGAAGAAGAAGTCGCAGCAACAGATCCCATTCTCTGAATTTTTTCGCTTCTTTAGATCAAATCCGTCAACAAAAGTCAGAACAGACGAAGAAGAAGAAGAAGAAGAAGAATTTCGAACCCAAACCAACAACAACAACAACAACAACTTGTTCCGAGTGAGAGTTTCAAACTACAACGACGACATGAAGCAAGCAACCAAACACACACTACTTCCGAGAAAAACAAGAATTGGGTCGCGGATTTTCCAACTACCCAATTCTCAAAATGCAGTTTTCTATGTGAGAACATCCGCGAATGCCATTTTCGACAACACCCAATCTCTTTCCCATCGCTGAGATGCCCATCATCTCTAGAGTGTAATTTTAGCCGCGAATTCCAGGAAAAGGTTTTGTCCACTAGTTACCGATGAGTGATTGAAACGCTTCTTCACAATCTAGAGAGAGAGAAAGAGAGAGATGGTTTGCGACTCTTATGATGTCATTCTTGAAGCACTTTCTGACACAAAGAGTGGGAAATAATATATATTGTCTGGAGCAAAACCTAAGCACAGATAATGCAAAATCCATCCCCCTCCCCCCTCCCCCCCAAAACCCCAAACCTGCAAACTAGGAAATGTTTGTTGAATTTTTATTTTATTTTTGTTGTTGCAGCTATCCCACAAAAAATCTCAGGGCTTGGTGGTTTGTGCCTGATGGAATGATACAACTGCATGATGGAGCATCATGAGAAGTCATCCTCCTCCAGAAGATTGATCCTTCACCCCTGGTAAGTACAAATCACTGTTTGCAGACATGTAACTAGAGGCCCAGCAAGATTTGGGCATCACATATCTGTATGAATTTTGCTCAATTTCCATCACCACCCCATCGGCTTCCACATCTGCCAGAGTGACAGTAGACGCAGAGATGGATTTGAGAGTATGGGACATACCTGTGGGATGTGAATTGAATGATGTTTTGAGAGTCTATAGCTTTGCAGCATGATCATGAGACCTGTGGATGTGAATTGAATGATGTTTTGGAGAGAGTCTACAGATTTGTAGCATGATGATCTCACTTAGAAGAGGAGCAGACAGATGATCACGAAGCAGCCCAGGAGAATTAGCAAACGTGAAAGGAGAGCTTCCTGCTGCTGGTTTGGCATCTGCACAGGAGGTGGTTGTTGTTGTTGTTGTTGAGCTGGATGCATGCTGGACATGCCAGTTGCAGTGGAGCCAAGATGAATGCCTGGAGCTCCTGCACCACCTAATCCACCACTGCTTTCTGGGAAGCCATGCAAGTGAAAGCCAAAGAGGGAAGGGAACAACCCGAATCCAGCTGAGAGTGTGATGTTGCCAAAGCGTGCAGTTGCAGCTGGACCTGCAGGGCTGGACATGAAATTGAATCCATGGTGCGAAGAAGAATGGTATGATGATGGAGGATGCTGCTGCTGCTGTGATGATGACTGTTGTCGGGATGCAGTCTCAGGTCTTTGTCCAGCTGGTCGTTGTGGAATGCTCATCATCATCACACCTGGCACAGCTTTGGTGCGAGGATCCACACAACATCCAACCTTGCCTCTCCCATACAATGGGATCACTCTCTCTTCTTCTACACTTGCCTTACATACTGGACATTCTTGACAGATGCTGTGCATCTGAAGCCACTGGTAGAGACATGGCCAGCAGAACAGATGTCCACAAAGAGTCACCACTGGATCCTGTGCCAGCTCCAAGCAAATGTTGCAATCAAAGCTTCCCCCTTGCTGCTGCTGCTGCTGTTGCTGCAGCAGCTGCTCACTGTTGTTGCCTGCAGATGTTGCATCCTCTCCCACAGGGCTGGATGCAGCAGCGAAGTCTGCTGCAAATTCCTGCAACTCAGCAGCAGCAGCAGCAGCACATGATTCTTCTACAAGATTCATGTTACTCTCTGCATACAGGCTGGCCCTTTTGACAACCTACTTCCTTTTTCTCCCCCTTCTCCTCCTCCTCCTGTTCTCAATTCTGCTGCACTGAACCCTCCAGTTGTGCTTTGCTGCTTTGCTGCTCAGATGCTCTCTCTGTCTCTCTTTATTTCTTCCTTCCTTGCATCAACATCACCTCATGAAGAAGATAGTTTTAAATGGTGAGGGGATCGGGATGCTTAAACCTGATTGATTTCACAGCTTTTCTGAATGAGAAAGTATCATGATTGCTTGCTTGATTGATTGATGATCCTATACTCTTGCAAACAGAATTGAATGTTGCAAGTCCTAGAGCTTCTCATCCTCAACAACCATACCCATTGATGCACAGCCTCAGCAATTCGATTCGGAGGAAGAGGAGGAGGAGGAGGTGGAATTCTTTCTTTGCTTGCTGGAGGAATACTCTTTGATTGTTGGAAGAACTGTGCTCTTTGATTGCTGAAGGAACTCTTTGAACTCTTTGAATGCCGCAGGAATTCTTTGATTGTTGTTGTTTTTGGTGATGTGCCAGGCAACTGCTGCTGCTCACTCCCAGAACCCACAAATTTGCAAAATTGAGATCATTCATCAACAAGAATTGCAATGATGTCAAATGGGTTGTAAGGAAAACAACAACACCAGATAGTACCATAGACAGGGATGTAGCAAAAGCTTGTCAACAACAGGCATGATGATGCATGTATGTGTGTAACAGAAATCAGGAGGTTAAGAAACTATGGGGAGAAGGAGAAACTCAATGTGTGACAAACCAAAAAAGAGGAGCATCCATCATCATCAAATCATCATCACAAATGCATTGCCAAAACAACAAGAGAGTTGATCCAGAGAGGTCACAAAATGGCAACAAATTCTGAGAGAGAGAGAGAGAGAGAGAGAGAGTTGGGTGTTGTGTGGGATCAGCATGTGATTTGAGACCCACAGGAACAACGTGACGCTTCCATTTGGGTCTCAAATCCTTTACACCCATAGGCTCTCTCTCTTTCTCTCTCTCTCTCTTCTCTCCTGTGTCTATTTTTCTCTTTTTTTTGGGGTGCTTCTGGTTTGCACATTTATTATTAGCCAAATCTTTTGACAGTTAGTTTCCAAGAGGCAAAAGTCTGTTGAGAATTGATTTGTTTTCTCTCTGCAGACAGACACCCAATGTTCTCAATTGCATTCCCCAAACAATGAACATGATCCCTCTCTCTCTCTTTGATTTTTTTTCATACATACATACAAACAAAGGTCTCTCTCTCTCTCTCTCTCTCTCATCTTTTTTTTCCTGGAATTCTGGAACTTGCAGCAGAGTTCCGTTTCACAAGAATCTCTGAAATTTCCTTGCAGCACAATGGGCATTTTGGATGTATGGTGGAGGAGTAGATGTACCATATGCAAGAAGAGATTGAAGGTTCTTTGTCAGGATTTGAACGAGTACTTACCAGATTTCAAAAAAATCTCCAATCTCTTGCACATGCATTTTCGATGTGTGGAGGAGATGATGTAAACCATAGGCAAAAAGAGATTGAAGGTGTTTTTCTTGCTCCTGATTTGAACCAGGTCTTACCCTAGTTTCACCAAAATCTCAAATCCCTTGCACATGCAATTTCAATGTGGGGAGGAGATGTACTGAATAATGCAAAAGAATTCAATCAAAGAGAACAGATTATTTATCACATTTCTTTGCACATATGCCATGATGGATGTCAAGAAATCAAAAGGTGGGTGGTGCCCAAATGCTTGAGATTTAGCAACCCACAACCCGACAATTCATCATATTCACATACATGAAGCAATAGACAAAGGGGGAAAAAAGCTTATGTTAAGAAGAGCATATTGATCTCTTTCAATCTCCAATGTTTCAATTGTCTAGATTGTTGAGTATTCTTGAAAGACAAAAAAAGGGTGGTGAAAAGAGGAATGCATGTTTCATCCTCATGCTTGTGTTACCAAGACAACACAAGCACATATGAGCAAAGCCCCAAGTATGATCCTCATGTGATGCTATATAAAATATGGAGATTTGGTCCCTTGCCTATTTGTGGGTATCTTGGGTAAGGTTGAAATACAAATGGTATTTGCATCTCGTAGCATTGTGGAGACATTGTGAGTGCAAAACATCGGGAGAGCGTGTACAATTGTGAACTTGAACTTAAAACCCTTTTAGATTTGAACATGTGGTTGCATTCCTCTATCTCTTAATTAGAGCAATACCCATCAACAACAACAATAAAATGGCCTTTCTAGTATGTTTTGGAAGATGTATTACAATACACTTTCCATTCAATTTAGTGAGGTTTTTTGAATTTTCTACATATCATGCAACTTTTGATGTAATCTTCTCCTCCTTATTTATGTCAAGAAGAACTTTTTATCATGGTAGATTGATCAAAAGCAATTTTTATAAAAAAAATATCAATCCTTTTGGAGATTATTATATTGTGCACATATTTATTTACATGTCCAAATTCAATTTCTACTATTAAAGGTTGTGGTTCATCCAAAGTGTTGTGTAGAGGCCATTTTATTGCTACTTTTGGAATTGGTCTTTAAGTACAAAATTGAGTCAAAAGGGAGAGAATTTAGCTTAGAGGTGTGCAAGTGAGACTCATACCAATTCTCTACCATTGAACTTGACTTGGGGGTGCCAACAACTTGTGAAGTCAAGTTCATGGTGACTTGAGGGTTTCAACGACTTGTGAAGTCAAGTCTATGTGTTGTGCTTTAAAAACCAAAAAAAAAAAGGAAAAAAAGTGAGAGCATTTAATTTGGGGTTTCTTTATAAAGAAGAAGGAAACAAACATGATGATAAAAATCGGATGCAAACAACTTGGATCTAGCACAACAATTGAATCGCCCAAGCTTTTTCAAAATATGATACACAACAAGGATTCTCACAAGAATAAAAACAAAATCACCACAAACAAAATTCAATGAAGATGCAACTTTGATCTTTCAATGTAGTTTTTTAAACATCACATAATATTGGAAATCACATAGGTATATCATTGTAAATCCATTCTCATGCTGGAATTT
>Ga0116230_10003972_pt1 | contig 14464 bp, 8 predicted proteins | sample S1TSphfallax_3_FD_88678 | JGI IMG/M metagenome (GOLD analysis project Ga0116230, IMG submission 88678) | Host-associated microbial communities from peat moss isolated from Minnesota, USA - S1T2_Fd - Sphagnum fallax MG | ecosystem: Host-associated > Plants > Peat moss > Unclassified | place: USA... | reverse complement strand
ATTTTTGCGATTCCCTGTTGTTGTGCTGGATTTTATTTTTTCCATGGATGTTGTTGTAATTGTTGCTTGCTGCTGGCTGCAGGTGCTGAGCAGAAACATCCAACTCTTCAAGAGAAAGGGAAGCAGCTTCGATTTTGTGGCGGATGTGAGGAGAGGGGAACAACCCAGTGGGACGGCTGCATCATCATCATCATCATCATCATCAAGAACACAAAGCTTTTCATTCAGGAGTGCAGCTTGGCAGCTCTTGTCTGTGGTTTTCAGTCCCAACTTTGTTGTGTTCTCGTGCCTGGCTGTGTTCTCCGTTGTGGTCATCATCTCCTGCAACACAATCTTGTGCAAGGTAAGTAATGGATGAATGGAGGGACGGATGGATGAATGAATGGAAGGATGGATGAATGAATGGCTTGTATGAATGAATGACTGGAGGGACGGATGAATAAAGTGTGTAGGAATGAATGACTGGAGGTACGGATGAATAAATGTGTAAGAATGAATGACTGGGAGGGACAAATGAATAAAGTGTGTCTGAATGAATGAATGAATGAATGACTGGTGGGTTGGATGGATAAAGTGTATAGGAATGAATGACTGGCGGGATGGATGAATAAAGTGTGTGGGAATGAATGAATGAATGAATAGAGAGATGGAGGAATAAATGTATATGAATGAATGACTAATGCAGGGCTAGAACGTACGAATCGTGAATCAATGAACAAATGAAGGGATTATATGGATGAATGAATGGCTTGTGTTTGGATGAAATGAATGGAGTCTCTAGCTCCATCATCTTTTTTTTTTTGAACCTTGGGTAATTTTGGGCATCTGTAATTGGTATATAAATTTTTTTTTTGATATATTTTCCTTGTGCAAAAACTTTTACTACAATTTTCCCCAAATTGTACTAGGTAGTAATTTAGTTGAGAACATAAAAAAATAAAAATTAATAACTATTTGTCAGCATTACCTTGTGTGGATGGATTAACACAACTTTGCATTAGAATAGTTCTAGTTGAGAACAAAAGAAATTATATATATATATATATATATATATATATATATATAATAATTAATTAATTTTTTGGGGGTGGGGGAGATATTTCATTGTGTACCAATAACTTAATACAACCTATCATAATAGTTCAAGGGGTGGAAGAACACAAATTATAATTTGTTTGGCATTGTAATTCCTTGGGTATGCAAAAATATATAACAATTCCCTTAAAATCATTTTAGTGGATAATGCAATACAAATCCAATCTTAAAAGCTCCTTTCACATTATAATTTTTGCATTTGTCATGGGTGCCAGGTTCAAGGTGGGCCAATCCCACTAGGCTAATAATGGCTTTATATGATGGAATTTGCTTGGTAATTTTCGCAAGATTTGCATCCTACTCACAAAGGGCAAATGATGCAAAGTAAGGAAGGTTAAAGGTTCAACCATGTTATGTAATCATCTTTTGCATTGTTTTCAAAGCCTTCTTGATAATCTTGCACCATTAAGTATCCATAGTTTATAAGTCTATTTGGAGGATGATTTTGTATCCATGATCTCCAATTGAGTTTCTTATTAGCCAAGTCATGGTTAAACTTAGGTTCGAGCATTTATTTAGAACAACTAATCACTAACTTGGTTATTTTTTTTCCATAATCATTTTTTTGTGTACTTCATGAACTAGGATGGTTGCAAAATAGTTTGAATCAAAGGTTTGTTAAAATGATCGCATCTATGTGGAATGGAATTCAAATTTTCAATTCTAGTAATTTTTTGTTAGGTTCGTTTGATAACAAGTCTTTTAGAATGAATTACAATTATTGTGCAATGGCCATGAAGTTGGATGAATTAGAATTCAATTAGGCTTTTTGAATTATAAGTCTCTCTTCATGTTTTATTTTTAGAACATTGTGCATTTTCTTCTTCAATGAAATGGATTTTGTGTTCAAGTTTTGGAAGTTCAAATGTGATTTTAAATAATAATTTTTCATCCTATTTCTACTCATATTATTTTATTATCATCTTATATCAAAAATTCAAATATTTGGATGATGTTATTATTGTCATTAAATTCATACCTTAATTTTCAAGAAACTTTCTTGATTTCTAACATGAAATAAATTTGTTGGACAACCAAATGGTACAATTTTATCTAAAATTTTTCATATGTGGTTTTGATATTTGATATTCATTACAGTCCATTGCCCCCTATGTTGAAAATTTATCTTTAATAAAAATCGTGTAATTAATTTTTTCTGCCATTTTTATGGTTGTGATGAGTTTATTGTGTATGGAATTCAATATTATGTCAAAAATTAAAATTTGAAATTTTCACCCTTGCATTTTCTAGGATTATAATGCTTTAAGAGCAATGATTATTTTTTCAAATTTTTTTATCATTCTAAAAACCAACACAATAGGATTTTTTTGTATTTTTTTTTACTACAAATGTGAAAAAAATATAAATTACTTTTTTAAAAACTTCTTCAAATTTTTCATATTGCAAAATTGACCTTCACCCTAATCCCCCTTATTGCCTATCAAAAAGTTCAATTGAATATAATTATGACAATAATCTTTTGGCAACCTAACACACTAAAAATGCAATGAATTGAAAATCAAAATGTATTATTTCAATGTGCACATCAAATAAATTTCAAAATTTTCAAATTTTGATAAAAGAAATGTAAAAATGTTTGTAACTAAGAAGAGCATATTGCAAAGAAAACAACCTATGTTGTTTCATTTATGTTTTTTCCAATGTTTTTTTCCATATGTTCTTGTGAAACGTAAATGTGTTGAAAAAATAAAATGATTTATTTTTGTCATATAACTATACGGATGAATGTTTTTTATTTCACAAATTTTTCTTCATATCTTTACGTCCCTACTTGTGTCACAATTTGTTCTACATCTAATATATTATAATCATCATTTCTATAATGGATTCAACACATTCACAAAATTATGCTTAAAACATTTAACATCCCCTCACCAATCTTTTAATTTTTAAATCTTCAAGCTTATTTTTTAAATCATTTAATATTATACGACATCCAATTGTTATTAAATGTAAAAACTAAGTAAAAACCAAACAAAAATGAAGAATTCAAATCATATGACAATGATGAAAAAGGATTTTAACAAATTGATTCAACTTGTTTTGTGTTTCATTTATTGATTTAATCAAATATATGTGAATCTTGCCTTTTTCCTTTACAAAAAGACCCTCAAACAAAATAATTCAAATTATTTTAAAGCAAATTCAAACATTTTTTATTATTAATGTATTATCTTTAGATATTGTAACATTGAAGTTTTAATAAGTTTTTTTTTCAACTTATGTTTTTGTTAATTTTTTTTTTTCTAATAGATGAAGGTTTATTTTTTTCATTTTGTTAATCATTTGCTTAATGCTCGATTATATGTGAAAGTTCATTTTGAATATTTTTGCAATTAAAGTTTTGTTACGAAATGAAATATTTTGGCCATAAATTATACAATTGATAACAAAATTTTATTTATGTTTGTTAATATTTTTGAACATTATCAATACTTCATCAAAAAAAAAAATTGTTCATATTTCATTTATTGTTACAAGTTCAACAATAAAACCATAATGAAATGTTATAGCACTAATGCATTAGTTTTAACAAAAATTAAATTAATGATTCCATGATTTTAAGCTTTGAAACAACCTTATAATTTATCATGTATGTCATTGTTATTTACTTATATTCCTTCCTTGATTTTTTAAAAAATAATTGATTTCACTCAAATATGAATATATAATACAAATTATTGGCAACAATCTTTTAGATGGGCTTTAGTTATGTCATTTCATGATCCTTTCAAAACTTATATTAAACATTCAAATCAATATGTTGTTCCACCTTTTAATAATTAAAAAATAAAATTGAATAATTTTATTTTTATTATAATCACAATGCTAACAAATAAGAGATCCATTGCAAATACAAAGTTTTTTATTACAAGATAACTAAAAACATCAAATGAATATATTTATATTATTAAACACAAAATTAAAAAACTCATTAAAATTCTTGTCACACCAAAAAATTGAAACTTGCAATAATGAAAAGAAAACCAAACCATTAGCACTTAAAAGCTAAACAAAAAAATTTAATTAAAAATAATTAATTAAGTTAAGTGAAGAAATCAATAACAATCCATCTCCATAGGGTGCTTCCACTATTTTAATTGATTATGCAATACACTTTTGATTTAGTGGATTGTCATAAATTCACTCTAATAGTTTCAAATTTATGCATAGTAATTAATGTTAGGAAATGAATTATATGCCAACAATTCATTCATTTTTCATTCAACTACATACATAATGGTTGTTATGTAACCAAAAGAGAGAGGGTGCGGTCTACCAACGCACACCTTGACAAATTCAACAGACCCTCTATTAAACCAAATCTCTGAGGTCTTTTTCCCCCCCCGACTTTCGTGACCTCTGCATCTACTTTCCCTCAGATCCTACTCAATTCGCAGCCTGGGTGCACACACAGTACCTCACATACACGCTACTCACATCATATTCACAATCACCACTCAGACCATAGCCACAGAGCTTGCATTTCATTCATCAAAAATTGTACAGAGACATGTTACTCCTGCTTCGAACGGATCTGTCACAGAATCGGACAATCCATCAAAAACTCGACCGATCTAAGCAAATACTTTGAGTATATACACACGTTTACAATAGCCTTGATCTATTACCCCACCCAGCTTCGACAACTACATCCTCATTAGACCTTCCACGGCTCAAGACTTAGACGCATTTCAAATCTGGGTGTACAAGGATCAAAAAGATCAGATGACCCACTCCATGGCTCACGGGTTTTAGCCTGTCTACTACACCTCCAACCAAACTTTCCTCTCCAGTGTCTCTCTCTTTCTGACTTCCCCTTCCAGATGCTGATTGCACTTGCTTGACTAGCTACTGGCGCAGCGGAAAGATTGCAGCTAACCAACAATGCTGATCCTCCACACAACTGACCATTCCTTACTATGCATCTCCCTTTACTCCTTTGCTATCGATCGAGTTAAATCTTCTCACGACTATCTTATAGAATCCTCCTTTCGAATTCCTCCATAGCTCCTTTCTTTAGACTCACAAAACCGCCTCATCCGCCGTCGTTCCAAACCGACATTTTCCATAATTGTAGCTCCATCCCTAGTCATAATTCGGCGTCGCCAATCGGCCTCCATGCATATTTAGTAGTAGCCGTCACTCAAGCTTCCCTGTACAGCATCTCACACACACACCCAGCATAGCTTCCCATGCAGTGGTAATGCAAAGGTAGCTGCCACAAAAACAAACGGCCCATTAAAACAAACTTGATTTCCCTAATCAGTGAACGTTCACAAAGTAGGGTGACTTGATTTCCCGTTACTGTTAACTGATTTTGATTATCCACTTAACATTTCACATGTGATGAATATCATGACATGTTGCAAATTCACAAATTCACAAATTCTATAAGGTGACTATACTTGAAAGTACATATGTTACCAATGAAAGAAAAATGCAAAATGTATTTATAGATGTTAAGTTATGTTTATAGTTGAAACCAAATAACTTGTCTCTTATGCATCATTTACAATCTAGATTTGATAGATATATTTTTCAAGCTCAAACACCCCAAATCCTAGATTTGTATGTTAAATTGTCATTCATTTAAACCAACATTTAAAAATTCAACACCATGTTCAACTTGGCAGCAAACCTCTAGTCATTTAAAATATTATTCCTATCACATACATTATCCAAATCTATCTTAATTTAGCTAATTAGAAAGTTAGCTACAAAGCGTATCTACTTACCAAATTCCAAGTTTTGCACTCAAAATAGTAAGATGTTATGCTACCATTCCTGAAAGGGTTTTACGAAAATAAAAAGTTCAACTTGGCTACGGACCACTTGTCATTTAAAATATTATTCCTATCACATACGTTATTCAAATTTGGTTTGCTTTAGCTCATTGAAAAACTAGCTACAAGGCGCATCTGCGTATCGAATTCCATGTTTTGAACCCAAACTAATAAGAAGTTACGCTACCAAACCTGAGAGGGTTTTTGAAACTCTCTAAGGTTTCAAACTCCTAACACTATTTTTAGTCACTTCCATTCTTTCAAAAGTATTACATTCATCCAATCTATTCTCCCTCTTTCCACCATTTACTAAGAATAATCATTTTTTTCTTTTCAAAAAAACTTGTACAAACAAGTATTTACAAGATTAAAATAAAAAATTATGCCCAAAAATAAAGCCCCAATTCACCCAAATTTGCTTTTAAAAAAGAATGAAAGACAAGAGGTGAAAGAATATCCCAATTTAGTGGCCAATGGAAGGTTCCAATGCTTGGTCGCCCTTGAAAAGAGAAGGAGAAGCACCTTTTCACCTCTTCCCACTTTCCCCAACAAAATTTACTTGAATTTTCATTTTTTCCTTGGATATTAAATTTTTTGTTTTCCCATGGTTCTAGGATGTTACTTATGCATTTCCCTCCTTTTCCTTGATTTATAAATTACGACCACGCATCTCGATGTAACAAGTCCTTCACATATTCATTGCCGATTTAATTATCATTGAAAATCTTTTTTTTTTCTTGAAATTATGCTGTTGCATATGCTCATGTCATACGAGCCTTAAGTTGCATAAGTGAATGAAGAACTGGCTTCAAAGTCATCTCTAGATTTGACATTAACGCAACATCCTCGTGATGAAAATCTCAACCATGAAAGGTGCACACTTGTTTTGAAAGTGATCCCCTTTAACCTTAATATTATCGCATATGTGCGAACTTTCACACCTTAATGATTTTGTTGCAAATCAACCCTGCTTCTAGTAATGAATTTGAAATCATTTGTGAAGGTTGATATGAGACTAAAGACACTTTTATCTTCGCATGATCTTCAATTTCTGGCATTGGATGTTATCATTGGTTGCGTGGTCCGATTCATCGTATGCTTTATAATGGCAAGGCAAATTACTTAGTTCGCATCATTTGACACATCCTAAATTTCTTACAATTATGAACTATCACTATGGCATAGCCGAAGACTTTACATATAATTACACCTCTTCAATGAACTTATCCATAATTTGAATAAATGTTTCATTCATTATGAAACTCATGTTGCTATTGTCATCCTATCACACTATTTATTTAATTGTTAAGTTTGTTTCAAATTAATCTTAGGCTTATAAGACTTGAATATTGTTCTATCTTTATTGGACCTTTCATTAACACCCCTTAACTACTTCATGAATCTTAAACATCTTTGCTACTCATTAAATATTAGAACAAAACTAATGTTTTGTTGAACACCATGAATTTTGGTGTCTACTTCTACCCGCAACCTTCTAGAGATTTCTCACCCTTAATTACGTAACTAAGGTTTTAAAAGTATGGTTATCAACTTTTTGTTGAATAAAAAAAGTAGCCCAACACCTTATTCATCAATATCATATTTCAAAAAAAAAAAAAAAACCCCACACACCTATGTGCATTCATCATTCCTTATTATAATATGAAATTGTTATAAACCCTTAATAACCTTACCACATTCGAATATCCCTTATGTAACTTTTAAAAATTGAAACAATTGGACATAGCTATGTCGGTATGGCTCACAGTATCATAACATCATTATTTATAATAAATTGAAAATATGAGATGATTATATCTTTTCCTTTCATTTGAAATCTAATATAATGTTTGGAATGAGAAATAAAACACATTCTAGTGATTTAAATTACGTTAAATCAAAGCCATGGAATTTTATGTGATAAGGTTACATTGACATTTGATGACTTAGAAGAATATTATCATGTGTGTTAAAAAATATTCTTTCATATCAACAAAATATGTTAGGAAATATTTCATATAATGTGCATGGAATATTTTAAAAAATATTTTTGTCACACTCACAAGTTGACAAAATAATAGTCCTATTTTATTTTTTCTTATAATTTTTTTTTAATCTTATAAATTTAACTTTAGTTTATGCCTTAAATTACAAATGAGATCCTTTGGGTCAAACAAAATAACTCATCCTTATGATCTTCATAATATTACTTTAAGTGTTCAATCATACACAAATTTCAATTTAACCTGCCTTTTAAAATTTCATGGTCACAATTCAAACCTACTCAATCTATGTCATCACTTTCATACATAATGTAACAATGAACAAATCACTTCACATTCCCCAAATTCTAAAATAAAATAAATGATTTATATATGCCAAATTTTTTATAACAAATTTATGTTTCACAAAACATAAAAGATTAATTTGAGACTTAATTATAGAACCAAATATGTGAAAACAACCAAAATGAATGATCGAAATTATGTATTTTTGTTACATACCTATTGATATTTTTGTTTTTATTTCACAAACATTTTTTCATGTATTTATCTTCTATTCACATTTAATATACCATAATTTTTATAAAAAAATAAAAATATGTGACTAGTGTTTGCAAATGCTTTTTAATGAAAAATGACATTTCACAACTATTTTCACATTAGTTGGTTGAAACAAACCACAAGTGCCAATTAGTTACAAATGACATGATGTCAACAATGACATCATTAAAAAATTTATGAATTTTGTGATGAACAAATACGAAAAGATCTTAGAACAAATCATATATATATGGTTTATAAAGCACAAATTTGTGATTTTAATTTGCAAAAATATATTTTCATTATATTATAATTTAGTATATTTTTAAATGTGTGACTAACTTGATAATTATTACAATTAATGGGAGACATAAACTTATTCATGCATGAAAATAAACCTACAACCATTTAGTTCATAGGATGATGGCATAAATAATTGAAACATAATCACATCAAAGTCTTAGGATTGACCCATAGTTTGAAATTTGATTTTATATTTGGACATATTTTCAAAGTTAATCACAAACATTTATGACCAATAATCACATGTAATTGAAAATAAAATGATTATGTTTTGGTTGATATCCATTAATATACTCATCATTTCTGTTATGATTTTGCATATTCACAAACTTATGCATGAAAAATTGAACATTCTTTCATTAATTTTTAAATTGTTAATTGTTAAGTTTATTTTATAAAACTTTTAGTATTGTAAACAAACTTCATTCTAGTCAAATTAAAATGTTCTTAATTTGTTCCAAACACATTGATATATACTACACAATATGAAAGTAAACAAAACAAATTTCTAACACGTTACAACCTAAATGATTCATCATGTGATTCATGATTAAGAAATTAAACAAGAAAAATTTAAAACTCTTACACCTTAAATGATTCATAATGTGATTTATCATGGAGATTAAATTGTGAATATTTTTTCTATTGATTCATTCAACTTTAGTCATGCACATAAAATTATGAAATGACTTTCTTAATGGATCATTTAATTTGAATAATGTAAATTAGGGTGTGAAACAAGTTTTTTTAATGATTTATTGAACTTTAATTGTCGCAACCTCACTTTTGGAAAAGTGTGAGGATGACATTCACATTCCCGAAATGGGGACTTGGGAGTCGTCGAGGACTCTCAAAACTTTAGAGCTCGATTGTAGGGGTCAAAACACTTTGCGTTGAGGCGTTCTTCATGTCATTGGAAAGCTATTAAAGTGTAGATGTTGAAAATGGCCTTGCATGAGCCATTTGGATATTTCCAACATAAGTTATGGCAAAAAGAAGGGCTGGGAGTCAAATTGGCAATTTGACTCCCGACCACTAAAAGTCGGGAATCGACCCGGCCCTGATTTGTGTAGATGGAGTGCAACACACTGTTGGAAAGCTCTCAAGGAGAGCTACAAGTTTTCTTCAGACTTCATCCCGATTAGAACTCTAAGCAAGGAGTTGTGAACTCGCAAAGCCCAAGGAGTCCAAACCGGGACAATTTCGGGACTCCTTGGGAGTCCCGGGACAAAAAGCCATTCGGATGTAGGTGTTGCGGAGTAACGCAAAGAATACAATATGGGGGAAGGTGGTGGCTTCCCTTGAGTTCGGGCCGTGGTGAGTCTTGTGAGTCTAGGGTCGCTCGTGGCTTCTCCTAGCACCAAAGGTGTTCCAAGAGATGAACTAACCAACTTGTTGGTTGGGTTGATACATGTTCGAATAAGTAACTAAAACTTGTCCCTCTTCCTAGTTCCATCCCTGAACTTCAACACGCCCTTCTACCCCTTTTAGTGTTGAAAGCTGAGAGCATGCCTTGAGTTCCAAACAATTTCGCTATTTGATTAATTTAGACCCAATTTGGGTCCAACAAGGAACTTGGGAGTGCGTCATTAACTATGCACATTAATTTGTGCCATGACTTATTGGTGACGAATCAATATAATCCTTATCAATCATACAAGAATCATGATTAATTTATGACACCTTAAGACTTAACCTAATAAATTATTTATTTTAACCTTTTAAATTATGAAATTAAGATTAAGCTAAAATCAAATTCAATTGAAAAGAAATGAGATGAAAATTGATGAAGAAAATATGAAAACTATGTTCATGAGCATTGTGTTAAAAAAAATGCCTTAAAAAAAACATAGATTCGAAAAACATTTTTCAAATTTGTTTACTTTCAAATCGGCCGAAATTTTGAAGGACCAAATATTATGAGACCTTATAATTCGTTCTACTTTAACCAGGTCCAAATGATGAATCGTCATTGCCTTTGAAATTAGGTATTGTTCATTCTTGTCATAAATTCAATTTTTTAAAACTACATTTTATACTTTAAAGTTTTTTATTGACATGCATAATATTCATACTAGAAGATAAATTATTGAGGTAAAACCTATTAAATTGGGATTTTTTGCCAATTGAATTATTACTAATCCAAGCCAAAGAGGAGTACCCAATTTAGAAAACAAAAATTCCCCATATTGCCACATACAAACCAAATAATAATAATAATAATAATAATATATGTTTTTCATTCTACATCCATCCATCCATTCATCAAGTGTTCGTTTCAGCTTATGTCAGATTAACCAAATACATAAACCTTAAGGCGATATGAATTGGGATGACTTAAATGAATAACTTTGTTTGGGGTCGTGTTGTGGATGGATGATGATTACCCAATCAAACCACTTTGGGCTGCATGGATGAAAAGATGAATGATGTAGCCAAATAAACAATTGTGGGTGGATTTAAAAAAAGGATGATGTACAAAAATATACATAACTTCAAAGCATTTGGATGGATGATAATGTAGCATAAAATATACATAACTTTGAGCCATATGGATGGATGATAATGTAACCAAAATAGGTACACATGACTTTGAGCCATTGTGGATGGATGATAATGTACCCAAAAAATACACAACACCTTTAAACAGAATGGATGGATGACAAATGTGCCCAAAGCATACAAACTTTGGGCACTACAGATGGATGATTTAATCTACCCAAAAATACACATAACTTTGGGTGGTATGGATGGATGATACCAAAAATATACATATATTTGGGCAGTATGGATGGATGGTGTACCCGGATGCAGTACTGTATAGCCATGTGGATGGATGATAATCTACACGAAAATATAAATAACTTTGGGGGTGGTATAGATGGATGATAATGAAAAAGTCGCTCGATGAACTGGAAACGTCGTCTTTTTCATCTGTTTCGTCGCAGACGCGCACGATCGCGGTCTTGTGCGACTGGAGTGGTCTCGCGACTCGCGATCGCGTTGTGTCGCGCGCTTCTTCCTTCTTCTTCCACCCCCGAAGTCTACGCGCAGCCGTTCAAGCTTTTTGATTCTCTTGTTTGTTTGTTGCTTTTCCCTTTGCTTATTGACACCAGATCTTCATCATAAAAACAGCCTCGTTTGAAAGGATCTCGGCATCTTATTAGCAGTCTTCTGATTCTTACTTTTCTCTCTCTCTCTCAAGTTCAACTTCTTCAGCAGCCCATCCTGACAGTAATAGTGTTGCAAGCTTTTGCTTTTGTATCTGTTTTCCAGGTTGGGTGTTTTGTTGTTGCAGATGAGTAGCGCTAACTGGAACGGCCATAGCAGCAGCGACAGTAGTTTTACCGATCATACTTCTGCTGCAGCTGCGGTTGTCGTTTCTAGTACTACTACCGGTAAGGAGTCGATCATGCAAGCGGGCATAGCGGAGTTACAGACGCTGCTGGAGATCGAGAATGATCCGATACTGAAACTGCAGCTCAGGAATTGGGAAGAGCAGGCGGCATCCATTTCCAGGAGGATCGAGCGGAAGGAGAATCGTACGTATGTGGTGAAGAACGAGATTTATCAGGTGCTGGGGTTCTATATCGTGTTCCAGGGAGTGGTGTTGACGGCTGTGGCGCAAGCCAGTGCCTTGCAGTGCAGCCAGTGGTGGAGCCCCTTCACCCTCTCCCTTATAGCTTCTATTGTCACCATCGTCGGTGTCTACCAGAAGCTGCAGGTGTTGCACGACGTGGAACAAAACTTGCGGGAAGAAAGAAATTCTTTTCAGGTTCTCGCTGCTTAACCCTAAACCCTAAATCATTGGGTCGGCTGCTGTTTCTGTGGATCTAGCTGCTGGATGCGAGATGATCAGCATCCTGCAGCAGCCGTGATCTCAGTCCAGATTTATTGGGTGTCCTTGAAGAAAAATAGTGCATGTTCTATGCAGTTGATCTCTCCTTATGCTTCATGAGCCTCAGATCCTTTGCTTTGTCCATGTATGATGCATTCAACCTTGCAGAGGGAAAAGCTTCTAGCAATCATGTTGACCATGATGTGGGTGTCACATGCTTCGATCTTTGAAACTGTACAGGTGATCGCCAGAAACATCCAACTGTTCAAGAAGAAGGGAACGAAGTTCAATTTTGTGGAGGACGTAAAAAGAGGAGAATCCAGGGCTGCAAAGTCTATTTCAGTGACTAGTCTGGTCTTCAGCTCCAACTTTGTAGTGTTTCTGTCCCTGCTCGCATTCTCAGTTGTCATCCTAGTCTCCTGCTACACTATCTTGTGCAAGGTACTGATGAATGGCTAGATATCCATGTATTAGTACCCCTCTTTTCCACTCATGATCTTGAAGACTGCTTGGCTACCTTTTATTCTTCTGTTCTGTACAAAACTTGCAGAAATGTTTGTACAACATTTCTCTGAAGTAGATAGATGCACAATCTGTCAATCAATGGAAACCTCCATCATGGTGCAGATCAGGGGCAGCTGCTGCTGCTGCTGCTGCTCTCAATTGGATTTTTCTTGCTGCTTCAAATGCTGTTCTTCACCAATGCTTGAGCATTTACTCATCAAAACTGCTCGTATGTTCTGTGCAGAGCCAATGCCAATGCCAAAGCTAGTTTAATATGTGGAACTGAAAGAAGCTACTTTGGGAATTAAACGGAAGTAGTTTACGGTTTGGAGCAGCATGAGGAAGGTGCAGGTTGAGCTGGTTAACAGAACTGGTGAGGTACTTAGAGTCAGAGAGGAAGTCGCTGTCGGATGCCACAATACTGATGTGACTCTGGATGGTTATGGTGGTTTTACAACGATAGAGGTCGATCCAAACAGGACGTATTTTGTAGCATGGGTCATCAAAGATACAGATGGAAGCAATGCTATTGATTTGAATTCTGATCAACTCATTGACAATGAGAGGATCACAATTTTCCTCCGGAATGACAAGTATGAATTGGAAATGGAGACAAGATCAAGAGTTGTCGATGTCCTCTCCAATTTATTGTGAGCTATCTATTCTCCCCTCACTATATACGCTCATAGTGGGTGTTTGTCTGAAGTGTTTTTCAGAGTTTTCAAATATGTGGGGGTCTTTTGCATTCTCAATTGATCTCTCAAAGAAAGATCAAATTCTTGATATAGTGCAAGGCTGGTGAATGTGCAGTATTGTATGAAATTCACATTACCTTTCCAAACTGATGTGACAATCTCCTCAAGGTGGCAATGTGATCAATTCAGTTTGAGATTAGGATCTAGGATTGATCTTTCATATCAGTGCTTCTAATGTTGCGTGTTGAACTGCAGCACAGGACATGAGAGAACAGGTCAATCAAATGAGATGCCTTCAAACTCAGTCAAGGTTAGTGGTTCCAGGAGCAACCATGCTCCCAACTATGTCACACCTGAACAACCACCTGCACATAAACCACCTGTAGCAGCTGAACCAGCTGCAGCTCCTACACATGTGCACAGAGGGTTCTTCAGTTCATTCAAGAGATTTATATCAAGTTGGCTTGTCTGTGGTAGTTCATCTGCAAACATCCAAAGCTAGGATTGATGGGTTGATGTCTGCCTTATAAACACACACCTTGGGTTTAGATGTGCACCTAAGTTGGAGTGAAACGTAGAGATAGGCTGTCTAGTGTTAACAACTGCATGGAAACACACCCATGGCCTTCAATTACTTTCTTCACAGACAAGAAATAGTGAACTTGTTTTATTAGTGTT
>Ga0116230_10003970_pt1 | contig 14465 bp, 10 predicted proteins | sample S1TSphfallax_3_FD_88678 | JGI IMG/M metagenome (GOLD analysis project Ga0116230, IMG submission 88678) | Host-associated microbial communities from peat moss isolated from Minnesota, USA - S1T2_Fd - Sphagnum fallax MG | ecosystem: Host-associated > Plants > Peat moss > Unclassified | place... | reverse complement strand
CAACGCTTCAGGGGCACAGCGGGCGGACCTTGCAGCGATCCTGCTGACGGGCATCCCGGCCGGGGTTATCTCCCCGCAGTTCTCCACCTTGACCGGAACGGTCCAGGCCGACATGCTGCGGTTGAACATCTCGATCGCTTCGACCCCGGCGCCGAACCCGCTCGGGCTTGTCGCCGGGGATATCCAGGGCTTCCCGAACGGGCGACGCCTTGCCGACGATGTCGTCAGCGTGGAGCTTCGAGCCATCGCAGGAGCGACGCTCCCCCTCGTGGACAAGACGTTCACGCCGGACAAGGCGATCGCCGACATCTCCGACGGCATCACGGCACCTCCGACGCCACTTCTGTCGAAGTTCCCCTACGTCGGTACGCCGCACAGTGGCTACGCCACTCCGGCCTAAGCACAGCAAACCCAGGTGAGCACGGTGTCGCACGAGACCGATCAGCACAGCCAAGCGCACGGCGAGCACAGCCACGCGCACGGCGAGCACAGCCACGCGCACGCTCCAGAGCCTTCGCTGCCTCCGAGCGGCACGGCAAGTGTGGTGCTCGACATCGGTGGCGACATCGGCGCCCTGCTCGTGAATGCTCCGGCTCGGTTCCTTGGAACTGAGCCGGAGCTCACGGCACTCGACGGCATCGGCGGAACCACTCACACCTCGGTGCGGGAGCGACGCACCGATCAAGGCGTGCACTACGTCGCCGTCTTCCCAGCACTTCGAGCGGGTGACTACGTCTTCGAGCCCACTGGCCAGACAGTCACCGTGACCGGCGGCGCAGTCAGCGAACTTACCGCCACGCATGTTGCATGGAGGTCTGAGCCCACCTCCTGAGAGGTACCGCTGAAAACGGGCCGTCAGCATCTCACCGACCACTGCACCTACCTCGCATTTACCTCGCAATTACCTCGCGCTCTACAGTGGCGAGGTGGACCCATCGGCCGACTCGCTTTCGGCCCCGACGCCGGCGAGTGAAGCTGTCCCCGGTGTAGTTGGCAGCGGAGCGGCTGTCCCCGGTGTAGTTGGCCCCGTTATCGGCCGGTTGAAAGCGCTCCGTGATCGGCTCGGCATCAGCCAGGAGCAGCTCGCTCGAGAGCTTGGTGTGTCGTTTGCCACGGTCAATCGCTGGGAGCGAGGTCGGACCGAACCACGCCGGTCAGCGCTGGACCTTCTCGCCCAGCTCGAGCAGCTCGAAGCTCTGACGAGCTCGCCTGTTGAGCAGGCCGATAGCACCATTGCGCTGCCAGTCACCTCAGTTGCGCGCCACAGAGCGGAGTTCACCGAACTGGTAGGACGCCAACGAGAGCTCACCGAGCTCATCGGCCTTCAGACCTCCGCTCGGCTCGTGACCCTTGTCGGTCCCGCGGGGTGCGGCAAGACGAGGATCGCCTCTAAGCTGATAAGGCGGATGAGCGGAGCTGACGGAGCCGCTGCCGCTGCCGCTGACGGAGCCGCTGTGAGCGCCTTTGTGCCATTTTCTGCCGTCACCGAGGAGCATGAGCTCGATGTCTGCGTCGCAGCAGCGCTTGGTCTTGCGCACCGTCGCGGCGCCGACGTTCTCGACGAGATCGTGGCGGCACTCCAAGGCCAGTCGGCCTTGCTCGTCCTCGACAGCTGTGAGCACGTTCGCGATCGCGTAGCTCCGTACGTCGACGTGCTGCTGTCACGCGTTCCCGAGCTGCACATCGTGGTCACCAGTCGTGAGCTGCTCGGCCTTGCTGGCGAGACTGTCGTCCAGGTCGAGCCCCTCGACATCGCCGACGCCGTTTCGCTGTTTTTGTCGCGCGCTCGGGCTCGCCAGCACCACTACGACCCCGACGCCACCGAGCTCGAACACGTCGCGACAATCTGCCGCCTGCTCGATGGCCTCCCCTTGGCGATCGAGCTCGCCGCTGCGTGGATCGGCACGCTCAGCGCGGCCGAGATCGCCGAGCGCCTCGACGATCGCTTTGGCGTCCTCGTGAGAGGCTCGGGTGACGAAGTCCGCCATCGCACGCTGCGTGCCGCAATCGAATGGAGCGACGCCCGCCTCGGTGCAGGCGACCGCTATGCACTGGCACGCATCTCGGTGATGCGCGGCCGCTGGACCATGGTCGACGCCATGGCCGCAACGGGGTTTCGCCTCGACGAGCTCCTGCTCCGGGTGCGTCGGCTCGTAGAGTCCTCGTGGGTCATCCCGCTCCCACCCGACGAGGCCGGCCAACCGACCCGATATCGGATGCTGGAGACGCTTCGCGCCTACGGCTTCGAGCTTCTCCGAAAGTCCGGCGATCTCGAGGACACTTCTATCCGCTTCGGCCACCATCTCGCAGAGCTGGCATCTCAGCTCAGTCCACTGATGTTCGGCCCCGAGCAGGCGCGGGTGATGCGCGAACTCGACATGCACGATGGTGACTTCGTCGCCGTGCTCGCATGGGCGGAGAATCGAGGGGAAACCCAGATCGGCTTAGTTCTCACATCGGCTCTTTGGAACTGGTGGATGACCACAGGGCGCGTCGTCGAAGGTCGGCGATGGTGTGAAGCCTTCGCGCAGCGCGCCGATGCCGACACGGTTTCGATCGAGCTCGCCCGCACGTTTCAAGGGGCTGCGACGTTTGCCGCCGAGCTTGGCGACTACGAGATGGCCGAGACTCGGGGCTCTCGAGCACGGACGCTCTTCGACGAACTTGGAGACCTCGCGGGACTGGGCGATGCGTGCCGGGTACTTGCGATCGTCGCCAGATTTCGTGGCAGGCTCGACGATGCGGAGCGCTTTCTGGAGTCAGCACTCGAAGCCTCCCGCGCCGTCGACGACCAGCGCGGTATCGCTGCAGCATTGAACAACCTCGCCGCCCTCGTGATCGACGGAGGCGACCTTGCACGCGGCCGCCAGCTACTCGGCGAGAGCATCCCGGTCAAGCGACGCATCGGAGACCGACGCTCGCTCGCCTCTGGTCTTGTCAATCTGGCAGACCTGTTGATCCGAGACGGCTCCCCCGCCCAGGCGGTGGCACCGCTCGACGAGGCACTCGCCATCGCCGACGAGCTCGGCGACGTGCGACTACGGGCCTTTGTCGAGCACAACACCGGTGACGCCCACCTCGCCCTTGGCGACGCACCCGTAGCGGCTCGCCACTACGAGCAGGCACTCGATCTGTTCGAGCAGGCAGGAGCGGCACGCGACATCACGCTTGCGCTCTGCAGCCTCGGTCGCGCCTTGCACGAAGCCGGTGCGGCCAATCGCGCGATACCTGTGCTTCGCCGCGGTGAAGAGCTCGCCCTCGAGCTTGGCGATGCGCAGCGTGTCGCCGAGGCCCGAGCAGCTCTTGCAGTGTGTGGTGAAGCCCCTCGGCGCGCCGCGCTTCCCGGCGGGCTGACGAGCAGGGAGGCCGAAGTGCTTGGCCTGCTCGCTGCCGGGATGACGAACAAGGAAATTGCCGAGCGGCTTGTCCTCAGCGTGTCGACGGTCGAGCGCCACATCGCCAACATCTATGCCAAGCTCAATCTGCGGTCCCGAGTGGACGCGACTCGCTACGCGTTGCGCCACGGTCTCGTGGCCCAGACCCGCTGAGCCCATACCCGCTGAGGAGAAGTCCCATGGACATGGCACAACTGTCTGCTCCGGTCGGTGCCGATGAGTACCGAGACATCGAGGAGCGGTTTGCGAAGCTCCTCGGTATCCCGTCGATGTTCGTGCTCCAGGGCGAGGCGATCCTTGCCCTCGAAGCGGTGGCGCGCGGCGTCGGGCGCCCGGGGGTTCGGGTGTTGAACATCGTTACCGGCCACTACGGCGAGGGGTTCGGGCGCTGGCTGGCTGAGCAGGGCGCGCAGGTCGAGGACCTCGCGGTGACGTTTGACCGGGGGATGCCCGCAGCGACCGTCCGGGCCGAACTCGATGCCGCAGTGCACGATGGTCGCCCCTATGGGATCGTCAGCCTCGTCCACGCCGAGGCCGCCACCGGGGCGGTCAATCCGCTTGCGGAGATTGTTGCAGCTGCGTCGGCTGTCGGAGCGCTGACCATCGTCGATGCCGTTGCGTCGGTCGGCGCCGAGCCGGTCGATGTCGTCGGGCTTGGCATCGATATCTGTGTGCTGAGTGCATCGAAGGCACTCGCCGGCCCAGCTGGCGTGGCTGGCGTGTCGATCAGCGACGCGGGTTGGCGTGCAATCGAGTCGAACCCCAGCGCACCTCGTCATTCGGTGCTGTCGCTTCTCGACTGGCGCGATCAGTGGCTGGAAACCGACCACGTTGTGCTGCCCGTGATCCCGGGCCACCTCGAGACTCGGGCACTTGGTCTCAGCGTCGAAGCCGTCGCCAGTGAGGGACTTGATCGAGTTATCGCCCGCCACCGCTTGGCGCGCGACAACGTGCGCGCCGGAGTACGGGCGCTTGGCTGCGAACTCTGGGTGATCGACGACGCCGAGGCCGCGGCGGTTGCAACGACCGTTGCGGTGCCGAAGGACATTGCGCCCAGCCAGCTCGTGGCTGCGGCCCGGGCTGCAGGCGGAGGGTCGCTCGGTCACATCGTGGGTGTCGCGCCTGCTTCGCTGTCGACCAAAGCGATCCGGGTCGTCCATACAGGAGCACGGGCGACGACGGCAGATGCTGCGAACGCCGTGGCAGCGATCGGCCTCGCCTTGAAGACGCTCGGAGTTCCCTCTGAGCTCGAAGCGGGGGTGGCTGCGGCACTCGGGAGCTGAGCAGCCTTACCGCGTCAAGTGGCTGATGGGACTCGGCCAGTTACGGGCAGGCGCGTGGGTCCCAAGGGGCGATCTGAGGTGTCGCCGACGTGGGGGGCGCCAGATTCGGGTTCGTCGTCGTGGTGACGGTGACCGGTGTTGCGGCAACGGGCGCTCCGGCGATCACACTCGTCAGCACCGCCCCCGGGCCGGAAGTCCCGGCTGTCGTGAACGATGCCGTCGTGGCCGAGGAAGGTGTCGCGACCGAAAAGTCGGTCCCGGTGTTGACGCTCACGTCAGCCCCGCCCGCTGGCGTGCCCTCACCGAGCACGACGGTGCCCGTCAGTGACGACATCACGCGCTCGGCGTCTTGGAGATGGCCCTTGGCGTAGATGACGGTTGTCTCGGAGACCGGCCCGACGTAGTTCGTCGCTGTCGTCGCCACGATGGGATACCCGAGCGCATGAAGCTGGGATGCGGTGGCGGCTGTGGCGGCGGCAGAGCCCGTGCCGTCGATCACCGACACGGTGATCTTCGTGGGACTGATCTTCAGGCCCGGGGGTGTCGAGCCCATGAACTGATCGACCGCAGCCTGATCCTGCGGTTCGGTCGGGAAGACGACGTCGCCGTAGCCGTAGCCCTTGTACTCATAGGGAGCGGCATCCACCACGATCGGCGCCGTGAGCTCGGGCGCCGAGCCGAGATTGTCCCCGTGCAAGTCGAGTGCGATATGGAGGAGCTCGCTGTCGCCAAGGGTGGAATCGACCGTCAGGTTCGGTGCGATGGCATCGATGAGCGAGTTGTCCGTGATCGGATTGCCGAGGCCCTTTCGCTGCACATCGCCCGCGAGCACTTTCAAGAACAGATGCACGCGAGTGATCCGCCCGAGGTCCCCCGTACCGTCGTAGGTGCCCCCAGCCTCGGAGGTCACAAAGGCGCCCGACGCTGCAGCCGCCTTGATTGCGGGGAAGTTCGGAGTCTGACCGGCGGTGAAGTAGTAGAGGTGACGCGAGCGGACGAGTTCGAGTGACTCGAGACCATTCAGGTGCAGACAACCGGTCTTGGTGATGTCGAGCCCGGAGTTCGCGTCGTAGAGCCGGTCGGGGAAGTACATGTTGATCCCACCGAGCGCGTTGACCACGTTGTTGAACGTGCCGAAGTTGAGCTCGACGTAGTGATTGATGGGGATACCGAAGTCCTGTTCGATGGCCGCGGCGAGCTGATCCGGGCCGTCGTCGAGGGCTGCGTCGATCTTGTTGTACAGCCCACCGACACGGGCGTCGGGAACAAAGGTGTCCCGGGGAATGGACAACAGCGTTATCCGCTTGGCTGAGGGATTGATCCGCACCACGATGACGATGTCCGAATTGATGCCATTCACCCCAGCTGCGCATTGCTGTTCGAAGGACTTCAGATTCGTCACTGCGCAGCGGTCAGTCGAGCCGATCAGCAGGATGTTCTCCGTGTTCCCGACGTGAGGGACGAGGTTCTTCACCTGCGTGTCCCGCTTGATCTTGCCGAGCTGAACGGAGCTGTAGATGGCCGTCCCGCCGACGACGATCACGATGAGCAAGACGACGGCTATGCCGGTCCTCGTCAGCCAACGACGCGCCCGCGACCGCCGCGCCTTCGAGGCACGTCGCCGGGTGCGGTACGCGCGAAGACGGCCTGCCATGCCGCCGTTGGTGTCGGGAAGATCGCCAGTCATGACCGCACACCGTACCTAGCGCGGCGACAACGTTGGCTCACCCCCTGGCGCCAGGCCGGAATCTGGGAGTGCGCTGTCAGGCGGCTGGGCCCGAGGCTGGTGCTGGGCCCGAGGCTGGTGCTGGTGCTGGTGCCGTACCTGGTGCTGGCGCTGGTGCGAAGCGCTCCAGGGCATCGAGCGAAGGCACGACGTAGTACGCACCGCTGAGCGCCTCGGTGTGGCGAGTGAGCGCGTCGCGAATCCCGTCTCCGACACCCGCCATGCGCTCGAGCATGATCTGCAACACACGCTGCTCGGCACAGAACCCTACGAACACCGTGCCGTGCTCGCTTGCCCCCCCATAGGCAGTGTTGCGCCGATAGATCGCCAACTCTTCACCGTCCTGCTCGATGACGGTGCGGCTCACGTGAGAGTCCTCCGGCATCACGTCCTCGTCGAGCTCGACGCTGTCCGCTTTGGTCCGGCCGATCACCCGCTCCTGCTCGTCAGTCCCGAGCTCATCGAAGCTGGCAAGGTGCCGCCAGAGCTGGAACAGCAGGATGCTCGAACCGCTACCGGGCTGGTCACCTGCACCTGCACCTGCACCTGCACCGACGATGGCGACATCGCCCGCCTCGATCACCGAGGGATTCTCCGTGCCGTCGATGAAGCCCGTGAGGTCGCGGTCCTGGCGGTAGACCCATCCCGTCACTTCGCTGGCGACGTTCGCCACCCTCCGCACAGCGTTGAGCACCGCAACCGTCGAATCGAAGACCGAGTCTCGGGCGCCGCCGGAGATCCACACCCACCCGTCGTGCTGGGTGGCGGGCATGACCACCTCGTCACCGCGAATTTCCTCGAACGAGCGCACGCCCTCGGGGGCATCGCCCGGCGCGAGTGTCGCCCAGAGCTCTGGCTTGAAGCCCACGACGACGCTGCTTGCCACCATGCCCCCTTCGGGACCGAGCAACGACCCGAGGCAACTGGCCAGAGCAACGGGGTCAACCCCGGGAAGCAGGTCCAGCTCGATGTAGCAGTGCTCGACTGCACCAATGGCGAAAATTCCGGGTTGTGCGCGCATGGCGCCATATTTGCTCAGCCTGAGCGGGCTCGCGAGTACCCGAAGAAGCCACGAGCCTTGATCAGCTCGGCGACCCCTTGTGGCACCATCGGCTCCCAGCCACTCTCGCCTGACGCAATCCTGTCAAGCACGTCGCGAGAGAAGATCGAGAGGTACTCGGGCCGGAAGTTGTCGAGCTGCACGAAGCTCCCCCTTCCCGCCAAGTACTCGTACAAAGGCCGGAGCTCGGGCGCAACCTGGAGGTTCTCGACGGTATGCAGCTCGTCTGCAGCATCGCGCCGCAGTGGATAGACGTAGAGCTTGAGGTCGTTCTTGAACAGCCTGCCGAAGCTTTCGAGGATCCCGCCGCGAAGAGCGACGTGATTCTTCTCGTCGAACAGATCGAGCAAGCTGGGTACGCCCATCACCATGCCAATACGTTCGCTTGTCCGCTCGGCAATATAGGCAGCGAGCCGGTAGTAGTTGAAGTAGTCCGAGACCATTGTCGTCAAGCCGCATGCAGCGAGGAGATCGGCACGTGCCAGGAAATCACGACGGTCGACTTCGGCACCCCCGGCGAGGAGATTGCGCATCGTCAGCTCGGTGAGCGCCAGAACCGGTTTGCCCTCGACGGCTGGATCAGTCACAAACTTTTCCAGCGCGCACTCCAACATGTCGATGTTCACGACCGTCGTCGGGCGAAAGCTTCCTCGCTCGATGAGCACGGCCTTCTTGCGAAGTGTCTCGCTCGGCTGGAGGACTTCGCGATCTGGTCCGAACATTGCAACTCCGCTCAGGCCGAGCTGGACCAGTTTCAGCGCCATCACCCGGTTGTCGACGTTGCGGAATTCGATGCCGTTGAAGCGGATCATGTCGATCTCGATGCGTCCGGTATTCAACTTGTCGATCAGGCTCTCGACGAGCTTTTCGGGCTCGTGGTGTCGAAAGAAAGCCCCGTGGAGAAGGTTGACGCCCACAATGCCCAGTGCTTCCTGCTGGAGCGAGGCCTCACCGTCGAGCATTCGCAGGTGGAGCACGATCTGACTTGGCTCGTCGCGCGGTCGCGCCTGGAACTTCACACCCATCCACCCGTGGCACTCGTTGTTGCCCTTGAAGCTGCGGGCAACGACGGTGTCGGCGAACGCGAAGAACGAGGTGGTGTCGCCCCGAGCATCGCCCAAGCGATCGATGTTCAGCTCGAGCTCATGGTCGAGCATCGTCTGGAGGCGAGCCATCGACACGTAGCGGTCGACCTGACCGTAGACGGCGTCACTGACGGCCATGTCGTAGGCCGAGATCGACTTGGCGATCGTGCCCGCAGCGCCACCGACCCGAAAGAACCAGCGCACCACCTCCTGGCCTGCACCGATCTCCGCCACCGTGCCGTACCAGCGCGGATCGAGATTGATCTGCAGAGCCTTGTGGTGGGTGTCCTCGGACTGGCTCGTTGCGTCGATCGTCACGCTGTCACTCCTGGACTCGTCACGCGCTATCCCTACCAGAACGAGCGGTGCTCTGCTCGGGCGATCAGGGCTCGGGCGATCAGGGCCCAGGAGGCTGTCGGTAGCCGGTGACCGCCGGAACGGCGAGCACGATGAGGACACCCACCACCCCGATCACCGCAGCAGCGACAAACGTCGTCCGGTCTCCGACCGTATGGGCGACAGGCCCGACGAGTGCGTCGCCGATCGGCAGCAGCGCCGTGGACCCGAGGAAATCGTAAGCGCTGACCCGTGACAAGACCCTGTCTGGGATGCCTCGTTGCATCGTCGTCTGCCACAACGTGTCAAACGTTGCCAGCGCAAACCCTGCGAAGAATTCTCCCACGGCAATCACCGCCACCGGCCAGGTGAGTGCGAGGGCTACCAGAGGAAAGGCGAACGCCAGAGCCGAGACTTCGCAGACGAGCAAGGGTCGGCTCGGCGATGCCCGCAACAGCACGACTCCGCCGACGATGGACCCGGCACCTTGACAGGCTAGGACGGCACCCCACACCCCGGCTCCACCGAGCGAGGACTTGGCGACAACCGCACCGAGGATGAGGAACGTGGGCACGATGACGGCGTTGAGAATCGAAAACTGCACGACGACGACCCACAACCATGTGCGTGACCAGAACTCACTCCAGCCCTCACGTAGCTGCTCGACAAGCGACACGCCACCACCGGCAGGCGCCTGGCGAGCGCCCAGGTTCCAGAGCGTGACGACACTCACCAGGTAGCTCGCAGCATCCGCAGCGATCGCCCACCCGGGGTTCGCCACGGCGATGATGATCCCGGCCAGCGCCGGCCCGGCGAGGGTGGCCATGGAACCGGCGAGGCCCTGGAGAGCGTTTGCCCCCTGGAGGTTCGCGCCACTTACGACCTCGGGCACGAGCCCTGTCAGCGCGGGATAGAACAGCCCGGTGCCGAGCCCAGCCGTGGCGGACAAGACGATGAAGCCCCACAGGGGTACCCGGCTTCCTGCATCGGAGCCGAGGATCACCCAAGCCGCCAAGGCCGCCTGGGCTACGCACCGCACGATGTCCGCGCCGACCATGACCGGCCGCCGCCCGAGGCGATCGGCGACGACACCGCCGACGAGCAGGAACAGGACAACCGGCACCGTCCCGGCACCGACCACGATGCCAACATCGGTGGCGTTTCCGTGCTCCAAGACGGCAAACGTCGCAGCGAGCGGCGACATCGCTCCGCCCAGCGTCGATGTCGTCTGCCCGATGAAGAACCGCCGAAAGCTCGCTTCGCCCAGCGGTGCAGACACGCCTTTGGGGATGGGCATCAGTTAAGACTACGTGCCCATAGCTCTACCGGGGTCTTTGAGCGCCGAAACGCACTCTTAACGTCTTCTAGTGGACCCGTCACTGTCCGGTCGGGCACGATCAGTACGTGCCAAGTTTGCTACTTCGCGGTGGTCGGGTGATCGACCCTTCGGGCGAGATCGATACGGTCGCCGACGTCCTTGTTGTCGATGGGACCATCGCTGCTATCGGTCCGAATCTCGCCGATACGGCTGGGACTGACCAGCCTGGGGTTCTGCCGCCAGAGCGGATCGACTGCACGGGCCTCATCGTCACCCCGGGGCTCATCGACCCGCACGTGCACATCATGGCTGGACTCGGCGACTTCTGCGTCGAGCCGGATGATGCCGGTGTTCGGCGCGGCGTCCCGGTTGTGGTGGACGGCGGGACGAGCGGCGTTGCGACGTTTGACATTGCACGGCGCGCGATCATTGACCACGCTGCGACGCGTACACGGGTACTGGCCTTCATGGACCCGAACCAGTTGTACCTGGCGACCCGTGATTTTATCTGCCACAAGCTGGAAATTGCGAACGATGTGAAGAACCTCGACGAGGCGAGCTTGGTCGAGTCGCTAGAGCGCAATGCCGATGTCGTCGTCGGGCTGAAGGTTCGGGTCTGTCACGTCGGCGACCCCGAGCACAGCCCGTTTTTGGAAACCGCCAAGCGCGCAACCGATCTGCCGATCATGGTGCACCTCGGTCGTTTCCCGCACACTCCGGTCATCCCGCCCCGTGTGCTGCTTCAGGCACTGCGTCCCGGCGACATCATCACCCATGCGTTCCGGGGCGCCGGTGGGATGCTCGGACCTGACGGCAAGGCTGTCCCGGAGTTTCGAGATGCTGTCGATCGCGGGGTCGTCCTCGACATGGGCCATTCCGGCACAGACTTCCGTTTCCGAGAGGCGCGTCGTCTGTTCGACCAGGGCTATCGACCTGACACAGCGTCGACCGACCTCAACATCTTCAACATCGGCGGACCGGTCTTTTCCCTGCTCGAAAACCTCACCAAGCTGCTCGGCCTTGGTGTCGAGCTGCGCGATGTGATTTCCATGGCCACCACCAATGTGGCCCGGGCTATCGGCCATCAGCACGAGCTCGGATCTCTCGCCGTTGGTCGCAGTGCCGAGGTGAGCGTCCTCCGGCTGCGCGACGACGGCCCGTTCCCGGTCAGCGACGGCTTCGAGGTGATGGAGTCCCCTCTGGCGCTCGAGGCGGTGGGCTGCGTGCGGGCCGGCGCGTGGATACCGGTGACGACACCCGTGGGCACGTATGCGAGCGTTGGCCGGACATGGGGCGAGACGAGCGAGGACCAAGACGGCTGACATCGAGAGCGGTGCTGCTGGTGGCCGCCCATCCGAGCTGACAAGCAGTGACGGTTGGGAGTGGTTCTGGCACCCCGTGTGCACGGTTAGCGAGCTTGCCCAGACAGCGAACTCGGTGTTCGGGACCACGCTGCTCGGGGTGCCCATCGTCATCGCTGACTTGGGTGCGACTTCTTCGGGCCGTCAATATGGCGGTTCCGGACGCAACCTGGCCTGTCTCGTAGACCGCTGCCTGCACCGTTCGACTCGGCTTTCCGCCGGTTGGGTCGACCAGTGCACGATCCGGTGCGCCTACCACGGGTGGCGTTGGGCACCCGACGGCAGGTGTGTCGAGATCCCTTCGATGCCCGATAGCACGATCCCCTCTCGTGCTCGCATCGAGAGCTTCGACGTCGAAGAGCGCTATGGGTTGATCTGGGTGCGACTGCGCTCGGGAGCAGACACGACCATTCCCGCCTGCCCGGCTTGGGATGACCCGGGGATGCACATCGTCCCTGGCGAGCCGTATACCTGGCCCGTCTCGGCCGCCCGGCGAGTCGAGAACTTCACGGATCTCAGCCACTTCGCTTGGGTGCACGACGGCTCACTCGGGCGGCGTGATCTACCGGTGCCTCCGGTGCCCGACATCGAACGCGTTGCCGGCGAAATGCGGTTCGAGTATCTCGCACCGCCGCTCGACGAGCAGCAGCCCGCTGCGCTCGTGGGTATGAGCTGGTATCGGATGCCAATGCCGGCAACGGTATGCATTGAATTCGAGATCGCCGGCAAGATCGGAGCTCGCCGCCATCTTTGGATGACCGCCAGTCCGATCGACGACGTGTCGTGCAGGAGCTTCTGGCTGATCGCTCGCAACGATGCACTCGATGAGAGCGACGAGGAGCATCTTCGCTTTCAGGCGCTCATCCTGGCCGAAGACGAGCCGGTAGTGCGCAACCAGGTTCCCGCCGCCATCCCCGTCGCTCCAGGTGCGGAGATCAGTGTCCGCACCGACCGGGTGTCGATCGAGTACCGCCGATGGCTTGGCGAGATACGGCGCGCTTCGCACATCGGGGCAGCGGCGATCGACGAGAGCGTGCACTCGCCGGTCCGTCGCAGCGCTGAGGGCCTGGCTCTCGCCGCCGACACGGGCACTTAGGCAATTTCGCCAGGTGGCGGGCGCGTGTTTCGCAGTCGATTGTGGAACCCGCACAGCAGACGACCATTTTCCTGGGTGGTAAGACCACCCTTCGAGTACTCGACGATATGGTCGACCTGACATCTCTCGACCGAGACATCGCAGTAGGGATGGGTGCAGCACCTGTCGCGTAGCTCGATCGCGCGTCTCGTCGCACCAGAGAACAGACGTGTCCTATTGCCGATCTCGACACGCGGCGCCGGACCGAACACCGCTCGCTCGATCACCGCTTCGTCGAGGAGCCCAAGGAGGGACCCCGGGGCGACAACGGTGCCATTTGCAAGCTCGCAGATGCGCCCAGTCAAGGTCTCGTAGTTGACGAGCACGCTCACAAGTGGCGCTGGGCGGCGCCCATCGGCCGGCGCGGTCATGGCACGTGTCGCCATCTCGACAAGGGCATCGGCGCGTCGCTGGGCTGGAGTGCGAGCCTGATGATCGAATGTGGACTGACCCACGGCTAACTGGACGTTCACGTGGTCGTCCGTGCTCTCGACATCGCTGTGTTGCATCGCAGCGCGCTCGGCCTCGTACAGCTCGGCCTCGAGTTGTTGCAGTGCTCCCGCGACAACAGCGCCAGAAATGGAGTCGAGTCGGAGCGTACCGTGCCAGGTGCCAGAAAGGCTCTGGGAGAGATGAAACGAACGCCGTGCGTGCTCTTCTTCAGCGCGGCATTCGGATCCGTCGGGATCGACCACCTGGGCAAAGTACTCAGCCACACGTGCAAAGGCCTCGAATCTGAGTTCCTTGGCCTGCTCGACGAGCAGCTCTTCGCCGCCTGCACTCAGCGCCTCAGTGGTAGCTGGGCTCACAATATTTGCGATTGCACGGACGTGGGCTTCGGAGATTTCTCCGTCGAGCCAAGCTTGTCGGACATGCGGCAGAGACGAACACGTGCGCGCAATGCGAGTCCGGCGCCGAGCCTCGGCGTGTGGAAGACGGCACCGCGTCGCAATCCACGCTGCAGCACTGCGTGCCCCGTCTGACGCATAACCGTCGATCGAGTCGAAGACATCCTCAGCGGCGCTCAGATACGCGTCGAGACGCGCCAGCTCACGGTGGAGTTCGACGATGGCCTCAGGTGATGAGCCCAGCCCTGGGCCAGCTGCAATCAGCTCGTCAATTGCTGATGAAAGCCGACCAAGTGAGCGCCGGTGTCCGTCGTGACTCGATGCCGTAGCAATCTGCGCACGAGGCACGGATGAAACAGGGAGCCTGGACTTTGCCACGAACCCAGTACAGCATGCGGCTGTGACAGTGGGGTGGGGATGGAGACAGTCCGCTCAGCCGCTCCGCCGTTCAGCCGGTCAGCCGCTCCGCCGCTCAGTCGCTCCGCCGCTCAGCACGGCCAGGCCTTCATGGTTGTCGAGCGGAAGACCGGGACTGACCGTCGCTGTCACGACAAGGTCCTCAAGCACAGCAATACCACTCGTCACCGAAGCGAACGCAGCATCAGCGGCGTCGCGCCCGGTGGCAATTCGCACGAGCGACGGTCTTGGAGCAAGCCCCGTTGCGTCATAGACGTACCAACGTCCATCGACGAGCGCTTCGAACACCGCATGAAAGTCCATCGGCGACAGTCCAGGGGCATAGACCGACGCAAACCGAGCGGGCACGCCCGTAGCCCGACAGAGCGCGACGCCAAGGTGTGCAAAGTCACGGCATGTGCCAACCGCACGAAGAAGCGTGTCCTCGGCCGAATCATGAACCGAACTCGATCCCGGCACGTAGCCGATGCGTTCACGGATCCACTGCGCGATGGCAGCTGT
>Ga0116230_10003968_pt1 | contig 14467 bp, 7 predicted proteins | sample S1TSphfallax_3_FD_88678 | JGI IMG/M metagenome (GOLD analysis project Ga0116230, IMG submission 88678) | Host-associated microbial communities from peat moss isolated from Minnesota, USA - S1T2_Fd - Sphagnum fallax MG | ecosystem: Host-associated > Plants > Peat moss > Unclassified | place: USA... | reverse complement strand
CTAAAATGACAATTTAAAGATTTGGGATGATAAATGTGCAAGTTTTGAATTTCCATTTAGGAATCTCAAGCTCATTTTGGTTATTTCAATGTTGTCCTTGTAACCAACTCTAAAACATTTTATAAGAGGGACATTGGTGTCTCTTCCCAAGTTCAAACCAAGTGAGTATAAATGGTCCAAAGCAAATTTGTGACCGAAGTTGGTTTTATTTGCACTAACCACTTGCGTTCTTTAGCTTGTGCATGTGAAATGATTATGAAATGTTCATGAACAAACAAACTTGTTACTTCATCATAATCCCATCTTGGGATTCCCACACATCTCTCTTGTCCCAATGCATGGAATTAAGGAACATGCCCTAGGTTCTACCTTCTCTTTCCATTATTGTCATTTTTGATAATTATCATGAATACCTTGGGACAAGCTTGGGTGTTTGTCAAAAAGGAGGCTTTGATAAGGTTAATGTTTTCATTGCATTTCAATTGAATTGAAATTAGTTGAATTGAATAGAATTGATTATAATTGAATTGAATTTGAAAACAAAGATTCTAAACAATCACCTAGTCGTTTTGGTAACAAAAATGATGAAAGGTAGAAATTTACTGAAAACACTTTTATCGGTTTTTATTACCGAAACTGGTTACTGAATTTTCCTTGCTGAAATATACTTTTATCAAAATGGGTTTTACTATCAAATTAAATTGAGTAATTTTAGCATTGATTTTTTGGGCATAATGTTTTCCTTCTTGAAGGTAATTAAAGCTTTGTACCTTTGAAGACTATAAAGGGAAAATATTTTATGGAGTGAATTAACTTTTTTTTTGTCCCACTTTTGGACGTATAAATTCTATGAGTTTTTTTCTTCGTATGTTGTGAATTTTTTTTTTTTTGTATGCAAGGTCTTCTTCCTTGTATTCGCTTTAGGTTTGTTTCTGTAAAAAGTTTATGAGACAATCCTATTAAGTTTTGATATTCGTTTTTGTGTTTAATCTTTTTGCTCCATTGTTTTATTATTTTCAAAATCTAATAGTTCATTGGGTGGCCTCAACATTTGGCAACCATACAATGGATATTGAATTCAAATTTTTTGATTCATTGTCATTTCTATTTGGATAAATATTGGTTAGAGCTATTTGACTATGCCAAAACAAATCATGAATTGTTTATTGTTGTTTGAAAAATTAAAAAAATAACTCCAAAATAATTAGTAAATTACAAATTTTTTCTAATTATTTACAATATGCCAACAGTGTTGACAAGAAATGTTATGAAGAAAATAATGGAGGAGGTTTTGCAAGAAAGTGCTAAAGTAGGGCATGCAAGTAACCCATAGTGACTAGAATAACCAAAGATCAACATTAAAGAGGCTATGACTTTTCACAATGGGGAATAGAATGAATTGGAACAATGAAAGATAGTTTGACACCTTCACAATATATATATACATTAAAAAAAATTGTAGAAAGGAAATCAGTAACAATTTAAAACATTGATAACAAATTTGAGAATCTACCACCTTCAATTAATTATATTACAATTTTTAGTTGGGAATTGTCAAACTTATTGATTGAATTTGAATACCATATTTTATATATATGGAAGATCCTCATGTAATTATGAAAGTAATTAATCTTTTCCATCTCCATTCAAACATTCTTTTGCATTTGTATTATGTAATTGTTGACAAATAGACTCCACGTTGTTTCAAAAATTTCTTCAATAATGTTTTTTACCAAAATGGTTAAAATTTTGACAAACTAATTCCTTGTTTTTTATCATGTCATGTTGCACATAATTTTAACAAATAAATGACAAGGTACAATATTATAGGTGGAGGAGAGATGGAGTGTGTATCTTTCCCATGGAGTAGGGAAGGGGTGTCAAAAACCTTATTATTTGCATGAACATACGTTAGTAGTTTCTCAACATTTATCTCTAGGAGTCTTTCAACCACATGGCAATTTTACTTTTGTTGTTGGTTGTTTAAATATTTTCATGGATGAAATAGAAGTGTTTGAAGCACATCTAGTTTGCTTTCATGGTAAATTGTGATTTCCAAGGTACAAAATACCTATCAATTTTTGGAAAAGATTATGAACGGCAAGGTTTGTGTGCATTGCCTCACAAAATAAGTAAAGACACAAGATTGTTTCATCTTCACCTATCATGGACCCTATCATCTTGGGTAGTGAATCTCATGTACATATGTTATTTTACATGTTATAAGTATCACTCTTTTCCATCAAAGAATTAGAAATTAGATGTTCATAGATGTGGAGAAAATAACTATGAAAAAATGGTGGATTGCCCTATATTGGAAGTCTTGGATTGTTTACATTAGATTGATAACACATTGTCCAATACAGTTTAACAAAGAAAAAGGCCTCCACCCTTTGTTTCTTAGCCTTAAATTCAAATGGAAAAGTTCATATGATGTGTGATTTCTCAAAACATTGGTAGGTGAAAACACATTGTGCAATATGACAAAAATTATGACAATGGATCTTGATGTGGACAATAAGCAAATAACAACAAAAGCATGAAAGGGCATTGGGATAAACAACATTTGTTCTTGTAGATTACAAGATGGCAATAATTGGCCAACGTGATGTTAAGTTTTAAGCAAAATATAATCAAATCAAGAAGACTCTTATTAATTGTGCTTTCCAATGAATCATGTTGGGGAAACTACACATAGTGGTCCTTTTACATTCAATTCGGTTGTTGAAGAAAAAAAGAATAAATAATAAACCACTTAGGTTGAATTTGTGAACCTTACAATTGATGAAAAATTTGGGTGTAATTTTTGTTTTTTTGTCTTAATTTAATATTTGGATTTTGTATTCGAGGCTATTAATGTTGAGGAAATGATACATCTTGTAATGAAGGAAGAGGGCACTAGCAACAATAATTCTTGTGTTAATGTTGTTATTAATAATAAAAAATCATTAAAAAAGATTGACAAGCTCTAGTTGCTTTCTAAATATGACTATTAAAATACAAAGGCTAGTTGGAAGGTTTTGAACAAAATGATGACAAAAAAAAACATGAAGGAAGGAAGGATGGGTGTTTCAGGTTTAAGTGCTCCAACATTTCATGTTCAAAATCAATTTCACAACTTGCAAAATTAGAATGTTAACTTGATTATTATCATAGATGTTATGGTTGTTGTAAGTTTTGAAAAGGATATCAAGTTGCTTAGTCATGATGTTATAATCATATATGGATGAAAGGGTAAGAACAATATCATCCATAGTTGAGCTTAGATGAAAGCAATGTTATTAAATGGATTTGCAACATTGTTTTACAACATTATTGGTTGGATTTTCATTTCAAATTAATTAAAAGCCATAACAAATATGTAGCTTAGATTTAGCACAAAATATTGGCCATTTTTATAGAATTATTCAATGTTGATTTTAATGTTTGAATATCACTTCATTTGCATCAATATGCATTGCAATTATTTGATGAACCATATTGTAAGAAAATTCTTATAGTTGCATAGCATAAAGACACTTGATTTCTCTTGCCTACACAATTAATTGTTCTTGTTGGAGTGATATTTATGTGTAATTTCGCTCTCATGAGGCAAAATTACATGTAACATGTAATTTCCGTTCAAGTTTGAAAACCCTAAGGATAGAAATATTGTTCTTATGAGACCATTGATGCCATGATGTGGAAAATACATGGTTGATCTACTTGATTTAGATTTCAAGTTGTAGGCAAATGAAAGGTACTTAGATTTCAAACATAAGAAGATAGGGGAAACAAGATTGACAAAACCCACCATGGATGGTAGCAAAGATCATTGCAATGGCACTAGATACAATGCAATTGAACATTTTTTCATGGAATTAGAAGCTTATAAAATATGTGAAGGATGGGCGACTCGATAAAGCAATGCAGTTTTTCCAACATATGCAACATGAATGAATGACTCTTGACAAATACATTTTTGTTCAAGTCATTAAGGCATGTGGTGGTCTAGGAAAATTGGAAGATGAAAGGTTTAAAATCTGATGTTTTCCTAGGGAACAACTTGGTTGACATGTATGCTAAATGTGGGAGCCTTGAGGATGCTTGGATAGTGTTCAACAAGATGTCATCTTGAAATGTGCTCACTTGGAATGCCATGGTCTTTAGACATGTGAAATATGGCCAAGGGTAAAAGGCACTGGAAGTATTTGGACACATGCAACACGAGGGTGTGTGACCAAATGTTCATACTTTTGTGGGGGTGGTGAATGCATGTGCCAACGTAGTTGCCCTTGAAGAGGGCAAGTATGTTTATTAGGAGATCATTCAAAGTGCTTGTGAGTGTGATGTCTTTGTGGGGAATAGTTTGGTCCACATGTATGCAAAATGTGGGAGCATTGAAGATGCTTGGAAAATGTTCAACAAGATGCCATCTTGAGATGTGATTACTTGGAACACCATGATATTGGGACATGTGAACTATGGTCAAGGGTAGAAAACATTGGAGCTATTTCAAAAAATCTAACATGAAGGTGTGGAACTAAACTCTATTAACTTTTTGGGGGTGCTAAATGCATGTGCCAATGTGGTTGCACTTGAAGAGGGCTAGTGTGTTCATCACTAGATCATTCAAAGTGGTTTGGAAGCAGATGTCTTTGTGGGGAGCAACTTGGTGGACATGTATGCAAAATGTGGGGGCCTTGAGGATGTTTGGAGAATGTTCAACCAAATGTTATTTTGAGATGTGGTCACTTGGAACACCATGATATTGGGACATGTGAAATGCAAGCAAGGGTAGAAGGCATTAGAATTATTTGGACAAATGCAACAGGAAGGAGTGCGGTCAAATTCTATTACTTTTGTGGGGATGCTAATTGCTTGTGCCAACATGGTTACCCTTGAAGAAGGCATGTGTGTTCATTAGCAGATTGTTCAAAGTGGTTTAAAGTCTAATGTCTTTGTGGGGAATAACTCAGTGGACATGTATTTAAATGTGGGAGCATGGAGGATCACTAATCACAAACTATGTGATTTCGGCAGATTATCATCACAGACCATGCTTTAATGATCACAAACCATATGATTTTAACAGAGTTGAAACATGAAACATGCATGGTTGACCTTCTTGGCCATCTTCAAGAGGTAGAGAATGTAATCAAAACGATGCCCTGGAAACCAGATGTGGCTGCATGGATAACTTTGCTTAGTGCTTGTAGAATTCATGATAATGTGGAGATGGCAGAATATGTTACTAAATGGGTTCTTAAATTGGAGTGCAAAAATGTTGCATGTTATGTTATGCTATCAAGTGTCTATGTTATTGTTTTTAGAGGTATCTCTATGAGAATGTTGAATAGCATAGGAAAGAATGAGGTATGAAAAAACAACCAAGTTGCAACTGGATTGAATTGAATATTGAGGTGTATACATTTATAGTAGATGATCAAGACCACGCCCAAATGATTGGAATTCATGCATAACTACAAAAATTGTCAAGCTGATGTGTGATATCGGGTATATGTTTTGTATGAAACTTGTTTTGTGTGATGTGGAAGAAGAAGAAAAGGACTTTCATTTGTATCACCATAGCGAGAAATTGGCTATTACATTTGGTTTCATCTACACAATTTTGGTACTCCTTTCCAAATTAAAAAAATTTAGACACTTGTGAAAACTACCACTTACACAAAATGCATTTCAAAAATAGTTGGGAGAACAATCAAAATAGTGCACTACAAATGTGATAAAAGATGGTGAACTTTGGTCATGCCACATGCAACACATGACATAAAAATGACCTGATTTTTCTGACATCACACAAATCACATTTGAGTATTTCCAACATGTAACTTATAAATTACCCAAGCATATACATTAATTGCACACCACATGTTTGCATATGCCTACAAATAATTACCTCATATCACCATCACAAGCAAAGCATTCAATTGATCAACAATAACATTTTCAACTATGGAAAATGAAACATGGAAAATGAAACATGCATTTGAATATTGTGTGTGTTGTTTGAGGCTCCCATAGCACATTTCAAAAATGATCAAAAATGAACTTGGTAGTACAAATGTTTGTGAACATTGTCAAAGCCAAAAAAACAAGAAACAAGAAATGAAAGGCAACTTTGAAAATGTTTTTGTTCCATATCAATGGGCCTTCTCAACAACTCCTAGCTTCATAAAGAAATTGCTCCCCTCATAAAAAACAATAATAATGTGTTCTACAACATAATTCCCAAAGAAATGAATAGTGCAACAAGGGATGAACGTTCCACACTCCATGGACAAACACAAACAAAGACTCCATATGACATGCCACCCCTTCGATTAGGCTTGAACACTCTATATGATTGAAATCTAAATTAAACTAGCTTGTGTTTATCAAGTGAATTCATGTAAGTTCAACGCCTATTCGATCAATCTAGTTCATAGCACATTCTCCTTACCTTGTGCCTTTGTATCTAAGTTCAATGGGTATATGCATCAATTTAATTAGGATATAACAAATGTCAAAATGACCCTTAGAAACCCTCACCCCCAAAGTTGGGGTATGCTGGATTATATTGTTAGAACTATATACTTATAGGAGCTTCATTAGCTTCATCACGTCAAGGTTGATGAATTTACAATGTATACCTTGACACAAGAATGAGCTTGTTCCTAGTATGACAATGGTGTAAAATACACAAGATTCATGCCATGATATTTACTTTCGTTTTATTCATTTTAAAGCGTAATTACAAAAATATCCCTCTCCCCCTGCCCCCTCAAAAAGAAAAAAGTTGGACAGTTCATGAGTGCATGCTGAGCCTTTCCATTGGCTGCATCAAATTTCTCTTTTGAAAAGTCTTTGTCACCATTTTTTGCCTAGGCTAATGGCAGGGTCAGAATTTTGGGTATATAGTCATGTTTTTTATTCAAAGCAAACATAAAATATGTTCACAAACAACACATTGTGAAATGGTGCGAATGTAGAAGCGTTAGTTTGAAAGTAAAAAACTCTATTGCATCCAATAATTTAGGGCTACATTTTAATACATAAATTAGATTGTTATTTTCAAACATTAAGCATTTAAAAAAAATTAAACTTAATAGTTTTGATATATAAATTTTAAAATCATATAAAAATAGCACATTATAAACTGCCAAGCAATGTTCCTAAATCAATTTAAATGTCACAATGTCATTTAGTAATATTTAAGTTCCATAATATTTAAAATAGTAGGCATTGAATTTTTTCAACACGAACTTGAAATAAAAAATTGATTTTGGTATTTATTAGGTTAGATTTATGACAACATAGAAAATGTAAGTGGCTTCAAAATATTTTGGAGGTGCCAATAGTTAGATATTACTATTCATCCATGATATGAATAAAATTAGGACTTATTAGGACCATTACAGAGGGAAGTTTTTTTTGTTACACCATATAATGCCATGGTTCCCTTCATTTGTCATTGCTTAGTGTAACCTTTCGACAATTATTTGCCAAAAAAACACTAGTACTATGATCTCCATATGGCTTAGAAATGACTCATCTTATCAGACCAACTTTTATTAGCATTTAAATTGTCTCTCACTGCACACAATTTGTGTTTAATATTGCACTCATTTAAGGGTGGGCTTGTGAAAATAAATAACACGGTGTTAGATGTGATAAACACCAGCTCAAATAGGGTGTGGGTCAGTAAAGAATTTTTTTTTGCAAAAATTGCCAAAGGAAAACAGAAAATGAAGCAAATTGTTGGTCACAAATATGCGAAAATTTAAATTTCTTGAATCATAAAATAAAAATTTAGCTAGAATTCACCCAATTTTTTTCAAGGAGGATGTTTTCACAGTTCTATCTATGCCTAATGTTTTAATGATCTTCTAGTCATGTGTTGCCAAATAAGGTGGAATGCGTTGTGCAATGCTTGGCACTATCTCTACATCACAAAATTGAATGAAAAAAAGATTGGTTTGGGTGTGAAAATTTTGTTCTTAGTGACACAATAGTGCAAAATTGGACATCTAGGCCCATGTCTCAAACTATATGGAACATTGGTGGTGGGCCATTTTGCCAAGTTGAGTTTTGTGTTTTGCCAAGTTGCTAAGTCCACATAGACTTCACTAATTTGCCAAATCCACATCACCAAATTGCCAACACCATGTCACCAGGGTTATAGTGCCAACTCATCAACTCCACTTCAAATTGTGCACTATCGGAAGGCTCTCCAAATTGCTCAAAGAAAAGGGTTAGGGTATTAATGTACTATCCTAGTGACCTAGGCTGGTTCCGGATTTTTTCAATTATTTTTGGCCATAATAATAATAATAATGTAGAATTCAACATTATACTAAAAGCTGAAGATATTGTGCTTAAGACCTTCATTCAAATTTTTTGTATGGCAAGCATTCATTTTTCAAAATTCTTGGCAATTCCAAAAAGTACTTAGCTAGTGGCTAACCAGCCTAGGTACCATTGTAATAAATGAAGATGCTCTGAATAGGTGCGTGTGTATGTATGAAAAAAAATGTTATGGCCAATGAAATTGCTGGATTTGATGGACTAAATTTTTTTTCCTTTAGTTACTGGAGTGTACTAACAATTTAATGCGCAATAGGGTTTGGTAGGTTTGTGAACATTTTAAGGGACCAATGGAAATGGTAAAAAAGGATATTTCTTTTCAATGGGATTGCTAGATTTGGTCCAATTTGCATAAACAGTGTAGAATTTAATCTTGGTGAACCAGACGTAGGCGCAAGGATGAATCATCATTTGAATGGATGATGACTGAAATTGAGGAAGCAAATTATGAAATGATTTTTTAATGGAGAAAACATGAACCCAAACAATGGAAATCCATCGGTGAAATTAAGTTTGATGGATGAACCTATACCCACTAATTGGATGAATTACATGCATGCATTATGTCCAAAGGCAATGATGTGAATTCTTTTATTGATGCAAACTGATCCAACTAGATGAAATTCATTGTAGAAGAATGAAATAATCAGGTAAAATTTCATGTTGTTTCATAATGAAATAGATTTCATCCATGAATTATTGCTTACTGTTTTATTACATCCATGAAAATGCATTCAAAGTTTCTTTTGTCCATGAGATTTCATGTAAATTCCATAAATGAACATGCATGGAATCTCATTCATGAATTCAGATTGATGGATGGATTAACCTTCCTTCATAACTCTTGTGATAAAATTTCATGATATTTTAAGGTGAAATAAGTTCATTGAAGAAATATCATTTATGCAAAATTATATTTCGTACACAAAATATAATTCATTCATAGTTTCATTTCCTCCATTAAATTTCATCCATGTTGAATGGCTCAATATCCATGAAGTATGATTTGTTTTATGCATGAAATTGGATGAACATTCAAGATGAAATAAAGAACATCCATAAAATTGTCCATAATTTTTCATTAATAATATTTCATCCATGGTTGATGATAGGGGAACATGAGGCTTAGGTTGCACTATAATTTAATTGTGGCAAAATTTGTGGCCAACAAAAGCCATGGTACTAATGACCATCCATGGAATTTGGATGAATTCTAGTGGAAGAAATAAACTTTCAATAAATTATTTCATGGGATGAAATAGAAGTCTAAGTGATATTCAATAGCGATAACATATTTCAGTCCAAACAACATGAACTTCCATCCAATTATTTCATTCATTCATTAAAAAATTTAAAACATTAGTTGGGTCATTTCACATCTAGGAAGAGTTCATGTCATTGCATTTGGACATAATGCATACATGGAATTCATCCAATCTAGGGGGGTAGATTCATCTTTCAAAAGTAATTTCATCCTCAAACATATATTGCTTGGGGTCATGTTTTTTCCATTAAAAATCATTTCATTTGGTTAATCAATTTGAACCATCATCCATTCAAGTGACGACTTACAATGGACAAAAAAAACATAAAATTTGAGTTCTAAATTTTCAAATTGTTCTGAAAATATAGTGAAAAGAACTCTAAAAGCGCTTGGAAGAAAAGTAAAAGAACCATCAGAATTTACCCCCACGCTTAAAAAAAAGACAATTGAATGGTTTTTTGAAGTAGTCTGCAAGTGAAAATTGAATGATCTTCTTTTTTGGTGCATAAATTTGAACATAAAAGGAATAAATCTTAGGCATAGGCCAACCTATAAAAAAAATATTTTGGGCAGTTTGGAGAGTATTCGGCCATTCCAAAGGATGAAATGGAGTGGTGATTTGGCAATGTGGAGGTGTGAATTGGCAATGAGGTGACATGGATGTGGACAGGTTTGTTTTTTTTATAGCAAACTATTGCAAAATTTCACCCTTCCTGTATAGCTACGACCACCACATCAATGGAACTTTCACCACAAGGTTGTTAGACTATTTCCATATTTTTATGGTTTAGAACACATTTTTTGATAGTTTTCTATTGTTTGAGATTTCCATTCAAATCAAAATTGGAATGACATTGCATCCAACTTTAAGTGAATTGAATTAAACTTCTTGAATTTAATTGAATTGATTTTAGAAAAATATAATGAATTCAAATTCAACTGAACAAAAATGGTATGCAATTTAGTATAGAATATATTGAGAATTTTCTAGCAACTATAATGTTGGGGAAAAAAAAAAGCACTTTGAAGATACAAAAATTTGGAAAAACACCTTTCCATCTCTCTTTACTTAGGAATCCACTAAACAAATTCTTGTTTTGAACTATCCAAAGGAGGATTTATTCAACCAAATGACTTAAAAAAATTTAAGTTGTTTGATCGAAATTAGTTTCAGTGAATCATTGTCATTGCATTTTTTAAAAATAGTACACAACTTATGTATGTACATGCAACATTTGGTTATCAAATTTGATATTTCATGTACACTTATGAGGACCTCAAAAAAACAATTGTGGAGGCTATGGAATTGTTTGACCTAAACCATTAAGGTTATAGATGTATTAATCATGCGAAGCCATTGACTTGGGCAAAAGTTTTGGAGCATCATCCTAATTTATCTAGGTTTACATTTGTGTGGTTACTTAATTTTAGCCTCCAAAATCTTTCATCTACATTGCAAAACCACACTCACCTTTATGTTTTGCCTACATCATGGCTTAGGAAGTTGATATATATTATATAAATATATAGTTTATATTTGTAAAAATATTATGGGTAATATCATATGAATATGATATATGGATGAAAATTTGGTGGCCAATACCAAAACATGGCCATTTTGTCAGAAAAAACCTAGGTGTGTGTAATTCTTCATTTTACACATACCCATAGTTTCAAAGCATCCATATGCTTGTTATTGTCATTCCATGATTTTGTAATCAATTACAGGAATAACGCCAAAACTAATTAGGTTTTCAATACCAATTAATGGCCCTTGGCATTGGTTTATATAATGTTTGCATTTGATAATAACATAATAGGAATATCCAAATATGGTATCCAAATATCCAAATTGACAGTATACATGTGTTTCCTTGGTCTTGTATGTAAAAGGTACCACATTAAAATAAAGATGCCTTCCCAATATATTATGGCATTTTTCCAAGTACTTTACAAATTGTTTTTCAAGTGTTAATGGTTGTTTCGTCTTAAACTCTATCCTACGATGTAGAGAATTGGGCAACACCTTTAAAATGGAAACTGGTTGTGTCCTTGTTCAAGAGGCTTTCTTTGTGACATTTGGTATTTTATCATTATGATCTAAATTGCCACATGGTTAAAACGATGGTTATTATGGAAAGGGTTTACTACTAGGGTTCGCATTCACTTGAGTTAAAAACACCTTAACCTTCCAAAGTAGCTTGGACCTTATGGTACACAATAGTGGTTAAGCACACATACATAATATAACTACGAACTTAAAGCTAGTTTAAATGATTATGTGCTTTGGACTTCAAATTATAGAAAGAAAACAAGGTGAGGTGAATGATTTAATATTCCATTTCCCTCAAATATTTAATTAATTGTTGTGCACACTTTATTATTTCATGCATGAGCAATTTGGGTTTAACTGTATTTTTACATTGTTAAGAAATATTAAATATTAGGTGAAAAGTACATGAGGTTGTTTGAATTGTATTATTTGTAAATCTCCATAAGACTGATGTAAATATAATGGCTTGTACCTTCTTTATTTAATGCCTTGATTCAATATGTGTTGAATGTTCATTATTTTACAATCATAAGGTGTATTTATTTTCCACTTGGGATGGTTGTACTTATAATGATGTATACTTGCATTGGTAAAATTAGTATATGCTTAAATGGTAAATAATCAAATTTGAGTGAATACCATACATGTGCTTTTAAGCTTCAGTGATAAATAAATTTAAAAAAGGCAAGTTGGATATATTCAAAATTTGAACCAACCCAACTAGAGTTTTCAAGAATTAAATTTGTGATTTGCTGTTATTGATGTATGAAATTTGAAGAACATTTATATCAATGTATTACACTTTAAATGTTTTTAAAAGAAGTTTAAGATTATTTATCTACCTAAACCATTAGGAATATAAATGTATTAATCATGTTGAGCCATCTATTCTAATGGGGGTGAAAGTTTTGGAACATCTTCATGACTTATTTGACTTTACATTTGTAAGGGTAATTAATCAATTTTCAATTATTATTTCACATTCCAAAAACTCAACATTTAAACATCAAAATGATTGTAATTGTTTTAAAGCTTTGAGTTCCATAATATTTTAGGAAATCATTATACTTTATTTAAATATATAATTTATGCATGTGAAAATATGTTGGGCAATATCATACCAATCATGTGGGTAGTTGCAAATTTGGCAATTGCTAACAAAAACATGCCATTTTTTGAGGAAATGTTTTTGGAGTTCTAGAATTGTGGGTACATGTAAAATGAACCATTATTCATTAAGAATGGAGCGATAAAGTGGAGGGGTTCATGCCTTACTTGAGCAACAGGCATATGTGAAAACTTATTATCTATTTACAAAACCATCTTGCAAAATCCACATGAATACCATCACGTAGTGTACTATGTCAAGTATAATTCATTTTGCTCACCTTGCCACCTAATTGTGAATTTGGCTAGCTAGTAGTGTGAGACCCAATTTTTTGAAGGCACCTTACCGAGCACAATGGCATGTGGTTGCTCACAACATAATATAAAAGAAGACTAGGTTTTCAACAATGAACAAATGAGCAATTCATTGCAAAATAACATTGGCCTTTAGTAATACATGCAAACCAAGTCATGAAAGATGATGAAAGTTGGAATGATGCAACATAATTAGGAAAATTGAACATGCAATTTGATTTTTAAAAATATTTTGCAAAAGTTTTCAAATATAGTTAAATCAATTTGCTACTCCTTGATTTAAGAAGAAAAATTCAATCTATTGTATCATTGAAAATAATCATTGTTATTATAGTCACAAAAACCATTATCCATCAGTTTATTTTTGTCATAAATTGTTTTGTCCATAAGTATGGAGTTCAACAATTGACTAAAATCAATAGTTAATTCCAAACTTTTGCCTACTTAACAATTTGTTAAAGAACTTGATTTTGTGTTGAAAATGGTTTTTTACAATTCATGATCTGGCAAATGAGTAGTTCCAATGTGAAAGCATGGTAAAGTATATAGTTAAATTACCTTGACAATCTACATGTTGCAACCTTAGCCTTGGGTTTGCAACCAAGGCAAAAGGGCTTGCAAGGTTATAGGCCAAGAGGAAAGCCCGAGAGTCACACCACATGCTCCTAGGAGTGTAGGAAAGTGTGAGGGAATGAACCTTCACATTCCCAAGGTAACTCCCAATTTGGGAGATGGAGTCCCATTGGACTCCCGAATCTTTAGAGGGCGATTACAAGGGTCAAAATTTAATGAATTGAAGAATTTCTTATATCATTGAAAAGATTTTAGAACGTAGATGTTCAAGATGGCCTCGCATGACCCATTTGGATATTTGAAACACAAGTTATGCCAAAAGAAGGGCCGAGAATCAAATTGGCAATTTCATTCCCGACCACTAAAAATCAAGAATTGACCCAATTTCCTTGCGTGCAGGTGGCGTGAAACATATTGTTAGAAAGCTCTCAACGAGGCTACAACTTTGCTTCAAATTTCATTTCAATCGAAAATCTGCACGCAAAGTTATGGGGACCCAAAGTTGCATGAGTCCTAACCTTGGCAATTTCGGAACAAAATGTCATTTGGATGTGGGCCTCGTGGGTAGCCACAAAGTATACTATAAAAGGGAAGGTGGTGGCTTCCCCCATGTCCAGGCTGTGGTGAGTTTTGTGAGTTCGAGTTTGCCCATGGCTCATCCTAACACCAAAAGTGCTCCAACTATGCATGTGAGCCATGGATTATAGCTCAACAAATAGTTAAGCTTTAGTTCCTTAAATTTCCTTAGTACTAATGATTTGAATCCTTATACATCTTCAAGTAGTGATTATTAATAGTTGAATCAGCCT
>Ga0116230_10003963_pt1 | contig 14470 bp, 11 predicted proteins | sample S1TSphfallax_3_FD_88678 | JGI IMG/M metagenome (GOLD analysis project Ga0116230, IMG submission 88678) | Host-associated microbial communities from peat moss isolated from Minnesota, USA - S1T2_Fd - Sphagnum fallax MG | ecosystem: Host-associated > Plants > Peat moss > Unclassified | place... | reverse complement strand
TAGGTGCCACTTCCTTCTTTCTAAAAGTCCAATCCCTTGTACCAGATGTTTCCACTGAACTAATCAAACTCGGCCAGGCACCAATTTCTATGAAGTATATTTATCATAATTTAGAACTTGTAGGGCAATGACAATTCTTGGAACACTGGCCTTGAAGAGACTTCCATGGAAATGAAAGTGCCAAAAGGGCATACGATCAAAGTCTGAGCTCCTTCTAATATCTATCATTTTCATGAAATTCTTGGGTTTCAGATCTTTGGCTCGTGGATATTTCAGTTTATTGGGAAGCATGAACACCCTTGTACAATCTAGTATTACCATTTATACTTTTAGATTGTTGTTTTGGAGATCATTTTGCCATCTCAATGTTTGGTAGATAACAATTCTTTAGATATCGGGAAGGGCAACAAACTAGAGCAAAGAAGGTGTTGTGAAAATTTTCAGTTATACTTCATTCAAAGGATGTAAGCAAGACAGTGAAATAGGGGGGCCTCGGACCACAGCTAGTTTGCCTTTCTCCATATATTGGGCCCATCCTTTGGCTTTCTTGTAATGGCAAAATTGGGTTCATGGGTGTCTATTGCGAGGATCATTTTGTTCCATTATAACTTCTAATTGTCCAGAGCAAAAATAGTGGAAGCCAATTTTAGAACAAGAATTTCCATACAAGCATTGAGAAGTCATGTCATCGAGTGAAGGGGCCACCCTTTTGTCTATAGTAGGGGTGGGGGGAGACGATTTTTTTTCATTTTTCCTTTGTTCCCAACATGTTCCTTCTACATTCCGTTCAAGTTCCCAATATGTTCTTTAGGTTCCCAATGGCACCTTGCTTTAATCCCATATGTTTTGCCCAAAGTCCTCCCCTTCTCGCCTATATAGGTGGGCCAAAGGGGGAGGCACTCCATCTTTCCATAGAATCTTCTATTTTGGGGATCCTCCATAGTTTCAACTTGTTTTTGTGATGGGCCAATCAAATTCGCTCATTAAAAAAAAAAAAAAAGTTAGACTTGTGAAGCTCCCCCAACTAATTAATATGAATCAGAATAAGTACCCCAGTTTAGAATAGGTGGGGTGATCTATGTCCCCAAAATTCTGCCCCTGCCATTAGCCTAGGCCAAAAATGGTCAACTGGGAAGATAAATTGCATGTAGCCAGTGGTAAGCTCTGCATGCACTCAAGGTGTCCCAATTGCTTTCCTTTTGGGTTGGGGTGGAGGGGGAGAGGTTTTTTTCATTTTCCCTCATTCTCAATATGATCTCATCAAGTTCCTGATGGTTTCCCATCATGTTTCCAATTTGTTCCCAATGTTCTTGTATGTTCCTCAACACGTTCCCTATAGCACCTCTTTTTTATCCCATATTCTTTGGCAAATGTTGTCCTCCTTCACCTATATTAATCAGCCAAAGCCAGAACTATTTGCATGCTGAGTTGCTCAGCTTGACAAATCTAGATCATGACCCGCTCTGAAACTTATTTTCCTTAAGGGTTCTTTTAGGTCAAAGGGTTTAGAGATTACACCAATGCTTGGAGAAAAGGACATTGCACAAACATGTGTCAAGAGAGAACACCAAAGCTTGGAGAAGGGGTTTAACATTGCAAAAACAAGCATCGAGAGAGAACACCAAGGCTTGGAGAAAAGGTTTAACATTGCGGAAACAAGCATTGAAGGAGGGAATTGCATTGTAAACATCCACACAAAAAATGTTAGGCAAAGGAAACACACTTGCATCACTGACTATCCATCTTACATCCTATGTTTAGTTCTACAACAAGAGCACCAACAACCTTACCTCAATGTTTTTCTCAGGTGAGGCATAGTTTTAACTACAACCATGACCCTCATATCAAATAGTTATGATGAAGATAAAGTTTTTTACAACTATTGTTTAGAAGACCTCACCCTATCACAAACATTTTTGTTTTCATTGTGGTCATTTTTGGTGTTTGCTCATTCATTTGTGTGTTTGCTCTCAAACTTTGCAAACTTCACAAACCTTCACCTCTTCATGGCTTGCCGAATTATTGAACAAATTTCAAAATCTAAATCCCCTAAAACTTACATTTCATGAGTATTTTTCAACCTTATAATTCATTGACCATGGCTTGAAACCTCCAAGAACATCAAAACTTGTAGAACCTAGAGTCCAAGAAATTTTATGTGAAAACCATGGCCTTTTAGTACCCCCTTTGGTGGATGATTTTGTTGTTGAACATATATTCATTCAATTGCCCATGGACCTATCCATGTTGTGGCATCTTCATCAAGTAAACAAAGCTTGGTTCAAGGTTATGGGCAAAATTTTAGCATGGGAAGTTTTAAAAATTGTCAAATTTAACAATGCCACTTACTATCACACAATTGTTATACAAGGTCTTCCAAGGCTTTCTCTTAAAGTTCAATTAACATTTTAATCAAAATGCTTACAATATCGCATCATGGGTAGTGACTCACTAAATTCATTACATGATACTAAAACTTGACATTTGTGGATGACCTTTCACTATGTACATTTTCAAAATTTTGAACGACATGACTACCATTGCCCATATCTCCTTCAATTGATCTTAATACTCTTGGTGGTTTTGATTTTAGATATGATGATGGTGAAAGTCAAAATTGTTATGATTTTGTTGGTTCAGGTCTAAGATGTAGACTTTTAGCTTGAGTGATTGGTTTGAATGTTCCAAATTCTTTTTTTGACCATCATCCTCTTCTTGATTTTGGCTTAATGATTCCTAACCCACAACCCACAACCCCGCTAAGTGGTCTTGCTGGTTTTTTTTTCTCATGATCTAATTGTGAAAACATGGTTGATTAGGTTGGATTACATTTGAAATCATTAGTTCAAGCTAAATGGCCAAAGGACATCATCTACATTTTCTTATGATCAAACTTTAGAATGTTGATTTTGGTTTTGATGATGCAATGATCAAAACTTCATGTATTTTGTTAGAATAAATTTGAAATCCCCATGTCCAACCCTGGTTGGTGGTCATAATGGTTTGACCCTCCCATTCTGGTAACATTCTTGAACTACATTCTAAACTATTAATCCCTAATGCTAAATAACATATGCCTTTCGTGGTCTGTCATGATGTGTAATGTCATAAGGGTGTAAATCCATAGTAAATTCTATTGAACAAAAAGACTTAAATCAATCAAAGGTGGAAACTAACCAACCAACAAAAGATAAACGCACATATATATACAATGCACAAGAGGAGGCTAAGATGAAATTCTCATGTATCTCCCCCTAGACTTGAATCGAGAAAAACATGGCATGGTCTAAATAAAAATCAAGGTGCTACATGAAAACATGATGAACAATACCAATTATCGATAAGAACTTGAATGACCTCCGATTTGAGGCAAAATAAATGGTATCAACCATTACAATTATCACAAAACAGCATATGATCAACATTGTTTATCCTTTGACATACCTAACATGGATAGTCAAGTGGAGGAATCCAAGTCGACGTGATGATGGTAGGATCCAAGTTTGACATGTGGCAAGGCGCATAGTTTTTGGAATGATCCTGAATTGTGCATCCGTTAACTCCTTGCAACTCCAACACACCTAAAGGCTTGATCGCCATAATCTTCAAGATAGTGCGACTAGAAGAAGTGTCTAGAATATTATTAGGTTACCATTGGAGATACACAAAGTCACCAACATCAAATTGTCTCACTTTAGGTTTATAACTGCCACCTTGTGTGTGTGCATACCATAAGGTGTCTCAATGTTGTGCAATGGACAAATTCTCCATGGCCATGGGCATAACCCTCTTAAATATAACAACCTTCTCTACGATGACCCTAGCCCAAATGGCTAGGGAATCCAAGTCCACAACCTAGTCCAATTTGAATAACAATGAAGGAAGATGGAATGGGATGTTTACCAAAAAGTAGAAAGTAAGGAACAAAATGAGACAAAGAGGTGTGTTTGGACATCATGTAACCCATGGCGATGTAAGGTAGGGATAGGTCCCAATCCTCTTTGTTCCTAGTGAAGCAAATCTTCTTAAGTCCCTTCTTACATGTTTAAACCATTTTCTCTACAAGGCCATCATCTTGGGGATGATCCCTTGAGGTTTGGCAATGGTCAATGAAAGTATGATCAAGTAGGTCTTGGAATTCTCCTTTGAATTTTGATCCTTAATTAATAAGGCACTCAACACAAGCCCCAAACTTACTTAAAACCTATTGTAAGAAAGCTTAGCTAGTGCTATGTGATGACTTGTTAGGTAGCGCAACAAGCTCGACCCACTTTGAAAAATGTTCAATCATAATCATGATGTAGACATTACCCCTAGAAGTCTGTGGTAACTTTCTACCTATATCACATGACCAATGATAGAACATGCCTTGAATAGGGAGTGGAGAAAGCATGAGTTGTCAAGAAGAGAAGGAAGTTTTCACTTTATCACATTGTTCACACCTAACAATGATGTCTTGGACTTGAACATACATACCTCTCCAATGATAATGAGGAACGAGAAGGTTATAAATACACCTAATTCAAAAGTGTCCAAACTCCAAATGTACCTTCTGAATAAAACTAGGTCGTTCATGTGGTGGAAGAACCACTCTGTCACCTTATGATAAACATTAGACGAGGTGGTTGTCCCTCCATGAATAACATTTGGATCGTTATTATGTGTGATCTTGATGACTTGATGTAACTTGGGGAGGGTATTCCCCAACCTGAAGAAACCTTAAAGTGTCCAAGTCCTCCCATATATCCACAATGGGATGTTCAACCAGGTTACATTGCAGTAGTGCAAGATAACTAGATGCATATGATACATGTATTACTAGAATCTGGTCCAAGTTTTCCCTGGCTTTTAAGAAATTTTCAAAGGTAATGAGGGATCTCCGCGACATGGTATCCACATTCTGATGTGTAATACTAAGTCAATGAATAACCTTGAACTCATACTCTTGAAGTATAAATGCCGAACAAGCTAACTTACCAATAAGCTTATCGTTGGTCATCAATAACTTGATAGGGTGGTGGACGATATACAAAGTGAACTTGGTGCCATAGAGATAAGGCCTAAAATGTTTGACGACCCATACAATAGCACAACACTCCCCTTTGTATGAAGAGTAGTTGTTCTCAGCCTTGTTGTTGTTTTGGGATGCATAGGTGATAACATATTCCTTGCCTACCTCATCAAGTTGGCCAATAATAGCACCAATACCAAGAGCACTCCAGTCAATGTGTAGAATGAAGACCTCACTGAAATCAAATCTTCTTAAAATGGGAAATTTTAAAAGCTTTTCCTTGAGTGTGTTGAAAGCTTCTTAAGCCTCTTCACTCCATGTCCAAACAACATCCTTCTTTAATAATGCATAGAGAGGATGAATAATAGCACTGAAGTCTTGGAAATAAATCTTGTAGTAATTACATAGTTTAATGAAGCTCCTCAAAGTGTGAACATCAATAGATTGAGCATTTCCAAAATGGCTACTACTTTGGCCCAATGAGCCATAATACCATTTAGCAAGATTTTGTGTCCAAGGTAGACTATTGAGGTGACAACAAACTCACACTTTTTAGGATGGATCTTTATATGGACTTCATGGAACTTCTGGAATAACTCCTCAAAATGAGCCAAATGTTGCATGAGTCCCTTGCTATGCATTAGGATGTCATTATTATGTAGCATTTCAAGAAATCTACCCCTTCAAGAATCTAGTCCATGAATCGTTAAAATAAAACATGTGCATTCTTCAATCCAAAAGGCATCATAAGCCATTCCCACAACTTGTTGCGTCCATGGTTTTCTTATGATCCTTCGCAACGAGCACAATCTGGTTGAAGCCTTACCTCATCTCCAAAATTGTGAAGATGTTTGAGTCTCCAGTGCTATCAAATAATTCCTTAGGAATGGGCATGGGGTACATGTCTTAAAGTGTAACTAGGTTCAAAGGCCTATAATCCCCACACATCCTTTTTTCGATCCATAATCCAACCGAATCTTTATTTATTGGCATTACTACAACGACTCTGAAATCATAACTTAATGGCAAAATGAGACTAGCATCATGGAGCTCTTTGCATCTTTCATCTACCAATTCCTATTCATGTTTGCTCAACTTATGCCCCCTCTAATAGATGGGTGTCTCATCTATAAGGTCTATAGAAAATTGCATGGTCTTACACCTACCTAAGTCTTTCATTGAGATTGCGAATACATTCTCAAACTTAATTAGCAAGTCTGTGATCTGGTCTCTCTCCTTCTTGGGTGAGTTGACTCCCCATAACGAAATGGTAGTTGGAAACACATGAAATGGAGTTGGAAAGTGTGTTTGAAGAATCTGGTGTATCAGGTTCTCCACTATCCAAGTGCGTAGATTCGTAGAAGGTTATAATTGTTTCTCCAAAAATTGATGTACCTCTAGGTGTATTAAAAATAACTTGAGTCAAATTACATGGTACCTCCTCCCCCCCAACACTAAAAGTGAAATGTAGAGTGTTGAAAATAGGCAAATGTACTTGGTTGGGGTGCCATGTAGTCGCATCGCTAGAACTACAAGTTGACTGAATCAATGTTAGTGTTGTGTACATTTGAAAAAGTACACATGTTACCAATAACCATTTAAAGGAGTTTAGGTCCATGCCTCTCCCCAGTAGAACGTTACGTTCTAATCTAATCACCTTAGTGTGACTAGTAGTGCTAATTTGGAACCCCATAGGTCTTTTTCTTTCTTCTAGGTTTGGTTCATCCCCAAGTGGCTGAAGCATGACAATACATCAAGCGTAGTCCATCTCCCTGAAAGGCATGTGTTCTTGGGAAAGAGACAAAGGTGGGCCAAGCACCTTTTGGTTTTCCTATTGTGTTCATAGGAAACCAAAGTGGTTTCTCTTGCCTTGTAATTGGTTAACAAGAACTATGATTATCCAATATGTGAAAAACTTGTAATTTGAGGTCTATGATGGTGTATCTCAGAACTAACTACAAAACTGAAAATGGTGCAAGGTTGGTCCACTAATTGCGCAATCGATGCACATAGGAATCACATTATGCCACATCGAATAGGAGTGGCTCTCCAAGGTAATGCTTGACCAACATATAGTGCTCCTGGATTTTTTCCCTTTAGTCAAACTGAAAAGGGGTGTTCACAATTACATAACCAAGCGTAGGAAAAGTGGATTGAACCCAAATGATCAATTGTACAATGTTTGTGAAAAGACCGGATCTTGTGTCATTCATTCCTTCTCCAGATACAACCACAAAATATCTTTGATGTTCCCAACCTAAAGTGACGAGTTCCACGGGGGCAAGTAATTCCATATGCTTCTTTTGAATTAGTTGTATGTCAAAAAGTAAGAAAATGAAACTGGCTTTCTAGACAATGGTTGCAAATTGTTGTGAAAATCTAGCTATGAACTTCATCATTTTCAATGCCGCCACTTGCCTTACAATAGGATCAATGTCTACGTAAAAATACCTCCGAACCACCATCCCTAACTGTAGTAGGGCTTTGAAACTTATACCAATACCACCAAACAGCTTTAGTAATGTAATCCCTTCCTTAGGCATTATCTAGGTGATTAATTGATGAAGTACTTGCTTAATCAATTCACCATGGCTCTTCGTGTTTTCAAAACTAGACAAAGACCAAGGGCTTGTGGGCTACTTTGAACCTATGTAAAACCTTTAGTCCATGTTGAATGTCAATAGGAACCACCTTCAAACTTTTAATAGCTTAGGTGTAAGCAGTCTCCTTTTCATCTCCCTCTATCCATTCCTGGTTAACTTGTTGGATGTAGGAAATGGTGTCATGTGCTTCCTTGAGCATATAATGGTGAGCCATAGGACTATGGTTCCCATGTAAATCAAGGGGTATGTATCCTAGGTGGTGGCCATTAGTCTTCTTATCCACTCGGTAGTACTTATGTTTGAACTAATTGTCAATTATAAAACTTGGTGGAAACAAGGCCTTTTGCCCAATGAACACATCATAACTAGTGGCATTGGTGACTAAACATCATACTTGTAGGCAAAGCTCTTGATCTATACCTTCATTGAAATTAAGTGCAATCAAATATGAGCTCTCCCCAAGTACCTCCTCTATGCTCCCACTAACGATGTGAATTTGCCACATAGATTTTCATAGTTTGGAGTCAAACATGCTCATTTTCTTGGCAAATTGAACTCCAAGAATCACTGGTTGGGCACCTCTATCAAGAAGTACCACTATAGGTGTATGTTTTCCCACCTGAATTACTAACTTAGTATTGTTGACAATGGCAACTCTGGTGGTAATGGAAGTTCTTTCACTAAGCACCACCTTCGGAAATGAATGAAAAACTTTGTGGAGAGAATGGCTATCCACAACATCTTTGTTGAATTACAAATCCACAACTGAAGTTTTCTTAGCTCCATTTTGATATCTGAATGTAGAATCAGAGGTAGGAGAATCCATTAGTTTAGCCATGCTGGAACTAATGACCAAATTACAAACACCATTTACAACAATGAGCTAATCAAATGTCTCTCCAAGGTGTTGGATGGGACCCCTATAGCATGTGGATCAAGGATTCATAGAAAACTTAATGTAGTGTTTAGGGTATCCTTTAATACTGCAATTATGTCCTTAATGCTTAGCTTCAAATCTTGAAAATTAAACAACAGTCTACTCACAAGCTTTTGAGCCACTTCATGGATTTTAAATTGGCACTCCATAAGTTGATCAGTGAAAAATTGTGTGTTTTTTTTATGTACATGTCCTCCTAGGGCACGAGAATTGATGCCCTAGCAGCTTGTGGTGTAGGAGTCTCCTCCCCCATGGGCAACAAGGTGTGTTCCTCTTCTTCCATGTTGAGAGGACGAAAAGATTGTGGCATGACTGTTCGAACTCCTCTAGCCTTAGTAATAGGACTTGAATTAAATGCGAGTCCATTAGTTTGAATTACCTATTTAGTGGCAAAAACTCTGGGTGCCACACTAGCCTCTTGTGCCATGAAGTAGGAAAGGCAAAAAAAAGTAGCAAATTCTGTTGTGAGACTAGAATTGCGTGCACTGGAAAGAACATATTCCCCAACCATGGCATCATGTGAGAGGCCATAGAACGACATAGGAGGTCCCTCTCATGATCCTAAACCCTGTACAAGTTGGGCATGACTAGTTGGTTGGGAAGACTTGCCATTTAGATTAGCAAGTTGGGCCCTCAATGATTCAAGTTCATTTTGCAAAGTTTAAACTTGAGCGGCATGGGCTTGAAGCACCTCCTTCTTGTCAGCATTGTGTTCCTTCTTCTTAACATTCTTATTAGAATTACCCTTGGTGGGGAAAGCATGAATGAAAGGCTGAAGTGCCTTGGCCTTTGGTTGAGGGGCAACAAAAGATGTTGGCAGATATTGCTGTGGTAATCGGAGTTACTTTTGTTTTGAAAACTTGGCAAAACAAATAGTTTCTTGATGTCATTCTTTCCCACAATATCAAAAAATAGATCCTCAGAAGGAATGTTGTAGTCATTGACTTTGTGGCCAAGATTGCCATAATAATTGCAAGAATGTAGGATGGGTGCAGCCAAATGCACCGCTTTAGCCCTTTAAAAAAAATGTGATGATGTAGTTGGCACATCTTGTGGAGGTTAAGGCCTTGAACGTGATGGAGGCCTCATAGTACTGGCCTCATTGTATGCATGAGCTAGTTCCAACTTTTCAGAAATGTTGTCCACATCCAACAAAGTGTTTGAATCTCCAAATTCTACAAAAACCCATTGCAAAACATGTGCATGGAATGTTAGAGTACTTTCCAACGAATAAAGATATTGATGGGCAACTTCTAAGTTTGTGATGTTTTCAGTATCTTTTTTAAGTTTGAGAAGCCTCTTGTAGAGCATTTTGAGGGTTTCATCCTTTTGCCGAAAAAAGGTGGTGAGTTGCAAAAAAAATTCAGAACTCTTAATTGGAAATTCTAGCTCAAGAATTCGAGAAAATTCCCCCATTGGACTAGCAAAAGTTGGCGCATCAATGGTGGGAGGAATGTTTATAGTAGCAACAATTATTGAGGAAAAAGGTATACTGAAATAGGTACCAGATCTAGATTATTTTAGCTAGATTGAGGATCTTGGTGATGCCCAAAATCTTCAGAAAATGTTGCTCATAGACATCCAATGCCTCATAATGCACATAATGAGCCAATTGTTTGAATGCAAACACCTCAGTGTAATTAGCGCCATACTTGAACTCCAATTCACAAACTACAATTGAGAAAGTTGTTTTGAACTCCCTCAAAGAAATGGTATGTGACCTTTCGTTCAATTTCTCAATTCTCCCAAAGGAACTATTCATCTCCATGTTTTATATGGGTGTAGAGGTCACGGCTTGCAACGAAATATATGGTGATGGTGTGAAAGCTGGTGCGACAATAGGCGTACCCCATTGATGAACCCTCCAAATGGACTTTGATGTACCATTGATGTATTGTAACCTAAACTGGAATTCCTAGTAGGAGTTATACTTGATGATGGTGGTGTTGTAGACACTTGATGGTACCATCATGAAGATTGTGAGTTCAAATAAATCTGCTCAAATGATTGTGTGTTATTTCATAGCTGATACCTTGGCTCTCACTAAGCGGTAGTGCTCTCATCATCTGAGGACATGGTGTTGTCCCATGCCCCAAAATGTTGTAGCAATATAAAGCACTAATTACAAAGTTTTAACACAATGTACAATTTGAAGAATATGGTGCATTGAAGTGGATCAATGGTCACGGATAGACGTCGATGGATGGATGTTGGTGGATGGATGTCTATGGACAAATGTTAGTGGACAGAAAGGGTTGGACAAACAAAACCAAATGGGCAAACGTCGAATGTATGGACATTGGTGGATGGACGTCTATGGATAGACGTTGGCGGACGAAAGGGACCGAACAAATAGAACTAAACAGTAAGAACCAAATGGGCAAACATAGGACGGATGTTGACTATGACATCAAATGAACGTCGAACAAAAGTTGAATAGAAGTTGACTGAAAGTCAAACGGATGGACATTGGTGGATGGACATCTGTGGACAGACGTTGGCAGATGGAAGGGGCTAGACGAACAGAACCAGATGGTTGGAACCAAATGGGCAGACATAGGATGGATGTCGACTATGACATCAAACAGATGTTGAACAGAAGTCGAATGGAAGTTAAATAGAAGTCAAATGAAAGTCAAACGGACGTCAACTACAATGGCCAGCAACGTGGCAAACGGTAACATGACAGACACATTACTACGGACACAACACTACAAATCACTTGAGAGCTTTACAACAATGGCGTGCATAAGAAATTTTTTTTCCCTTCTTGTTTAACGTTTCACGGGGCCCTACAGTCTTTGAAAGTATTCAAGGCTTCCTCCACCTCTTCCTATGCACAACAAATGATGATTCATGCAACATCCACTAGCACACGAGAGAGGGGATGAAAGGTTAGCCGTAAGAAGGAAGAGAATGCACCAACAAAACGTTGTCACTAGCTGTTACAACCTTGGTGCTGCATCCATCAAAACATCCTTATTGTCATCATAGCTACAACAACAATAATGGATAAGCTCTCCTATGAGTAACAATGTGAGAGTTTGGCTTCAACAAATTCTCAAACTTATTCACCCAACATTAAGTAGTTCTAGTTGTCAAAAGAGGAGAATGACCAAGAGGTGTTTGGCATCACAATCGCTTCTTTTGCCCCTACTGGAGTCGTGGCAAGAGGAGGAGTAGCCAAGGTTGTTATTAGAGGTGCTCCTATTGGGGAAGAAAATATGGTGTTTATGTTGTTGTTAATTCTCTTTCTTTTTCTACGCTTGTACTACATCTAGAATAAGAATGCAAAAAAGGAGAAGTAGCAACAACAACATTAGCAGCAAAAAAAACCCAAGAAACTCAAAACCATCAAAAATCTATTGCTTTCAACATTAAGTGACAAATAGTAATTTTTTTAGAATTAAGTTGAAAAGAAGGAAAGAAAACGTAGGGTATGTAAACATTGGTCGTGCAATAATCACCATGAGCATCTAAAAATTCGGTTTGATTATGGAGGAAATTTTCCCTTACAAAGGAATTCTAGAAAAACTAACAAGAGAAGGGAAAAACATGGCCTTTTATATAATCGTTAACAAAGCTGAAACCCTAAACAAGCCATAACCTTAAAGCACCTAATAACGTACAATAACCTAAGAATGTACATTAACCCTAAAACATGATTGGCATGCCTATAATCGACCATCATGTATGAAGCCATGCATATGGGCATGATAAGTATAAGTGTCTTTAATTTGGATATGATATGATGGTGGATGTGGTAAAAAAAAATTATGGTTTTATTGGTTTAGGTCTTAAATGTAGACCTTTAACTTGAGAGATTAATCTAAATGCTCCAATTTTTTCTTCTAACCCTCATCTTTTTCTTGATTTTGGTTTAATCATTCTAAACCCAAAACCTTAAACCCCCCTTGGTGGTCTTGTTGGGTTTTTTTTTTCATGATCTAGTTGTGAAACATGGTTGATTAAGTTGGATCAGATCTAAAATCATTGCTTCAAGTTGAATGGCTAATGGACATCATTTCCATTCCTCTTATGATCATCATTATAATGTTCATTCTACTTCTAATGATGCGATGATCAAAACTTCATGTATTTTGTTACATCACATTTAAGGCCCTTATGTCTAACCTTGGGTGGTGGTCATAATGGATTGAATTCCCATTCTAATCAAATTGTTTTAATTGTCTACTTTTACTATATTTAAACACCTAATTTTGAACATATTTTGGTCTAAATGTAGTGGTCGAATTATGTTATGTGCATGTTTCCAAAGATGGTAGACCTTTGGGCAAACAAAGAAATTAAAACAAACCTACAAAAAACAAAATAATCTAAATTTGTTGCATTACACAAAGTTAAGGTCCCTTGGAGAGAAAATGTTCCTAGATGCATTGTGGAGTCTCCTCACCCAAACACCATGGAAATTTCTTATAACAAACATTTTTCAAACTACAACATGGATAAACAGCAGGTGATTCACCTCATCCATGTTGTAGTGTGGAAGCAAGTTTACATAAACTACCAATTACATCACCTAGTTTAGTTTTTGTAAAAGAAAATTTGAAGGATCACCTTCATGACAACTTGAAGGAGTTTAAAATAGGAACTAGCAATGAAGAGGGATAAAAAAGAACCACATTGCAATATGACGAGGTGCTAGAGTTCTTAAGGGTCGCAAGTGGACATGCAATTAGGAACATCTTGAAAAGGCATCAAAGTTTGTTATATGGGTCACTTGACTCTATACCCTCAAACCCATCATCTAATTATACTAACCCAATACCTCATATGTTTGCCCTAATGTTTCACTAGACTTTAGGCCATTTGCAAGTGAAAATGAAAAGTTAATGATCAAGGCAAAGATGCTACAAATCCAATCTAAGAACATGGTGACAATTGTAGTTTACTTCTCCACAACCTCTGATATTCAAAACACCTTTTTAGTTAGCAAAGTTGAAATCAACAACCATAGACTAAATAAGGTGAAAATTAGTAACTTGAAGACAACTAAAGACGTACGTGTCATCATAAAAAACGAATTTAAAATAAGGATTAGATCAATTTTGGACCTATGGCTAAAAATCCTTAGCCCAACCATGTGGAGTTTGGTTAGCATCTTGATCACCTATGACCTCGTATGTGAGGTTCATGCATCTCATGTGTAGGAACTTCATTAAAAGAGCTGCAACTCAAAACAAATGTGAATATTTTGGTTTTGTTGAATCAAAGCTCTTCATGTAGTGCTTCCACTTTTTCCTCAACCCACCTATGCCCCACTCTACTTGCACCTTAAACCTTAGATGCATCATGTTGTAGGTTTGCACAACATTGTGGTCAACATTTAGTGGCATTTCTCATCGCCCTATCCTACACATAATGAACATCTAGTCACCTATATAGCCCAAATCTCATAATAGATATTCAAAGTACTCATGTTCATATGGGTGAAGTATTGGCATAAGTCCCTGTAAACACTTGAATGTCATAAAATGCTCACATCATGAAAGGAGCCTAGGTAGCCACCATTTATGTAAATGAACAAGCCTTGATGGTCTAGGATGACCTTGTTGTTCATTGCATAAATCTTTTTCCGCCCATTGAACCATGTATGATGTGCCTCATTTTGTCAAGGTTTGCAAATTTCAATCAATATCCTACAATGAACCCAATACACCTTGGCAATTCTTGCAAATGTGTCCTTAACTTAACCCTCTCATTAGGTGTGGACCATTAGATCTCATTTAGAAGCGCATAGTTGATGCATGATGCAATGAACAATACATCATCACATAATGCAGATTTTGACCATTTCCACATGAAAGCGTCATTGTGAGGTGACTTTTCGTCCCTCCACTCCCGGTTCTACAAGGTGATTATGCTGAAGCACAATTGCTACTAGTGAAGGAAAGAATG
>Ga0116230_10003961_pt1 | contig 14475 bp, 11 predicted proteins | sample S1TSphfallax_3_FD_88678 | JGI IMG/M metagenome (GOLD analysis project Ga0116230, IMG submission 88678) | Host-associated microbial communities from peat moss isolated from Minnesota, USA - S1T2_Fd - Sphagnum fallax MG | ecosystem: Host-associated > Plants > Peat moss > Unclassified | place... | reverse complement strand
CGTCGCCGCCCGCGTCCGCGGACGGCGTCTCGATCGCGCCTGGACCATCAGGCGCCTGAACGGAATGCGGCCGGAGCTTGAGGACAGCAGCGACCTCCTGGCCGTTGACCGCGCCGGCCTCGCTCCCCTGCAACGGCTGCAGTACGACCGGGTGCAAAAGCGCGTGGCTGAGACCGCCCTGGACTTGCGCCCCGCCTGGGCGACGCGCCGCATCGCTCTCGCCTGGGTCCTAGGCGGACTGACGATCCTGGCCCTGGCCCTCTGGCCCCGCGGCGGCGGCCTCGCGCCCGCACACGAGGGGGAGACCGCAGGGCCAGGCGTCCCCAGGCTTGTGGCGCAAAGGCTGCATGTGGCGCCCCCCGCCTACACGGGACTGCCGCCCCGCGATCTCACGAGCCTCGATGGTCAGGTCCCTCAGGGCTCGCGACTGCAATGGACCCTGCGCTTCGCCCCCCGGCCCGCCGGCGCGGCGCTAGAGGTGGTGCAAGGCGCGCCGCTGGCGCTGAAGCCGTCCGGCGGGGATTGGGGCGCGGCCCTAATCCTCGACCGCTCGCTTCTCTACCGGGTCGTCCCTCAGGGCGGCGGCGCTCGAGCCCCCCTGCACCGCCTAGACGCCCTCGCCGACGCGCCGCCCCAGGTGAGGGTGCTTCGTCCAGCCCAGGGCCTGACCCTCGTCACGCCAGGCCAGAAAACCTGGACCGTGGCCTTCGAGGCGACCGACGACTATGGGGTGGCTCCTGAGGCGAACCTACGCCTCACCTTCGCCGAGGGCGAGGGCGAGGAGGTCAAGTTCCGCACGCGCACCCTGAGCTTGCACGGCGAGGGGGCAGGGCGACGGCGCCGTTTCTCGGCCCAGCTCGATTTCGCAGACCTGGGCTTCGAAGAGGGCGCTGATCTCGTGGTGCAGCTCATGGCGACGGACAATCGCGCGCCCTCGCCCCAGACGGCCGCCGGGCCCAGTCTGATCCTGCGCTGGCCCGCAAAGGTGGAGACCATGGGCGAGGGGCTGGATGCGGCGGTGAAGAAGGACCTGCCCGCCTACCTCAGCAGCGAGCGTCAGATCATCATCGACGCCCACGCGCTTTTGAAGGCGCGCAGCGGCCTGACGCCGGAGCGCTTCCTGGCGCGCTCAAACGGGTTGGGCGCCGACCAGCAGGGGCTTCGTCTGCGCTATAGTCAGTTCCTGGGCGGCGAGAACGAGAAGGCTGAAAACGCCCTGCCCTTGAGCGACGACGACGATGCGCCGGCCGCGAAACCCGGCGTCGCGGCGCCGGCGGCGCCGACCTCGGGTTTCGGCGTTGAGGTCGACGTGCTGCACAACTACGGCCACGCCCACGACGAGACCGAGAGCTCTGCGGTGGACCCTAGCGGTCAGGGCAAGCTGAAACGCTCGGTAGACCAGATGTTCCAGGCCGAGACGCGCCTGCGTCAAGGCGATCCGGCCGGCGCCCTTCCGTTCGCGGAGAAGGCTTTGGCCTTCCTCAAAGAGGCGCAGCAGGCCGAGCGGGTTTACGTGCCGCACGCCAGCGCCCAGACCCCCGCCATCGACGAGACGCGCCGCCTCACCGGCAAACGCGAGGGCCTGGAGCACGGCGCCCTTGCGCTGGCGCCCACCGATGCGCCCGACCCGGTCCCCGCCGCCGCGTGGCGCGCCCTCAGCGCCGCCGGGACCTCGGATCTTACCCCAACCCTGGCGAGCCTTGAGACGTGGCTGCGCTCGGAAGCGGGCCGCGATCTCGATCATCTAGCCTTTGAAGCGGCGCTTGACGCAGTGCGCCGCGATCCGGCCTGCGCCCCATGCCGCGCCAGTCTTCGCGGCCTTGTCTGGACTGCCTTGACGACCCCGCCGCCTGAGGCGGCGCGGCGTCTGGAGCCCGACGCCGCGGGCCGCCGCTACCTTGACGCCCTCAAGACCGAGCCCAGACCATGAGCGTCGGTCTATCCCTTGGGGTCTGGGCGGCCCTTGCCCTTGGCGCCCTCGGCGCCGGCGTTCGCCTTGTCCTTTGGTGGAGACGAGGACCTGAGGGGGGGCGCACGGCTCCCTGGCGTCTGGCCCTTTTACTGGCGGCCCAGCCTGTGATGGCGGCGCTGCTCTATTACAGCCTCTTCCCGCCGCCCGTCGCGGGCGGCGGGGACGGGACCTTGAGCGTGGCGACCCGAGACGCGCCCCGGCGCCTCGCCCTGGCGAGCCGGCGGCTGATCGTCCTCCCCGAGGCGCCCGAGGGCCTCGGGGGCGAGGCCGCTCCGGACCTCGCGACCGCCCTGCGCCGCCATCCCGACATCGGCCGGTTGGAGGTTATGGGACAAGGGCTGGAGCCGCGCGATCGCATGGCGGTCCGGGACCGCGCCGTCAGCTTTGACGCAAGCCCTGCGCCCGCCGGGGTGATTGAGCTTTATAGCCCAAGGTCGGTGACGCCGGGTGCAAGCTTTACGGTGACGGGACGGATCAACGGAGCGCCGGGCGAAACGGTGGAGCTCCTTGATCCGGCGGGCCAGGTGGCCGCCTCCGAGCCCGCCCCCGCCTCTGGCGCATTCGCCCTTACGGGCTTCGCCCGCGCCCCGGGCGCGGCTCTGTTCTCCGTGCGCCTTCGCGCCGCGGCCAAGACCATCGAGGCGGTGGATGTGCCGGTCTGGACGGCCCCGGCCCCCGCACCCAAGGTTCTGCTCCTGGCGGGCGCTCCGGGCCCCGAGGTCAAGGCCCTTCGGCGCTGGGCGGTGGATTCGGGGCTGATCCTTCAATCCGTCGTGATGGTGGGCGACGGCTTGGAGCTCGGCGATCCGCGCCCGTCTTTGAACGCCGAAACGCTAAGCCGCCTCGACCTTGTGATTGTGGACGAGCGAAGCTGGGCGGGCCTCTCCGCAGGCGAGCGCGCCGCCCTTGCGGCGGCGGTGCGGGGCGGGCTGGGCCTCCTTTTGCGCGTCACCGGCCCCGTGCCCGCCGGCGTGCGCGAAGCATGGGGCGCCTTAGGTCTCCCCCTGGCCGACGGCGAGGCGGTCGTCACGACGCGCTTAACGCCGTCCGGGCCTTCTGCGGCGTCCAAGGGCGACGAGATCCCCGCGCCTGACCTCGCGCGGCGCCGCGTGGACATTGCGGCCCCCCAATCCACGCCCCTCTTGCGCGACGCGACCGGAGGGGTTTTGGCGCGATATAGCGCCCAAGGCCTGGGGCGAGCGGGCGTCTGGTCGGTGACCGATAGCGCCGGCCTCGTCACCGCAGGGTTTGGCCAGCGGTACGGCGATTTATGGGCGACCATGGTCGGCGCTCTAGCCCGCCCGGCCCCGGCCCCCATGGACGTCCATTTCGATTCCGACCCGAGGGAGGGCCGCAGGTTGAGCGTCTGCGGGCTCAAGGGCGAAGCAGAGGTGCGTGAGCCGTCCGGCGCCTGGACGCGCCTCTTGGTCGATCCGGCGACGGGCCCCACCGCCTGCGCCGGGTATTGGCCGGACAGTCCAGGTTGGCGCATCCTGCGCCTTGTCCTCCCCGGCGACGCCAAGCCCCAGGTTCAGGGCTTTTACGTGCGCCCCGCCTTGCAAGCTCTGGCGCTGGAGGCTCAAGACGACCGGACCGCGACCCTCGCCTTGGCGGCCGCGCCGGCGGCTCAGCGCGGGATCAACGGCGCCGCCTCGAAGGCGTCCGCCTCACCCTGGCCCTGGTTCCTGGCCTGGCTCATCGTCGCCGCCGCTCTTTGGCGCTTTGAGCGCGCCGCGCCGGCTCTGGCCAAGGTGACGGCGGCCCGCGCGAGCCGGTCTTCGCCAGCGGCGCCCTAGCCGAGCCAAAGCGGCGACAGCTGCGTCCCGCCTATGGACGGCCCCCCCTTCATAACCGCCGCCCCTCCGGCTGGCCCCGACACGCTCAACGCCGCGATCTATAGGACGCTGGACGACACACGGCCGAAGAGATCCGGGGCGCCGGGAACCAGGATGCTCGTAAGAAGCAAGGTCCAGCCCACCCCAGCCGAGCCTAAAGTCGCGCCCCATATTTACACCCTCAGGCTGTTTTCGCCCATCCGGTGGCCGCCATCAGCGCTTGAATGCGCATCAACCTCTGTCAAACTCATGAAATCGGCTTCGGGGGTCTTTGTGCGCGTCGTCCTCATCGTGGGTTGTTTATTGCTGGCATGCCAGGCCAATGCCCAATCCACTGATGTCAGACGCGGGCCACCTCCAGCTTGGGCTGCGGCTTCTCCTCTTCTCCAAGTCCCTGAAAATGCTAACGGACCATTGTTTGTCCGGCGACAAGACCTAGAGGCCCGTTTAGAAGACAAGGGCCAAGCCCAATTTCTCTCCTATAGAATTAAGATCTGGCAACCTGCTGCCTTGCAGCTGGGAAACATCGTTCTCGCCTGGCGGCCGCCCGCTGAAAGTCCAATTGTCCACGAAATAAAGATCTATCGTGGCGACGAGGTCATTGACGCTCTGAAAGACGCGAAGTTCGAGGTTGTTCGCCGTGAAGACCAGCTCGAAGCAGCGTCCCTCGACGGAACCCTGACAGCCGTTTTCCACCTGCCTGACCTTCGGGTTGGTGATGAACTTGAGGTAGCAGTCACCACGTTCAACGACCTCCCGACACTTCGGCCCCACGCGTCGGGGCTCCTGGTCTTAAATGCCGCCCCTGCGCCTGGCCGCTATCACATAGGTCTCACCTGGAACCAAGACCGTAAGCTGAGCGTGAAAATGACGCCAGATATGGCGAAGTTTCTCTCAAAGTCTGACGTCGGGATGGACTTCAGGGTCGACAATCCCCCAGTGGTTGCGCCCCCGAGCGACGCCCCTCCGCGGTATGCTTGGCAACGCGTGGTCCAGTATAGCGACTATCCAGACTGGCCTGCCCTATCGCGGCAGCTCTCCCAAATATTTGATAAGTCGGCCACTCTGGAGAACAACTCTCCCCTCAAGACTGAAGCTAATCATATCATGGCGTCTAACGCGACGCCGTTGCAGCGTGCCAACGCTGCACTCAAGCTGGTCCAGCAGGACGTGCGGTATGTTTACGTTGGCCTGAACGGCGGGAACCTGGTCCCAGCGCTAGCTGATGAAACGTGGAGACGCCGCTACGGTGACTGCAAAGCCAAAACGGTGCTGCTGCTTGCATTGCTTCACGAATTAAACATCAAGGCTGAAGCCGCGATAGTCAATTCAGCGGGCGCCGACGACGGATTAGACCAGCGCCTGCCGCTCGTTGACGTGTTTGACCACGTTCTCGTTCGAGCAACGATCGACGGTTCAGTTTACTGGTTGGACGGGACGCTTCCCCCGGTTGCGCACGCAAGCCTAACGCCGGCCTTGCCTTTTAAGTGGTTTCTTCCCCTAACGCCGACAGGTAGCCCGCTGGAAAACGTACCGTGGCAGCCGGCGAAGACGCCAGACGAGCTAACGCTTTATGAAATCGACGCCCGGGCTGGCTTTGACAAGCCAGCGAAGATCACGGTGACCCAAATAACCCGCGGCCTGAAAGGTCTCCAGCAAGAGGTCGCGTTTTCAGCGTTGAGTGCGGGACAGCTACGGCAGTTAATGATCCAACGGGGCATGGGCGGCACGTTCCAGACCATCGATGACGTCACGTGGAACTATGTGGAGGGAGTGGGCGCGAGCGTCTTAACGACGACCGGGACCGGCAAGGTAGACTGGGATGATGACGGTGGAGGGGCAAAATCCCTCGCCCTGCCGGGCGGCGGCTTCAATCCCCCCGAGCGACAGATTCGGGCCGCGGATCAGGATCAGGATGCGCCTTTTTATAACAAGCCCGAATTTACCTGTAACGTCACCACGGTCAGAGTCCCGGTTGCCTCGCTTACTGGGAGGTGGACGGCTAAACCTGGGTTCGATCAGTCCTTCTTCGGGCGAGCCTACCATCGCGCGTTCGAGTTTCGTGACGGTGCAATCCGGATGGTCAGGAGCTATCGGGTGGAGAAAACCGAAATCGACGTAGCCGCCGCGATCCGTGATGACGCGCGTGTCACCAAGTTCGACAACAGCATGGGCTATATATCTTACAACCCAGAGCTTGATCGAAGTGACGTTGGCGACGGTGAAAAGGTGCCGGCGACCTATGATTTCGACTGGACCGCCGATGACGTCCCTTGCCAGAAATCCGCTGACCATTCGCTTGTGGGAACAAAGTGATTGGAGGGACTTAGGACCATCACGCTTCGGGGAAGTCGATAGACTGGATCGTCGCCTCGCCTTCCCGAAACTCAATGCGAGAAGCGGTAAGCGCCCTCTGCAGACATTCGGGCGCCGCCGGATTGCCGGGCTTGCTCCGCGCGCGGCAAACCTCCTTGTATCGGACGGGCCTTTCAACGTATCGCGGACATTCTGCAGGTCATGGCTACGGCTCAGAGCGGCTGTGCGAAGCATTGTTGACGCGAGCCGAACGTGATCCGGACTCTGAAGCTGCACGTGATGCTAATCTTGGCTGAGTGAATTAATGAACGAAGCAAATGGGGAGCAGAAACTCGGCGGCCGGACAGCTTTATCCGTTGTTCGCATAGGCGACACCGTTCGACGAACGCCTGCTCTGAACGATGAGTTCGCTCGAGCGGTCCTACTCCACCTTGCCCAGCAGGAATTTGATGGCGCACCGAGATTTCTTGGGATTGATAGCGCCAATAGGCGCATCTTCAGCTGCTTAATTGGCGAGGTTCCGGGCGATCTGAGGCGCTTCGATGACCAGACTATTGTCACCGCCGCGAGGCTAATCCGTCGCTACCATGATGCGACAGCAAGTCTGTTCGCGGGCGCTGCATGGCGCCGAGTCGGGATGGAGGTGGCGTGTCACAACGACCTTTCACCGTGCAACACAGTGTTCCAAGGGGGCGAGCCAATCGCCCTCATAGACTTCGACGCTGCGGCGCCCGGCACACGTGCCTGGGACTTTGGATACGCGGCATGGCTTTGGCTCGACCTGGGCAATCAAAAATACTCGGCCACGGAGCAGCTGAGGCGGCTGACGCTGTTCGTGGACGCCTACGGTTCGCCCCTGGCCGTGAAGCAAGTGGCGCTCGCTGCGATTGGTCGACAAGAGCTGCTGAAAGCAGAAGCGGCCCGGCTTGGAAAAAGCGACATGGCGACGTGGGCCAGTTCATGCAACCTCGCCACATGCAACCTGGTGGAACTTCTGCCCTAAGGGCCGATTCACCGCCTACCTTACGCCACCCGCGCGGGCCAGCAGCCGGCGCGGTGGCCCGAGATCCAGCACAAGGTCGAGCACATCGCCAACTTTCACCGCGCTCAACTCTGTGCGGTCGAGCGAATTGACGGTGGTGATCTCATCCACGGCGCAGGGATCATTTCCCCCACTGCCTCCATCGCCCTTAGTCGGCTTGGCGGCCGGCCGCCAAATGTCGTCACCGCCACCCCCCGCCTGATACAACCCCTCCGTGATTAAGTCTCGCAAAACTGCCGCTCGGTGATAGAATTTCGCATCTGGTGAACAGATTCGCGCGAAATGGGCTTTGCCGTGACCGGAGCAGACGCCTCAGGTTCAGGTGAATGGCCGAAAACAACGGTCGGTGACTTCGTGGGCAGGGTGCTGCCGGAACGCGGCATTCCCACCGGCTATGCAGCCCTGATACAGCGCTACCGCTTGACAGCAGTTCTACCGCCCAGGCTGACAGCCTTGGCAATGCGGCATCACCCCAGATCGACGGCGGAGTGGCTGATGCTGACGCCTCGGTACCGCCCCGAGCAAACCCTTGCTGGACATCTGCAGTTCGCGTTTCGCTGGGAGGGGTTGGACCTCGGAATTCTGGCGGCCCTCTTCCGGTGTGTGGAGGCCCAGGAGATCGCCGCAATCGTACGCGCGACACCCACTGGAGCGTTCGCTCGCCGCCTGTGGTTCCTCTACGAGTGGCTAACTGAAGTGTCGTTGGACGTACCTGACCCTGGGAAGGTATCAGTCCAGTCAGCCCGATCGGATCCTGCATCGCGGCAAGCCCGGTGCGATAAATCTGGCGGAAGGCGGAGGTCAGTTCGAAGGCAAAATTGATTTGGTCGACCTCTTGAAGCCCCTTGGCCACACGCAGTTCGAGATAGATCGATCTCAGGCGGGCGCCGGAGAGTCCGTTCCACAGCTTTAGGAGCCGGATGAGGCGTTTGGCGCGCTTGTTGAGCCGGTCGTTGACCTCATTGGTGTAGGCGTTGTGCGCCTTGGGCGCCGCGAGCATCCAATCCTTCACCCCGTCTGGAATCCAGAAGACGCCCTTCTCTTCGTCGTCGGCAAACGCAGGCGTAATCTCAAAATGCTCGGAGCTGCTACTGCCGAACGGCACCAAAACCGCGGGGCTGCTGACGCGGACGTCCGTCGCCCAAAAGCGTTGGGCGAGTACGCTTTTCACCTCACGCAGCGCCCTTGGAGAATTGGACGACAGCTCATCTTCGGGCGTCACCATGAAGTAGTCGATGTCGCTGAAACGAGGGATGTTCGTGCCATGGCCGAAGGAGCCCACGGCCATGAACTTGTTGACCACGAAATTGGCCCGCAAACAGGCCTCGATGGCATCGCGGTGCCGCCTTGCCTTCTCGGTGACGGCTTCACTTAGGGGAATGCGGCTAAGGAGGACGTCGAAGGCTTCGGTGACTGTCCTCGCCACGTTAGGCTCGCAGGCCTAGGGCCTTCAGCCAGGCGTCCACCTGACCGAAAGCATCCTGTTGCCACGCCTCGGGCGGGCGCTCACCAAGGATGCGGCTGTTTTCCACGAACCGCCGCACGCTCGTGGGCCCGTAGCCGTCCACCGTATCGAACTTTTCCGAAATCCAATGATACCCCGCAAGACCATTCTGGTCATCGAGCAGGGGACGACAGGCCTCCGCCAACGCCTTTGCGCCCCCCTCGTAATTCCGGACGCAGTAGTAGATGTCGTAGGCATCTTTCTGCTTATGCCGGTTGTGGATCGCGGCGCCCTTCATGGCCAGCAACGCTGGGATCGAGGCTACGGCGATCTCCACACGGTTCTGCCCGCCGTCGGGCATGGGCCCGTCGATGGCGACCATCTGGTAGAATTTGAGGGCTAGGTCGGCTCCGTCGGCACGCTGGACCGCGAAGTCGTGCACCAGCGGCGGCACGTGCTTCACAATCTCGGCGTCCCTTGGCATCAAGAAGTCGACCAGGACGTCGATCGGCGGCGCTCCGTCGTCTGTGGCCGGGACGCGGCGCACCAGTTGGAAACGCCGCAGTTCGCCACGCTGTTCGTAACCGGCGCCGAGCAAGGCCTCCACGAGGGTGGCGTATTCGCCGTCGCCAAGCGCTTCAGCATTTAGGCTCAGGTCAATGTCTAGCGTCCCAACGTGGCGCATGTCTGGGTTATCGAGAAGGAGCCAGGGCACCGCGCCGCCGACGACGGCGAACTTGCCGCGGAAGCTGCCGAGAATCTGCCCGACCTCGACCAGCACCGACCGCACGGCGCTGGTCGTGCGATCTTCGTATTCGTTCGCGATCTGCGGCTCGCTCAAAGTGACCACCCCATGGTCTCGCGGCGCAGATGATCGGCAGCCTCTCGGCCCCGCTCTCCAGACACCCACAAGTCAAGATAGGTCTGAACGGGACTGGTGACTACCCGATCTGGAGCCAGCCGGACGGCATCGAGCAGAGGTCCCTGATCCTCTAAGATGACGATTTCCAGATTTGCCCCGCGTTTAACTGGGCCGACTTCGACATGCTTGCGGAGCGCCGCCCAACCTTGCTGATCGGCGTAGACAATGTCTGCGACGCCTCGGAGATAGGGGGCGGTCCATCGCGCTGCCGAATAGGAGGCCAGCGCAATTTGCACGTTCGGCTCTTGGATCGCTTTTCCAAGGGCGTCGTCCAGCTGGCGACCATGCAGCGGGGTATAGGCGGCGATGCGTTCGCCGGCAGGGGCTTCGTAAATCTCGCGCCATGCGTCGAGTAGCTCGTTCGGAGCCGTTAGGCGCAGGCCGTCTGGTTCGGCCGTCGCCCATTCTCGTTGGAGGAGCGCTCGCCGGACGTTGCTCACCTGCCCAAGGCTCACACGGGCTTCTTCCGCGAGCTCAACAACCTTCCAGGCTTTATTGGGATCGCGCAAAAGCCGTCGCAGAACCTGGGCTGACTTTGGCCGGAACATCGACTTGAGTTCACGGCGAACGGTGACGGGCCGGGTCGCCACGTGGCGCTCGATGAAGACGTTACCGAAAGCTAAGCGGCAGTTGCCTTCCAGATCTGCGTAACCGATTCCTGACTGTTCGCAGAGAGATTGGGCTTCGTCCGAGAGGTACGGTGCCACAAAGACGGCGGTGCTATCGGATGGAAAGCTGCTCTGGACGTAGCTAAGTTGGTGGATCGCATCTCTGACGTGGCGCGGCTGTCCGCTGGACTTCACTTCGCAGATCAAAACGTGCTTCTGATCCCCCACCTTCAAATGGATCGCGAAATCGATGGCGTGATCGCGTGGCCCGGCTTGGTGCTCCACACGAATGTCATGGACAGCTGGGACCTTTGAAATGAGCTCGCACAAATGAGCTGCGGCGCTCCGTTCCAACTCGGAATGTGGGGCTTTCAGCATGCCGCTGAAATGCCTGATTCAATGAAATCCGTCAATTCTAATTTCACTCGCTGAGGTCATTTCAACGAGCGTTGGAATGGTGCTAAGGAGTGAAACCGACATAAGTCCCGAGGAAGGACCTAAGCGTGAGCGGCGCAGCTGTCGGGATCGTTCTTTCCATCCTCTCCTTTGTCGTCTCCGCCTTGACTTTCTGGCTGAACTGGGGGCGTCGCGGGCGCTTGGCCATGACGCGTCCGAACGTGATCTTCTTCGGGTTCCATATGCAGCCCTTCCCGCGCGCCAAGGTGTTCCTGCGGATGCTGCTCTACAGCACGGCGGCGCAGGGCCAGGTGGTCGAGGCGATGTACGTGAATTTGCGTCACGCGCGCGGCTTGCAGCGGACTTTCAGCTTCTGGGGTTATGACGAAGGCTCCAAGCTGGTCCCTGGCAGCGGCCTCTACCCCAGCCGGACCGGCGTCGCCGCAAACGATCACTTCGTCCAGTCGACGGACGATTTGCCGTTCATCTTCGATGAGGGTGTTTTCGATCTGGAGATCGTCGCGCGGGTCGTCGGCCGCAGGAAGCCGTTGAAGCTATCGACCGTTCGCGTTGACCCGTCGGCCGCCAACGCCCACGCGCTCAGCAAGCGCGACGGCGAACTGTTCGAGCTGTCGCCTGAGGACGGGGAATATAGGGGCCACGTGAACAGCGACCGTCCGCTGCCGATGCCAAAATCCCTACAGCTGGCCCTCCTTCAAAGCGTGGCTGGGAGACTGGGCGAGGTGCCTCGAAACGGACGTTCCCAAGGTCGCTGAAGAGTCATTCTCCGTCGAAGGCGACGCATTTTTCGATGCGGCCTTTACCGTAATAACAGGTCTTCCGTAACAGACCTCGGGGTCCGGGCCGCACGGGCGGGTTTCGGTTCGGTTCAGTTCATCAAAACTGGTTAGACGCTGACTGCGAGGCCGCCTTGGCGTTACCCCGTTTCGACACGACCAACGAAGGGTAGTGCCGGCTCCCCCTGTCGGCGATCGACCCTTGTCCTTTATAGCCGAGCATGGGGAAGCCTTGCGGCGACCGTCCGATCCGTCCCTTTCCGCAGGGCCGTCGACGCCAATCATCAAGAATTGGATCAGGCTAAAAGGCAGAAGAAGGAACGCCAGCGTTTGGAAGAGCGCGCCTTTGACGAAAACTACATAAAGCTCGTTTTTCCAAGCTAAAATATTATCCCTGGTTCCAAGTTTTGTAAATCATTCCTTGCGAACACTAGGGCGCCTAGATGCTGAAAAGCCGCTACAGATCCGCCGTTAAGACGGCGCAGTTCCGGCGCTTCAACACTTTAAGATCTTGAGGAATGGCTTAATTGACATGAGATGAGCTGCGGAGTAACCGACCGGTCATGGTGCCGCGCCGGGCCTCAGTTGTTCCTATGGCCACGTTCAGCGTGGTTCTGGACGCCGTCGGTCGCGCCATCGATCGATCAATCCAGCTTAGCCCCATTGCTTCAGTTCTTAGCGATCCCCGGCTCCCCGGAAATCCGATCGTCAGCAGCAATTCGGCTTTCACCACTTTGACCGGTTACCCGCCAGATGAGATCCTCGGACGCAACTGCCGGTTTCTCGCCGGCCCCCGGACCGAACCCTGGCTGACCGAGCGCATCTCGCGATCGGTCCGCGACCGTCGTCCCGTGCTTGTGGAAATCTTAAACTACAAGCGCGACGGCACGCCGTTTCGTAACGCGGTGCTTGTGGCGCCGATTTTCTGCGATGCAGGTCGGTTGAATTATTTCATGGGATCGCAAGTCGAGATTGATCCCGAACAAAGCGACTTCGAAGGCCTGAGGCGGGAAAAGGCGAAGGCTAAGCTTCTCTCTCTGTCTCCTAGGCAAAGGGCCGTGCTCGCCGCGCTCGCCGGCGGTCACCGGGCCAAGGTCATAGCCCGCCAGCTCTGCATCAGCGAAAAGACCGTCAAAATGCACAAGGCGTTGATGCTGCGAAAGCTTGGCGCAGACAGCCTCTCCGCCGCCATTCGGATCGCCGTGGAGGGCGGCATTTAGCGCCGTCAATATGGCCTAGAGGCCGTATCGCGTGATCCTTAGGACCAACCCAACTTGGGTCTTGCGGGGGCCTCTGTAGCCCGGCGCCAGGTCTGTTACGCGCAGGAAGCTAAACGATGCACGTTGATACCCTCAGTCAATTTCTAATTATCTACAATACATTCTCCTTCACCTTAGCCGCCATGGGCGCAGCCACGCTGTTTTTCTGGTTTGGCCGCAGTCAGGTGGCTCCAGCTTACAAGACGGCTTTGACCATCACCGGCCTTGTGACGGCGATCGCCGCCTACCATTACTTCCGGATCTTCGACAGCTGGAACGCCGCCTATGCGCTCCACGCGGATGGGATCTCCGGCACGGATCACCCTTTCAACGACGCCTATCGCTACGTCGACTGGCTTTTGACGGTGCCGCTGCTCTTGATCGAAATCGTCTTGGTCATGCGGCTCGATCGCCGCGAAAGCGTAGCCAAAGCGACCCAGCTCGGCCTCGCCGCGGCGCTCATGATCATCCTGGGATATCCCGGTGAAATCGCGGCCACCAACAGCGGCCGGGCCCTTTGGGGCACCCTCTCGACAATCCCGTTTCTTTATATTGTGTATGAACTATTCCGCGGTCTTGGCGCCTCGATTGAGCGCCAACCCGTGGAGGTGCGCGACCTCGTGAAGAAGGCCCGCCTTCTGACCTTCGCCTCCTGGGGCTTTTATCCCATCGTCTACATGATCCCCTACACGCACTTCACCGGCGGGTCCGTCGAAGTCGGCCTGCAGCTTGGCTATAGCATCGCCGACCTTGCGTCGAAGGTTGGGGTCGGTCTTCTGATCTATAACATCGCCGTCCGTAAATCCGAGGTGGAGACCGGCGTGGCCTTGGCGCACTAAAGACTTCGCAGGTGACCCCTACCGAGGCAGCAGACCGATCTGATAAAGCCTTACTCGCCGGGTCGATCGTCTTGATCGGATGTCATTTCGCCGGATTTTCCCTGGACGGTCCGGCGGTCGTCGCAGCCTCGGCTGCGGCGATACTGCTTTTTGGATTACCCCACGGAAGTCTTGATGTTCAGCGCTTCAAGGATCGAACCTTAACCCTGACGGCGCGCGGCGGCCTCTTAGGCCTCTACCTAGCAACAGCGCTTGGCATGGGCGTCCTTTGGCGTCTCGCCCCAGGCGAGGCCCTTCTCCTCTTTCTCGGCGTGTCCGCTGTCCACTTTGCCGAAGATTGGACGGCGCTGCCGTCGCCCGCGCGCCTCGCGTGCGGGTGGGCGACCCTCGCGCTTCCGGCTCTTTTCCATCACGCCGCAGTGAGGGAGATTTTCATTCAACTCGCCGGCCGCCAGGCCGGCGCCGTCGGCAGCGATATCCTCCTCATGACCGCGCCCGTTGCGGGTCTTGTGGCCGCCGCTTCATTCCTCGGCGCCGCCCTAGATGGCCATCGCCGGCAAGGCGCACGCGGCCTCCTGGTCCTGACGATTATGGCGACGCTGCCTCCAGTCGCCGCCTTCGCTCTCTATTTCTGCCTCTCGCATTCGCCTCGCCAATTCTTGCAGGGGTTCTGGGCGGCAGGCGGGGGTAGGAAGCTTTGGCTCAGGGCTGTCATTCCCATCACGGTGCTCGCCTATGGCCTCGCGGCGGCGACGTGGGCCCTTTGGTCTCCAGCGACGGGCGCCGCCCCCCGTTTCGCTTTAGGCGCGCTCGCCCCGGTTAGCTTCCTTGTTCTGTCAGCTCTGACCCTTCCGCACATGTCCGCGCCAGTCTTGGCGCAGTGGGTTCGATCCTTTCGCCCCGCCCTGCGGCCGGTCTAAGCTCTGCGCCGTGAGAGGCCCCGGATTATCCGGCCCCAAGTCCGCCACGGCGTTCGCGAGGCGGCGCCCGATCGCACCTGATCCGAGGGAGGCGGCACTGACGACGAGGAAGGCGGCCTGACGCG
>Ga0116230_10003959_pt1 | contig 14482 bp, 12 predicted proteins | sample S1TSphfallax_3_FD_88678 | JGI IMG/M metagenome (GOLD analysis project Ga0116230, IMG submission 88678) | Host-associated microbial communities from peat moss isolated from Minnesota, USA - S1T2_Fd - Sphagnum fallax MG | ecosystem: Host-associated > Plants > Peat moss > Unclassified | place... | reverse complement strand
TGAAGCCCTTGAAATCAAATCATAAACGCAATTCGCGAGGGACCCAGATCGGCCGATTGGGACCCCGGCTAAACACCAATTCTTTTATGTGGATCAATGAATTGCTTTAGGTTTGGGTGGGGTCCCACTTCGGTGCCGATTTACACCCAAAGGGCGTCATCCCTTCGAGCTTCCTGTCCGCGATGATCGTGCCCCACCGCGTGGTGCAGGAGCGGTATCCTGAGCAGCATTGGCTGCTTGGTCAGGCTACCAGTTCTGGCATTCTGACGAGGGCAGTGTCGCTCATTGGGGCGATGGTTTCCAGTGTCATGTATCTGGCGCGCTGTGTCGTCCATTCATCGTTTTGTTCGAGCAGCAGGGCGCCGATAAGCCTGGTGACGGCGGCCTCGTTGCGGAAGATTCCGACGACATCGGCGCGGCGTTTGATCTCACCGTTGAGCCGCTCCAGCAGGTTGGTCGAATGGATTTTGGCGCGGTGCTGGGCGGGGAAGTCCATATAGGCGAGCACGTCGGCCTCCGCCTCGTCGAGCAGCCCGGCGAGTTTGGGCAAGCGCGGGCGCATCTGGTCGGCGACGTCTCGCCACTGCTTGCGCGCGGCCGCCGCATCGTCCTGCGCGAAGGTGGTGCCAACCCAGGCGGAGACGACACGCTTCTGGGTTTTGCCGGCATAGCTCAACGCGTTGCGCATGAAGTGGACGCGGCAACGTTGCCAGGTGGCGCTTAGCACTTTTGTAATCGCGGCCTTCAGCCATTCATGCGCATCCGAGATCACCAGCTTCACCCCACGCAGGCCGCGGCGCGCCAGGCTGCGCAGGAACTCGACCCAGAACGGTTCGGCCTCGCTATGGCCGGTGGTCATCCCCAGGACCTCGCGCCGGCCGTCGCTGTTGACGCCGACGGCGACGATCACGGCGGCCGAGACGATGCGGTGGTCGCGCCGGACTTTGATGTAGGTGGCGTCCAGCCAGACATACGGCCAGTCGCCCTCAATGGGCCGGGTGAGGAATGCCTGCACCCGCTCGTCGATCTCGCCGCACAGGCGCGAGACCTGGCTTTTGCTGACGCCTTCCATCCCCATGGCTTTGACGAGATCATCGACGGAACGAGTGGAAATGCCTTGGATGTAGGCTTCCTGGATCACGGCGGTGAGCGCCTTTTCGGCCATCCGGCGCGGCTCCAGAAAGGCCGGGAAATAGCTGCCGCGGCGTAGTTTGGGGATGCGCAGTTCAACCGTGCCGGCGCGGTTCGGCGGGAAAACGATCCACTGGATCGTTTTCTGATCCGCCTCACCCCAGTCGCGGTCGCGGTAGCCGTTGCGCTGGTTTTGGCGATCGGCGCTGCGCTCACCGGGGGCGGCGTTGCAGATCGCCCCGGTCTCCAGCTGCATCAGGCGATCAGCCGCAAAGCCGATCATCTCGCGCAGAAAACTGGAATCAGAGGACTTCTCCAAAAGGCTGGAAAGCGCAATCTTGTCGTCGGTCATCGTGGTTGGTTCCTTGGGTCAGAGTTGCGAGTTGCAACCCAATTCTACCCAAACACCGCCCCGGTGACCGCCAATCGGCCTGCCTACGCCAGACCCTTGGCGGTCGCTACGGCAGGCCGATTAGCGGCCACCTACACCACCAGCGGGGACACGACCAATTTCAGGCCCTCCGGTTATGATTTAGGCCCAGAATACGCGGGCCGGTCGCTTTCAACAAACGCTGAATTTTAGCCCCTCGCCAGATGATATAAGCCGTACAGAAATCGCACGGCGCCCGAGCACGCATCAAAATAACTATTAAGCTATCGAAAAAATTGGCGTTCCGTAGGGAACGATGATGAGCATCCGTCTACGCTATAGCCGTCGGAGTTACCCCTCAATACGGTCTGCACTGCAGACCGCTCTATTTTTGCTGGTCACATCCCTCATCGTTCACCAACATCGCCTCAATGCGCGATCAGCTGGAACTCCTCCAGCAGCGCCTGCCGAACCCGGCCAAACGCAACTGCGCTGCGGTTGCGTGACCGCGGTAGTGATACCGGGATCACATCGCGGATACCGGCGCCGTCCTTCGACATGATGACGATCCGATCGGCCAGATAAACCGCCTCCTCAATGTCATGTGTCACAATGACGATGGTGAGCCCCTGCTCTTGCCAAATACGTTCAAGTTCACGCTGCATGCGTATTTTGGTCATGGCATCCAACGCGCCAAGCGGCTCGTCGAGCAGCAGGATGTCCGGGGCGGCTGCGAGCGCCCGCGCAATGCCGACGCGCTGCGCCATGCCGCCCGAGAGCTGGCTTGGATAGGCTGCGGCGAATGCGGAGAGGCCGACGAGACCCAGAAGCGTATCAACGCGCTGGCGGATGTCGCTGGCGGAATATCCCTGCATCTCGAGCCCGACGCTGATATTCTTTCGTACATTCAGCCAGGGAAGCAGGCGCGGCTCCTGAAACACCATGGCCCGGTCTGTGCCTACGCCCCTGATCGGCGTGCCCCCGACTGCAACCGAACCGGACTGGGCCGTCTCCAGACCGGCAATGATCCGTAGCAGCGTGGTTTTCCCCGAGCCGCTCTCGCCAACGATGGCAACGAACTCACCGGGCTCAATCGACAGGTCAAGATTGCTGAATACGGGATGGACCTTGCCGTCGATGACGAATTCCTTCCGCAGATTTCGTACCTCGAGCCTGGGAAGGCGATACGGCTCGGCATTCATGACGCGGTTACTCCGTTCTAATGAGGGACTCGTATGGGCTTAGATTAGCTATTGGTTACAAGCGCGTTGAACTTGTTGGTTTCGACATCCGCAGGCGTGAGCTGGCCCGGTTCCAGGCGGCCGCCGCGTACCAGCGTGTCAATCCAGAATTGCGCATCATGCGGCACATAGGCCCCGTTCGGCCGCAGGCCGTAGCCAGGCCAATATTGCGCCACCGCCGGATTATCGCCGCGGCCTGCCAACAGCTTAGCGACGAGTTGCTTTGCCGCCTGCGGGTTGGCCTGGCTCCAGTTCACGGCCCGGGCCGCGGCGGTGACGAATTGCCCGACTGCCAGGCGGTGTTTTGCAATAAATGATTTTTTCATCGCATAGCTTCCGAGCACGATGGCCCCGAGCACATCGTAATCGGTGAACAGCACCCGCGCGCCGCCATCGGCTTGGATTTTGCCGGCGAACACCGCCTGCCAAGCGCCGACCGACACGACATCCGCCTGCTTGTGCCGGAGAACCTGCTCCAGTTGCGGTCCGGGAACGGTGATCAGCTTCACTATTTCAGGTTTTAGACCCGCTTGCCTGAGATATTCACGGGTCGTGTAGTCGAGCGCGGCGCCGAGGATATTGACCGCGATCGAGGCTCCCGCAAGGTCGCGCGGGGCACGGATCGGGCTATCGGCCAGCACGAAAAACTTGCTGTTGACGGTCTGGTCGATACCGCCATTGGGAAATACGCCAATAATCTCTTGACCTGCCGCGATTGCGTTGATGATTGCGGGTGTTGCCGACCCGGCAATATCAACGGCACCGGATGCCATGGCGACCAGGCTTTCAGGGCCGCCGGCTGAATAGCCTTGCGAAGCGATCTGAATATTCGTGCCCTGAAAATAGCCCAGGGCGTTGGCCATCTCGAAGCTCTCTACCCCGCCATGTGAATTCAGATACCGGATCACGGTAGTATCACCATCGTCGGTCGCCGCCGCACGGGCGGCGGACCCATATAATACCGGAGCGATCCCCATACCCGCTATGGCGCGCGTAAAAGTTCGTCGGTTGAAATAACGGTCACGTATCGACATGATCTTTCCCCCAATATGTTTGGCCATCCAATGTATTCAGTAATCCGCCATTGGCGGTGTTGTTCATGGTATGTTTGGCGGTGCGCGCCGCAATGTCAGCGCCCTTCTCGCGCCGCCTTCGTTCGTCCGGCTGTCTCCCATCGACAAATAAATCGTTGCAAGGCGAGCAACACGCCATTGGCGAGAAGGCCGATCAGCGCCAGCACGACAATCGCTGCGAACATCAACGGAATCTCGAAATTGTATTGCGCGTTGATGATCAGAAAGCCGAGGCCCGATTTCGCGCCGATCATTTCCGCCGCTACCAGGAGCAGCAGCGACATGGTTGCGCTTAGTCGCAAACCGACAAAGATCGAAGGCGCGGCGGCGGGCAGCACGACCCGTCTGAACAGCTGAGCCTTTGAAGCGCCGAACACGCGGACCATCTCGATCTGGCGCGGATCGACGAGTTTGACCCCGGAGATTGTGTTGAGCAAAAGCGGAAAGAACGCCGCCCAGCAAATTATTGTAATTTTCGAGGTCTCGCCCAACCCGAACAGTAGGATGAAGATTGGGTAGATCGCCAGCGCGGAGGTCTGCCGAAAAAGCTGCAACAGCGCGTCGACAAAGCTCTCGAAGCGCGGATACGTGCCCATGAAGAGCCCAAGGGGTATGGCAAAGACGACGGCGATCGCGAAGGCGGCGCCAGAGCGGGCCAGGCTGACCATCGTGTTCGTCAGCAGGTCGCCATCCGCGAAGCCGCGGATGATGGCGACGACAACTTTGGTGAAAGGCGGGATGACCGATGCATCAACAATGCCGACGGTGGCAACGAACTGCCAGGCGAGAAGAAACAGGAGCACGGCGCCGTAATGCCATAGCACCCCGCCAAGCCGGTGCCAGGTCCGCCGGGCCAACGGCCTCTTGCCGCCCACCGCCGGCGCCGCGGGGTCAGGCTCGCGTGGCGTGATCAGCGCCGCGCGGGACAGCGTGGGCGTGATGTCCGGGTTTTGCGAGAGCGCGGAGCTTCGGCTGACGAGGCTCACCGGCTGGGCCTCGCCGCAGCGACTTGTGCGACAGCGTCGTCGCCGGGCGATGGCGCGGGCTGCTCGTGATTCGTGAGGTCCCGGAAGGATTGCGGGACATTGGTGACATCGCCTGGCCGAAACGCGACGATCGCTTCGCCGCATATCACCTCGTCGATCACCTCATCTTGAACGAACGGCGCCAGGGCGGCGCGTACATCCTTGGTGAGCCCGGCCGGCGGCGCATCGAGGGCGCCGCCCCAGGCGCGCGCGAATGACAGCGCGCGATCGACGAAACGCACAAAAGGCGTGCGCCTATGCTCGATCACGGCAATACGCTCAACATGGGCGAACGGTGAGCGCAGCAGGACATTTTCGTGGTTCTTGCCATCCCGCAGGAGATCGCGCGCCGGGTCGGTCTGAGCGTAGCGGTCCAGCACCGCCTGGAAGGGCGCGCGCCAGGCATTCTGCTCGACATCCGGAAATGTCTCTTCAAATAACGCAACGCCGCCGCCGGGTTCAATCAGGCGGTCGAACCTGGCAAGGACAGCGGGCCGATCCATCCAATGAAAAGCGCGGCCAATCGTAATGAGCCGAAACGTGCCAAGGGAATCATCAAGCGTCTCGCCATACCCTTGCAGAAATCGAATGGGAAAGCCGGCGAGCGCGGCATTCGCCTGGGCCACGTTCAGCATGTTGGGTTCAGGGTCGATGCCGATGACAGTGCCGGCATATTGGGCGAAATCGATCGCGAGGAAACCGGGCCCGGTTCCAAGGTCGAGCACGCCAGAGGCAGGCGAAAGACCGACACGCTGCGCCACATGCCGCGCCAGCAGCGGTGGGTAGTAGGGCCGGCCGTCGCTGTAATAGCGCGCGACCTCGCGAAATCTTCCTGGAAATGTCGGAACGCTGTCGGGCATGTCTATCTCCGTCTCTGTCGCCGGCGCCGCGGACCTGCCTGGGTGGATCAGTAGGGGCGATCGCCCTTGATGGTCACGCGAAACCCGGACCGGACCTCGGGGAAGTAATCCCAGACCGCGAGATGCTGCACTGCCCGGTTATCCCAGAACGCGACCGAATGCGGCTGCCAACTAAAGCGAACCTGGAAATCCGGCTTCGTGCTGTGCTCGAACAGAAAATCGAGCACGGCACGGCTCTCATCGGAAGGCAGTTCATTGATGCGGATGGTAAATCCGCGATTGGCGAACAACGTCTTGCGCTTCGTCACCGGATGGATTCGCACCAGCGGGTGGACCGCGTTGGGGTAGATTTTGCCGTTTTCGGGCCGCCCGAGCTTGGCGTTCGTCTCGCGATAGGAAGGGCCGCCATCGTGATATGCCGTCAGTCCTTCCAGAAACGTCTTGAACCGCGGGGACAGCGCATCGTAGGCGGCCGCCTGGCTGGCGAACAACGTGTCACCGCCGAACGGCGGCACAGTGTGCAGGTAAAGAATACTCCCGAGCGGCGGCTCCGGATCGCACGACACATCGGAATGCCAACGCTCGCCAGCGATGCGCTTGCTGTTGGCATCCGCATGGATCGGCAGGATTTCTGGATGGCCCTCGGGGCCAGGCTCGTTGGGGTGGATGTGTAACGCGCCAAAATGCCGACCGAGCGCCTTGGCGCTGTGATGTTCCAGCTTCTGGTCACGGAAAAAAATCACCTGATACTCGTTGAGCGCATTGTGAAGCTCTTCGACTTCGCGATTGTTGAGAGGGCTGGTGAGATCGATACCAGCGATTTCCGCACCCAAATGCGGGGACAGGCGTTTCACTTCCAAGGTGGTAGAGCTCATGAGGTTGATCCTTCGACCGAAAATAGTAATACCTATATAGTCGGTAGACAATATATTTAATTCGGTCAAGAGCCCTCCCAGATCGCGCCGACCACCGCCGCGAGCAGCTCACTGAACTGACCCAACCCGCCGCCGAAACCAACTTGCGGCTCAAGCGCCTATATGACGCCATCGCGTCAGGCATCGGGGGGCCTGAAAGCCATGCGCGACCAGGCCCGCACCGACGCCGAACGCGCCCGGGCAACACTCGATGGCTCAGGGAACCAATCCATCACGCCGGACATGGTACAAAAAGTTGCGGCTACCGCCGCGACCATCTTCGCGCCCTCGCCCAAAGGGTCGAAGTCGCCGAATGCGAACTGCGCAACATGGGATCAAAAGGCGATCTACTCAGAACCCTAGTCAATGGGTGACTTGCCGTGATTGAAAATGCTTGCGGGGTCGAAATTCGGGCACGTTCGAGCGACATGGCGTACAGCTCGAACTGCCGTACGCTGATGGGCTTGATCAGGAGAGACTCGGTTTCCGCAGCTATTCCCGATCAGACCATTCTGCCCTGGAGGGCCTACAAGTAGAGGGCGCCCCGCGTAAGGAGGTCGCTAAGCACGTCTGCACGCGGCTGCGGCCCTTTGAGCGACAGGTCGACCAGGCCGCGGGCTACTCCGCGCGCTAGGTTGCGCGCCATGACGCGCTGCTTGGTCGACACCTTCTGGAGCCCAGCGCGGCCGTGAACGAAGATGCTGCGGAGGTCGAAGAGATCCTTGTAGGCCTGCACGCTTGTGGAGTCGTTCAAGACAGCCGCGACGCGTGCCGCAACCCGATCCGTGGCTGACGAAACCGCCTTGTGCGGGTCAGGCTTCGGCCGAAGCCATTTCTTATGGTCCAATTCGAGGCCGACGGCAGCTTCGATGGCCGTCATGTGCGCCATGACCTCGTCCATGCCATCGGCGAGGAAGGCCCGAACGATAAAATGCGCGATAGGTGTCTCGAACAGGTCCGTTGCCCGCGCTTCCTCAAGCTCATTCCAAGCATCTTCGGTGAAGAGCGCCAGACCCGACGCCGCGTCGTCGTCGAGTGGTAAGACGGTCGGACGTTCGAGTTCGATGTCGTCTCCCCACCGATCCTGGACGATCCATGGCTCAAGGGTGAGGCTATCCGCACTTGGGGGAGGGGACGGGCGAATGAAGAGGTTTTCCTCGGCCGTGTAAATCCAAGGCAGGCGAAAGCCTCTCCAGTCGACCTCATGCTGCATCGTGGACCATCGTTCCCACGGCGCCAGCAGCAGAAAGAACAGGGCTCGCTCGACCGCCGGCGGCAAGCGACCGAGATGGGGATCAATCTCGCCGAAGTCCCGATCGAGCGTCATGTACATGAACGGGGCGGCGCGCGCTTCAGGGCGCGGGTCAAGCGCGATTTCCTCCTCGACAACCAGCCATCGGAACTGGGCCAAGCGCTTGGCATCGAGCGTTTCTTTGTGAAAATTGCGGGCGAGCCGCGGGGCGTTGAATAGCCGCGCCAGATCATCGGCGGTGAAGTCCGCGACGTGGGCATTGCCGAACCTCAGCACCGGCATTTCGTCCGCCAGGTCGAGCGGGCATAGATGGCGGCGCAGCGTTGTTCTGCTCCGATATGCGTCGTCCAGCGCGTTTGCGGCGCTTTCGGGATTGAGGCTCAGCGCGGCCTTGTCGGCGGGAAGATGACACGGAAGCCCCAGTGAGCGGAGGGCGGTGCTCAATGCGAACACGGGTTTGCCACCGCCGTATTCCGCGAGGCACAGCTCGCTTAGCGCGACGAAGGGAAGCGAGGCCAGGAGGTTTTCTGGGCCTGGCCGTGGAAGCCGCCAAACCGCGTCGATGGCGGCGATGAGCGATGCGCTTGCCGCCACTACGCTCGTCCTGCCGTAGTTGGATAAAACCCGATGCTTGCGGCCTCGGCGAAGTAGTGGCGGTAAGCGAAATTGATGAGGTCTCGGACCAGTTCGAGGAGACCGCCCGTTGGCAGCCCGTCGAACGGATCGCCGTGGGCCAGAGAATTTCGACGGTCGGCAAGGGTCGGGCGTGTGTCGCCGGTCAACTGACCTAATGCAGTACCTCCACAGCGCACCACCATGGGAATCTGTGCGTCGGTGAGACCGTCGACATCGACCATATACTTGAGGAGCGCCCCAAAACTTCGCTTATTCTTCGAGAGGTGCCCGCCATAGCGATCCATCAGCGCCAGCTCCAATGCGATCAGGGCCGCGAGCTCGCCAGCCTTGACGACGCTGAAATCTACCCAGCCCAGAAGATAGAGCGTCTGCGCACGTGCGAATTTGGTGCGCACGATCTCGGGGATACGCGGATCGATACCGAGGCTCTCAACGAAGGCGCGCCAGTCCGCGGCCTTCTCGAACTGAATGAATCCGCCTGCCTTGCCTTGCGTCGGCCACGCGAGCAGCACCGGTTCTCCTCGATCGCTGAGCACGATGTGAGAGTGGTCGGTCACTGTGGTTCCCCTCCTGCTCACGGGGCCTTCAACTTGGCTGTGCTGGTCGCGTACCCGAACGCAAAGAAGAAGTGAGATACCCTAATCGTACCGTGGCTGGATGCGAGTGCGGGGTCCCGTTCATGTTCGGTGTCGAAGTCGGCGGAGGCGAACAAGGGCGACGGTCGAGCATACGGCTCGCCGGCCTCGGTCGGGCGCAATCGCAGGAGAGTGGCCAGCGCAGTGTCGCCGAGCGCATCGCGGATTGGCGGCACCACCTCTTCTTCCGCATCGAGCAGCACTCCGACCATGGCAGCCACGGCTTGGTGCCGGCTATAAATGCCAGTGACGAGGCGACCGAGTCCCTGCTCGCGCAGATAATGGTCGCGGTGCTTCTTCTGACGTCCTAAACGCTTGAATTCGAACACCAGCTTCATGGCGAGGACTTCGCTGTTCCAGCCATAGACGATGTCGGTCCTGCGCTCCTCGATCAGTGCGCCGGTTGCCGGATCGATCTCGCCGATGATGTCCTCGGCCGCCCACATGCCGAGCAGGCCGCGCCGGCGAGCGACATGGTTCTCGACGTACACTTTGAGGCGCTTGGTGAGCGCATCTTCCTTGGTCTTTGGGTTAAAGTCCGGCCTGGGTCGCGCCGCGAGCTCCAACCATCCCTGCCGCAGTGCTTCGACCGCTTCGGTCGCAGGTTGCAGCGGGAATGCCGAGAGCCAATCGGCAACCCCCGTCACGCGGGCACCGCCTGCTTGTCGGAGCCAGCCTGGGACTGGACGGTTCGCACGATATGTTCTGCGTCACGCAGCGCTTGGCGGACGGTCCAGTTCCGCTGCATGAGCGGTCGAACCAGATAGAGGCTGCCGTCGATCCAAAGATGCGCATCCGGGACGAGAGTAAGATAATCGCCTGAGGGTATGGTGCGCAGGCCGGCTTTTCGTAGCGCAGCCAAGGTCTCAATAACCAGCTCGTCGTTTATGACTGCTGCGACGCTGGGCGCAGCCTGTCCCTTTTCGGCGTAGCTGACTTTTACAATTCCCGACGGTCCAGCGCGGGTTGGATCGTTGGCCACGACGCTGACATGGAAACGCCCTCGGCCGCCCGTTCGGTCGCGCCAGGCGGTGAGCGCAGTCGCCAGTGCCTTCGCGTAGATTCCGAAATCCTTCTCTTCGGCGGTCTGCTGGGCAGGCGTGTCGAGGCTCTTGAAGCTCCGGGGTCGGATCGACGGCATAAGCACCTCGACCGTCTCCATGACTAGCGTCTGCTCCTCGTCCGTCAGCCCGAAATAGGCGAAGACCGCCGCGTCGAGCTCACCTCGGATGGACTCATACTGGGCAAGCTGGAGCAGTTCTGGCTGGGATCCGAGCTGGTCGACATAGCTCGTGATCGACGTTAACGCCGAAGCGGCCACGTCAGAATTAGGGGCATCATCCGGTAGAAAGAACGGAAATCCGTCGACGTCGGCCAAATGGATACCGTTGCGTTCGCAAAGCATCTTCCAGCCGCGCATCATCAGAAAGTAGCGGGCTAAGGTGGAACGCAGATAGACGGCGGCGAACTTGAGGAGCGACGCATCCGCTTCGGGACCTGCGATGACGCCGATGCTGTGGGTGAAGCTCGCCGGCCCGCCATAGTAGACGGCGCGAACATTTTGCTGCTCGCGCGAGAAACCATCTGGAAAGATGACACGCGGGCCATCGAATACGGCGAGCACGGCGTCGTTGAGGCCGACTACGGAGTTTTTATTCTCGGGCCAGGGCCGAAGCAGGTCGGGGTGCAAGACAGGCACGCCGGCGCTGAGGGCGGCGATCGGTACATGCAGCATGTCACGAAGCTGGCCAGGATCGATTGCAGCTCGGCTCTTGTCCTCCAAGTGGATGCCCTTGCGGTAGGTCCAGCGTCGAGACTCCCGGTGTCCGCGCCAGAAATTAGCGAAGGTGCCTCGCAGACTCAGCCGGCTCAAGATCGCCAGGTCGTTCGCATCTCCCCACATCATGGTGACGAGTAGCTGTGGATCTTCGGCCACCGAGCGAGTCTGCAGAGCATGCCGATCGGCTGACTGCATCGTAAGACGGCCGAGCGCCAAGCTCAGGTCAGCCTTGGGAACGAGATAGTCGAATGTTTCGCCGAACGGGATTGTCTGGGGAACGGTCTCCGCACGACGCTTGCCCAGGAACACATGGCAGGTGTTCTCGGCGGTCGGGAAGAGCAGGCCCTGCAGGTCTCCGAAATTGATGATGCGGCTCGGCTGGTAGACGCGTAGAAGATATGAGACGAACGCTTCGCTCGAGCCCCCAAGCAGCTGGCCGATCGGTAGAATAAAGCAAGTTCGTCCACCTTTATCGAGAAAGTCGAGCGCGCGTAGGGCGTAGGCTCCAGCGATCTGACGGCGGGCGAAAGGCACGCCTGCGCGATCGGCCCAGTCGTCCGCCGAGGTGCGCGCTTCAGCTTCCGGCTGGGCCCAGGGTGGGTTTGAGATGATCAGGCTGAAGCGGCGACCAAAGTATGCATGGCCATCTTGGAAAAAATCGGCGTGATCTCGTCCGTGCGCGAGATTTCGGTCTTTGAGAGGTGGCAGTTTGGTGCCGTCGCGCTCCTGCGCCTCAAGGATGTCTGCCGGGTCCAGTCCTTCCAGAAGCGACAGATAAAGGCTGAACGCGGTAACGCGGCAGGCCATGAAGTTGATGTCGCCGCCGAAGATGCTGCGCTTGAGAAGATCGCCTCGCTCCGCGAAGCCGAGCTGTCGGTCTTTGCGCGCTTCCGCGAGCGCGATAAGGCGTCGATAGGCGGTCGTGAGAAGGATGCCCGATCCGCAGGCGCCGTCAAATATCGTCTCGGCAAGCGGATCGGGCGAGGCCAACAGCGCTTGGTCCACCGCGAGCATGGCCAGATTTCGGGGGGTATAATAGGCGCCGTCTGTGGCCTGCTGCTCCGGCGTCAGGAACTGCTCGTACAGACCTGACAGCAGCTCTACCGGAATGTAGCTGAAGTCGTAGTTCCAGAAATCGCCCTGGCCGGTGCGCATGTCGGTCCGGCGCAGAAACTGGTCGAGAAGGTCGAAGCCCCCTGTGGAAAGCGCCGTCCAAGGGTCGTGGCGGTCATCACCGAGGAAGTCGCCGTTGAAATCCGATCGCAGCCGATCGATCATCTTTGCAATGCCGCTACGATCCCGCCGGGCGACCAGGTCGGGGAGTTGAGCAACCTCGCGCCGGGCGCGGTAGGTCTCGCCGACTATCTCACGATGTTCGAGATAGGAGATAAACAGCACCTGCCCCATGAGGAGCTCCGCAAGTCGTCTGCGTGCTCGTTCATCATCAATGCCGTTCAGACCCTTCTCGGTGAGCTTTGCGACGGCGGTCGACAGATTCGACAGCAGCTTGCGATCGACCCTCGCCTTGACGTCGAACCATTTAGGCATGCGCCGTGACAGATTCGCCGTCGAAACGTCAAGAGCGGAAAACGGCCCATCCGGACGGGCTTCATCAAGGCGGAGGCGCTCGCCCGCTCCCTTGAGCTTGCGGGCGGGAAGTGCAGTCGCTTCGTCGCCCTTAAGCTCGATGACGATCGTCGCGAGGTTCTGATTCCAGATGCGCTGGCGGGTCTTGTCTAGTTGTGCGTTTGAGAGCGGAGTTCCGTCCTCCGCCACAAAGACGACGGTCGGCACGCCCTCAACGTCGAAGACGGCCTGCGCACGAACCGCGCCATCAGGCTTCAAGAGCGTTTTTATTTCTAGCGCGTAGGGATGCGTCTCGGGTATCGCGTCGCCGCGCAAATGCAGCACGTCCGGCTCGGCTGCGTAGCCGAGCTTTTCGAGCCAATTCTGAACTGCTGCAGCGGTCATATCCGTTCCACCCGCTGCTGTACGAGTAAGAACATATCATGAACATTCATGCGAGTATGGGCACTGGGGCGGCGTGAACGATGTTTCAGCAAGAGGCTCACGACGCCCGCCGGTCGGCAAGGCGCTGGGTTCCGCGCTTCGGGCGCTGCTTGCCATGAACCGTCGGCAGCGAGAACAGATCAAGCTGCCTCTCCTTGCTCGCGCCCGGCAAGGCAAAGCGGTCACGCAGGATAGCCAGGTGGGGATCGAGGGCGATCAGGAGACCGTCGGCCTCCGGAGCGGCCTCAACACTATCTAGGAATGCCCACGTACCGCCCGGTCCCAGTGCGAGCCGCTTTCCCCATAGCGCAATGAATGATTGCGAGCGTAGCAGCTTGCGCAGTTCGGCAAACGCTGCCTTATGCGCCTGTAACTCCAGGCGGAACTGATCGCGCAGAAGGACTGCCACCCGCAGGACAAGGATCGTTTGCCAGCTGAACTTGGCAGGCGAACCCTTCCCCTGTGGACGCTGGTCCGCGGGGATCAGCGCGCGTCGGCTGGTCCATTCGCGGAGCTTCTCCGTCGAGAGTCCCGTCAGTTGCGAGGCGATCGGGGTTGGCACGAAACGCAGGTGACACCTCCCAAGTCGGGTAAACTACCCGATTTCATCTGAAGAATGGGTAACATACCCGACCTTTGCGGTAAAGAATCGCCTTGGTGCGCTGAGTCACGCGGCGGGCCACATTTCCACCGTGGAGACGTGCCCCCCGAACGATCACCGGATACGTTTACGACCCCAAGACCGCGAAAAATGGCGCTTGCGGCGTCGCTTCATCGGTAGACCTGGGCGTTATCTAAGACGTTTTGTCGGGCTGGGTGATTGCCATGTGGGTCTCGTAATTCTGGCCCGATAGATGTGATGCGGACCGTCTCATTTTTATAAAGGCTCGATCTGTCGACATGAACCTGAGAAGCATGGGGGCAATCAGCCGAGACGGGTCGGTTATCGTTTGGCCCGTTTCCTGCCCAATGGCTTCTGCATACGCCAGCAGGTCGCGATGAGTGGAGGTGGGCAGTTCGAACGTTATTTTGACAGGCTTGTCGTCAGGAATCGCTATGAGCTTTAACTTTGCCATGATCCGTGCCTTCATTTCTGATACGGTTCGAGAATAAGGTCGCGATTGACGATCACCCGGACCGGGAAGCCTGGCCGGATGGTGAGCGTCGGGTGAATGTTGAGTTCGCGTTCGACGACCTGCTGACCGGCTTGATTGAAGCTGTCGGATGCGCCGCTGCGGATGGCCTGGATCAGGTTATTTTCCTGGTTGCTGGTTCCAGCTTCTGCGCCGACGGAGAGGAATGTCGATAGCAGCGCCGCCTCGAAGAGCGCGCCCCAGTGATTGTTAACGCTGTCCTCCAGCCCGGAGTAGCCCTGGGTGTCGGCGCCGGGCTGGTTATCGAGGGCGATGGATTGACCGTTGGGCATGATCAGTCTGGTCCAGATGAGCTGGACGCGCGTCTGGGCGTAGGCGACCTCGCTGTTGTATTCGCCGATCAGCCGCGCGCCTTGCGGGATGAGCAGGTATTGGCCGGTCGGGCTATCATAGACGTTTTC
>Ga0116230_10003957_pt1 | contig 14483 bp, 10 predicted proteins | sample S1TSphfallax_3_FD_88678 | JGI IMG/M metagenome (GOLD analysis project Ga0116230, IMG submission 88678) | Host-associated microbial communities from peat moss isolated from Minnesota, USA - S1T2_Fd - Sphagnum fallax MG | ecosystem: Host-associated > Plants > Peat moss > Unclassified | place... | reverse complement strand
GTCTGCAGAGCTCGACCTGATCAAAAAGGATATTGCCGCCGGGCTGGCAACGGGTGATACCGCCTCTGGTTTAACGGCTGTTAAAAAAGGGCTGGCCTTTTGTCGCCAGCATCCACAAATCTCGCCTCAATCAAATATAGATATATTGCTCGATGGTGCTCGTTTGAGCCATAAGGCGCTTGATTTTGATTCCAGTCGTCTTTATGTCGGTCAGGCTACGATACTGGCTCGCCAAAATAACGACTATAAACTGGATGATATTGAAGGCTTGCACTGTATCCTCAACGGCCAGAGAGACGAACTGATAGCTTTTAATGCGGACATGGCTACTTTTACCGATAAGTTATCTCTCTCGGAATATAAAGCACTGGTTCCTATATCTGAACATCTTTTAGCAGAAACCAGGTTTTTGCCTGAGGACAGTTATTTGAGGCTGCAAGCTGAGATGTGCAAAGCAGTTACTATGGTTTGGAACGGTGCCGACAGTGCGGCCGCTGGAGATTGTATCGACCGGGTGGAAAAGCAGGCCCGAGCTGTGCACGACGAGACTGTTGTCGGACAATGTCAGGATTTGCGAGAAACTTTGCGAAAGAGACCGGCTAAGTCTTGACCTGACCCCGTGGGCATGAGAGTTGTCACGCTTAACCTCAAACATAAGGTTGCCCGCCTCCGCACTATCATTTTGCTATCATAAATGTCAGACGATGGCCGAGCCTTGTTCTTTTAGCAGTAGGACCTTTTTGTATGGGCCAATTTGACGATGATCAGACCGATATGCCTTCATCGGGCGCGGCTGTTATCAGCGAAAAGAAAATAAAAATTGAGAGACCGCCTTTATTTAAGGTACTTCTGCACAATGATGACTATACAAGCATGGAGTTTGTCACTTTTATCCTTGAGCAAATTTTTCACAAGTCTCCCGCCGATGCCCACAAAATTATGATGGCTGTCCATCAAATGGGAGTAGGTGTGGCTGGTGTTTATCCCTTTGAGATTGCCGAGGCAAAAGTGCAGAAGGTTACTCTTCTGGCGAGACAACAAGATTTTCCATTACGATGTTCTCTAGAACAAGAATGAAAACGGCATCTAATTTTAAGGATCACTATGATTACCAGAGAGCTGCAAAAAACCTTCAACGAAGCCTTTAACGAAGCTCATAGCCGTCGACATGAATATTTGACGCTGGAGCATTTGCTTTATGCCATGCTACGCGAAAATACCGCCTGCGCAGTGTTGACTGCTTGTGGGGCTGATATTGGTGAGTTGGCTCGCGAGCTTGACCGTTATCTGGCGGAAAAAATCGAAGTCTTGCCCAAGGGCAATGATGCTATGCCGGAACAAACCGCTACCTTTGAACGTGTAATCGAGAGAGCGGCTTTCCAGGCCCAATCGGCCCAGCAGCCCACCCTTGACAGTGGTAATATCCTGGCGGCAATGTTTAATGAGCGGCGTTCATTTGCTGTTTATACTCTCGAAAAATTGGGTGTGTCTCGTCTTGATGTTTTAAACTACATCTCGCACGGCATCACAAAAGATATTGATCTCGACAATAATGATGCTGATGCGGAAGATGGCGATGTTGCTTCGCGCAGCACCGGTCGTGGTGGCAGTGAAGTTGACTTGCCCGATGAAAAGGATGGCGGTCGGCCGAAGAAAAGCAAAAAAGATCCTCTTAAAGATTACTGTGTCGATCTGATTGAACAGGCTGCCAATAATAAGATTGATCCTTTGATCGGTCGTGAGGCGGAAGTTGAGCGCACTATACAGGTGCTCTGCCGACGCAAAAAAAACAATCCGCTTTATGTCGGTGACCCCGGCGTCGGTAAAACCGCTGTGGCTGAGGGCCTTGCTTTAAAAATACAGCGTGGCGAAGTGCCTAAGCAGTTGAAAGGTTTTCAGGTTTATTCTCTCGATATGGGTGCATTGCTTGCCGGCAGTAAATTCAGGGGCGAATTTGAAGAGCGTCTTAAGCAAGTGCTCAAAGCGCTTAAAGAAAAAAGCAATGTCATTTTGTTTATTGACGAAATTCACACCATTGTCAGGGCCGGAGCTGTTGAAGGTGGTTCTATGGACGCTTCCAATTTGCTCAAGCCTGCACTGGCTTCCGGTGATTTGCGCTGTATCGGTTCCACCACTTATTCTGAATACAAAAGCGCCTTTGAACGCGACAAGGCTTTAGCCAGAAGATTTCAAAAAATCGAAATACTGGAGCCCAGTCTTGACGATACTGTCAAAATTTTGATGGGACTGAAAAGTCACTACGAAAGCTATCACGGTGTCACCTATAGCGATCCGGCCATTCAAACTGCCGCCGAGCTAGCAAGCAAATATATAAACGACAGATTTTTGCCGGACAAGGCGATCGACGTCATCGACGAAGTTGGTGCCACCGTGAAACTTATGAGCGATGAAGATCGGCCCAGTCGTGAAATCATTGCCCATGACGTTGAGCTGACTGTGGCTCGTATGGCTAAAATACCACCTAAGACTGTATCTGGCTCTGACAAAGAACGATTGAAAGTCCTGGAAAAAGAATTGCGAGAAGTAATCTATGGTCAGGACCACGCTATTGAGCAGCTGGTCAATGCCATCAAGCTATCGCGTTCTGGTCTGGGCAATCCCCTCAAGCCAATCGGTTCTTATTTGTTTTCCGGCCCCACCGGTGTGGGCAAAACCGAGCTGGCCAAACAGCTGGCCCGGGTGCTTGGGGTTAATTTCCTGCGTTTTGATATGTCCGAGTATATGGAGCCGCATACTGTATCTCGCTTAATCGGCGCTCCGCCTGGATATGTAGGATTTGATCAGGGCGGTTTATTGACTGATGCTGTAACCAAAACACCATATGCGGTGCTGGTCCTGGATGAGATCGAAAAAGCCCATCCCGACATTTATAATGTTCTTTTGCAGATCATGGACCACGCTAGCCTCACCGATAATAATGGCAAAAAAGCCGACTTTAGAAATATCATTTTGATCATGACCACTAATGCCGGGGCCCGTGAAATGATGGGCGACAATATTGGTTTTCGTGGTAGTGCGGCAAAAGAAAGCGTGGTGCAACTCGCCGAGCGCCTGGGCAAAGAACAGCCGACCGAGCCTGGTTCGGAAAAGCCTGCCAAAAAATCAGCTGAAAAAACTTCCGCGGAGACGATTGGTGGATTTGGCATGGGCAAAGGCCGCGGTGCAATCGAGCGCACCTTCCCGCCGGAGTTTCGTAATCGTCTTGATGCCTGGATTGCTTTCAATCCGCTTACTTATGCTGATATCTGCCGCGTAGTCGATAAGTTTGTCGATGAAGTGAAAGTAACTCTGGCGGAGAAAAAAGTGAAGTTGCAAGTGAGCGTGGCTGCCGGCACGTGGCTAGCCGATAAAGGGTTTGACAGGCAATACGGTGCGCGCCCGATGGCCCGTTTGATCAAACAGAAAATACGCGAACCTCTGGCTGATGAGTTGCTTTTTGGCAAGTTGGAGCATGGCGGTGACGTCTATGTCGATGCCAGGGATGGAGAATTGATTGTCGACTGCACGGCCGCGCGCGAAGAAGATAATCCTAAGCCCGAGCCCCATGATGAGCCGCTTCCCGATGCCGTCGCTCCTTCTTCTGAGGAGCTATAGAGAAGGTGCACGATCTGCAAAAATTTTGGCTGCAACTGAATGTGGTTTTTCAGACGCCGATTTTGCATATCGGTAAATCCGCTGTCAATCTCTGGGACCTGATCTATGTTTTGACACTGTGTATAGGTCTTGTCTGGTTTACAGATCGCGCCAGACACTGGATTGAGACTCGTTTACTGGCGCGCACAAATCTAGATCCCGGCGTACGCCAGGCGGTTGGATCATTCGGGCGGGGCTTGTTTCTCACTGTCGGCTTCATCATCATTTTGCAGACTGCCGGCATTGACCTGAGCTCGATCACCGTTATTGCCGGTGCACTCGGTCTGGGGATAAGCTTTGGTCTGCAGCAAATAACCAGCAATTTTGTGGCTGGTGTGACCATACTTCTGGAGCGGCCTATTAAAGTTGGAGATCGTATAGAGGTCGACGGGGTGACTGGTACGGTTGTGGCAATCAGTCTGAGAGCCACAACTATGCTAACCAATGACAATATTTCTATCATTGTGCCGAACGCTGATTTTGTCAAAGGCAAGATTACTAATTGGAGCCATTCTAATGATGTTGTCCGCTTTAGTTATCCGGTCCCGGTAGCTCACAGCGCCAGTCCGCAAAAAGTTATGGATGTTTTGCTGGAAGTGGCAAAAAGTCATCCGGGCATCCTGGCGGATCCTGCTCCAGATGTGGTTTTTCAGGAGTACGGTGAAAAATCACTCAATTTCATTTTACGAGTCTACACACGGGATTATTTGAGTCAGCCAAATTCTCTGCGCAGTGAACTCAACCTTGCGGTCTACAAGGCCTTTGCCAAAAATGACATCGCTTATGCTTTTGGCGCCGCCCCGGTTGCTCCGGCGCCGTTGCCTCCGGCAGTGGTATCAACGGCATCGATAACTCCTGCATCGATAGCAAAAATTGAGCCGAGCAACAGTTGAGCAACTGTTGTTTCTAATTTTATCCCCTTCTTTTAATGATGATGGCGTTGCCGTCAGTGTAATCGAATTTCATGGCACTGCCGATAGTGTCATTCCCTATGCGGGCGGAACTGGCTCTCTTATGGGCTATAAAGTAAAAAATGTTCTTCCGGTTGAGCAAACTATCAATTATTGGGTGACCCGTGATCACTGCCGGAAAAAGCCTGATAAAACACTTTCCGATGGAGTGCTGAAGGAAACTTTTAGTGGGGGCTCCGGAGGCAGTGCTGTGTGTCTGGTCAGCATTGAAGGTGGCGGACATGTCTGGCCTGGTGGACGCTGTGCCGGCTTGTTAGGCGACAAGCCCAGTCGCAAAGTCAATGCCACCAATGAAATGCTGGATTTTTTTCAGAACCATCCTGGCCCTGATTGCTGTCAATAAGCAAATTCTGATAATCTGGTATGGATGTCAGACTTTCGAAAAAATCTTGAACACACGAGTGTCGCCTTTGCTTCTGCTGGTCGAGCAGCTCGTGTCTTTAATGACGGCGATATAATTGGCGAAAATTATCGACTCAAAGGCCTGATCGGACGCGGCGGCATGGGCTATGTATTTGCGGCAGAGCATTTAATGTTGCACCGCGATTTTGCTTTGAAAGTCCTGGATCCGTCTCAGGTCAATGAAATAAGTTGGAACCGTTTCCAGATGGAAGGCAAAGCTATCGCCAGGCTGGATCATCCCAATATTGTCAAAATCTACAATATGGGTGTGGACCGGGGGGACTGTCCGTACTATGTAATGGATTTACTTAACGGCGTAGCTTTGTTGGACTGTATCAAGGACGCAGTGCCTCTATCGCTTGATGAAATAGTCGATATGTATATTCAGCTGGCTGAGGGTTTTGGTTACGCTCACAATCGGGGTATCATCCACCGCGATGTTAAACCAGGCAACATTGTACTGATTGACGGAGGAGGGCAATATCCGACTGCGAAGATTGTCGATTTTGGTATTGCTAAACTGACCGGAACATCTTCTCAGGCAGAGCAGAGCCTTACTGCTGCCGGCGAGATATGCGGCAGTCCATTTTATATGAGCCCCGAGCAGGGGCTGGGCGGTGAAATCGACAGTCGCTCTGATATTTATTCGCTTGGTTGCACTTTATTTGAAACACTCTGTCGCAGACCACCTTTTATGGGGAAAACTGCGCTCGAGACTTTGATGCTGCATCAAAATGAGCCTGCACCGCAGCTCGCCGACTTTACTAATGAGATCTGGCCCCATGAGCTGGAATCTATAGTCGCCAAAATGCTTGCTAAGCGCCTATCTGAGCGCTATCAATCAATGAGTCAGCTAAAGCATGATCTGGAGCGTGTCAGGGCAAATAAAGCTGTAGGCAAAAATGTCGAAACCGGTTTTCGGAGTTCTGCCGAAACTCGATTGGAAGACCTGGGCTCAAGATATGAAAATGAAAAGTATCAATGGGTAAAAGATAAGAGAATTCTTCGCGTAGTACTACTGGCGGTGTCAGTTTTGGCAGGCTCCGTTTTTTTCCATTTCTTCAAGGGCGCTGCTTCACCTGGCGCCCGAGTGCCGCGTGTCACATTCGATAGCGGCAATGCGAAGATTGGCTTAACTGCGGAGCCAGGTGCCGGCTCGGCTATAAAAAACGAGCAGACCCGCATAGCTGAAAAGTTTGGGGCGGTCAAAGCAATTACCAGCACTATTGATAAAGGAACCGGCCTGAAAACTTTCCACGGCATACCTGAGCCTATTGGCTCCTTTACCTGGTATCAAGGAGCCAAAGATATCTGCGGCCTTGATGCCACATGTACTGACGACAGCCATGTCGAGGTGTGCGAGGGCGTGCAGGTGCCTGCATCAGTGCCACTCATTTTTGAACTTGCAGTCAGGTTATATCGCGATACCTGGGTAGATCCAAAAATATTGGCGAAATTTGCTCCGAATGAGCTGATTGGTTTAAATTTGGACTCGACCATACCCACTGCTTTTGGTTCTGATGAAGAACTGAAAGGGGCTGGTGAATCTGTCGAAGCGGTTCTTGATGCTATTGCCGGATGGTCCAATCTGCAAGTGCTGGAGCTCTACAATGTACCTGTTACTAAAAAAGCATTGCTCTTAGTGGGAAGACATAAGACTTTGCGTCACCTGACCATCCGTGATGGTTCTATCGACTGTGAAGCTCTGGGAAAATTGGCCAATCTTCCACTTCTAAACTACATCAGATTGAGTGATCTGCCAGACTGCGACCCTGCCATCAAGGGTTTTGAAGGATCTCCCTCCATTAGCTTAATTGACCTTCGCGATTCACGCGTTTCTGCTTCGGGCCTGCGAAGTCTTTCCCGCTGCCACAATCTAAAAAGACTGATCATTGATGGTTGTCCAATCGGTGCATCTGAACTCGATGCAATAGCCAAGATCAAATCATTAAAAAGTTTATCGATGACTAGAGTAGTCTTCCGCCCACACGAGATTGAAGCGCTATCCAGGCTAAATTTTATTGATAAAGTTGACCTCAATTTAAATGACTGGACTGCGGAAGACAAACGAGAGCTGATCAGGCGTCTGCCAAATGTGCTCAAAAGGCCATCATATAAAAACTGATATTTCTTCTTCTTATTTGCCCTGACGGCTTTGTTCTCTGTTCATAAAAGCGAGAGAAACTTTTAATTTTTCTAGATGTTGATCTACTGTTTTTTGGCCTTCGGGCACTGGATGTGAGACGAAAAATTTGAATACCTCTTCGGCCATATCTGGTTCGACCAGACCAGTAATACCTTCTACCATGCGTGTGATAATCTGACTGGGAAAGACTGTTCTGGCTTTATCCCAGTTGTCTTGCATAAATTGCCATCCTACCGCACGTCCCCATGGGTTGAGCATCACTGCCCGCACCACAAATGGTGCACTTTGACTGCGTATTTGGCCATTGAGAGTTTTTGCCAGAGTCTGCGACAGAAGATTTTCGTCTCTGAAGCCAGCCAGCGCGTACATGTAACGGTCTACCTCCTGCGGCGAGGTAGCGCCGGCAAATAGTTTTTCAAATTGGTCGTAACGCTCTTGATTGCCGTGATACGCCAAAATTGAAATGGCTGCGCCAAGAACATCGGGCTCAAGCTCGTTTTTGCCGCTTATATGATCACAGTAGCGTTTTTCAGCCTCAGTAATTATAGTCTCATCCTGGCCGATAGTGCCGAGTGTAGCAAGAATCAGACCTCGGAGCTGTTTAGTTAGAGCCTCTTCACCACCTTCCTCTTCCTTTCCGGCTGATGCGGCCCAACCGAGCTGTTCATGGCTTGATTTGAGCAACTCTCTGACATAGGCGCTTGTATGAAAGGCGTTTTTATAGAAAATGCGATCGATTGATTGCAGTGCGCCTATAATTACGGTCCAGACATTTTTATCTTGCTCATTTTTAAAGAGGGCGATAAAGTCCATAAATGCAGTCTGACTGAGAGATCCGTTTAAGGTCAGAGCCCAGAGATCGCCTACCAGATTAAAGCGCTCAAGCACTGTCAGTGATGGCAGCATATCTTTCAATTTATTGAGCAATTCTTCGCTGTAGAGTACTCGATAAAAACCGTGGCCACCGGCATTGACTAATATCCAATCTATGGCAGTCTCTTTATCATTTAGACTGATTGTCAAATCCTTGTCTTTGAGCAATATCCGCTTTTCGATTGTTTTATTTTCGCCCTGAACGGCGCCCTTAAGTAAAAGAGGTATGTGAAATAGTTGCTGGCTGCCTTTTTTAGAATGATCAGCCAAATAATAAAAACGTTCTTGCGATAAGGTCAATTGCTTCTTGTCTTTGCTCAATGAGACGCGCACAAGGGGGTGGCCTTCCTGAAAAATCCAGGAGTCCATTATTTCTTGCACTGGCTGTGCTGAAGCGCCCTCCAGAGACTGCCAGAGATCTCCTGTTTCGGTGTTGGCAAATTTGTGTTGATTGAGGTAAGCGTTGACGCCGCTTTTAAATTTATCGGCACCGATATATTGTTCAAGCATGCGAAGCACAGAAGCACCTTTCTGATAGGTGAGTACGTCAAACATGCCACCTGCTTCTTCCGGCTTAACAACTGGAAATTCTATCGGGCGTGTAGCTTTAAGACCATCGGTGGCAAAGGCTAGGGCTCTCGATGTGCCAAATGTGTCCCAGGACTTCCATTCCGGCTTCCAATCGTCAACAGCGACCAGAGCCATAAAAGTAGCAAATGCTTCATTGAGCCAGATACCATTCCACCATTTCATGGTGGTGAGATTGCCGAACCACATGTGCGCCAGTTCGTGCGCCACTACTTCAGCTACTCTTTCTTTTTCGGCCTGCGAGGCTTTAGTCGGATCGACTAACAATGCCGTTTCGCGGTAGATGACGCAGCCCAGATTTTCCATCGCACCAAAGGCAAAATCAGGCACTGCGATCATGTCCATTTTGTCGCCTGGATATTTTATGCCGTAATATTTGTTGAAAAAGGAAAGTGCACTGGCCCCGATCGAAAGAGCAAAAGGGGTAAGATGCAATTTGCCCAGAGGGGCATAGACCCTAAATGGTATGCCGTCCACATCTACAGCTTCGGTGACATCGAAGCGACCGACAACAAAGGCCACGATATAGGTAGCCATCTTCATTGTGCGCCCAAAGCTAATTACTTTTTTGCCGCTTTCTTTGTCTACAGTTTCGGACTCGACCAATGTGTTTGATATGGCTATGTATGAAGGGTCTATTTCCATTGTCAGCTTGAATGTGGCTTTGAAGGCCGGTTCGTCAAAACAAGGAAAGGCTCTGCGTGCATCGGTGGCTTCAAACTGGGTGACGGCGATCCAGCTTTTTTCGCCGTTTTCGAGGGTCTGAGCGCTACGATAAAATCCTCGCAACTTATCGTTTATCTCTCCGGCAAATTTAATCGTTATCTTCGCTATTCCTGGCTCGATCGTTTTGGCAAAAGAAAATTTGACCCGATCGTGCTCTGTTTGCATCTCAATTGTGGCCGTCTGGCTTGTGCCATGAGCATCGATTGAGGCCGCGTGTATCTCCAGCTCCAGTGCATTGAGCAAAATATGGTCGCAAGCTTTTTGTATGTCCAGCTCGATCACTTCCGAGCCGTCAAACTTAAATGTTGTCATGTCCGGCGTCAATCTGATGTCATAGCTGACAGGAAGGGCAAAATCAGGAAGGCGGTAGGGGCTTTCTTTTTCCAGGGTGGCTTGAGTGTTAGACATTGGCAACATACTCTCGTGACGATTAACATGGGACTGTGGCAAGGCTTAAGGCAATATGCAGGCGAAGAGGTTAGCATATTGGAGCCCCTAATATGGCTACTTGAGCGGTGAGATTTGTTTAGCGAGGAGTTTGAGACTATGGTTGAGTTGCAAGCCAGTGCTGTGAGCACAATTGTCGACCTGGCCAGGCAGCTGCGGGTAGACAGTATAAGGGCGACAACCGAGGCTGGCTCCGGGCATCCGACCAGTGCTATGTCAGCCGCTGATCTTATGGCCGTTTTGATGGTCAAATATCTGAAATATGATTTTGAAAAGCCGCAACATGCAAACAACGATCGTCTGATTTTTTCCAAGGGCCATGCTGCCCCGCTTCTCTATGCCATGTACCGCGCTGCCGGCTGCATCAAGGAAGAAGAAATGTTGAGCCTTCGCCGTTTTGGTTCAAGACTGGAAGGACATCCTGTGCCCCAGGTTATCCCCTGGGTCGATGTCGCCACCGGCTCCCTGGGGCAAGGGCTTGCTATGGGGGTAGGCATGGCGATTGCCGCCAAATATTTAGACAAGTTGTCTTACAAGACCTGGATTTTGCTAGGTGACAGTGAAATGGCCGAAGGTTCCGTTTGGGAGGCTATGGCCAGCGCCAGTCATTATTGTCTTGACAATTTGATTGCAATCCTCGATATGAACCGGTTGGGTCAGAGGGGTGAAACGGCCCTTGGCTGGAATTCCGCGATCTATGCGCAAAGGGCCAGAGCTTTTGGCTTTCACGTAATTGAAATCAATGGCCACGATCTGGATCAAATTGACTTTGCTTTTCATGAAGCAGTTGGTGTCTTGGGACAACCAACTCTTATCATCGCTAAAACTGAAAAAGGTCATGGATTGGCTTTAACTGCCAATCAGGACGGGTGGCATGGCAAGCCCTTAAATAAAGAACAAGCCAGCGAGGCAATTGAATTTCTTGGTGGCGTTTCAAATTTAACGATTAATGTTGTCAGGCCTGCCGAGCCGCAGAAGCCGGTTATCTCATCCGAAATGACTGGTTCAGGCAAGTTTGCTATGCCTGCTTATACCGGTGGTGTTGCCACTAGAGAAGCCTATGGCGATGCTCTGCGAGCGCTTGGTACTGCGTTTAATGATGTGGTTGTGCTTGATGCTGAAGTTTCAAATTCTACTTACGCCGAAAAATTTTCCAAAGCTTTTCTCGATAGATTTTTTGAAATGTATATAGCCGAGCAGCTCATGGTCGGTGTCGGTCTTGGTTTATCCACGCGCGGTAAAAAAGTTTTTTGTTCAACTTTTGCCGCATTTTTTGCCAGAGCTTATGATTTTATCCGTATGGCTGCAGTATCTCGCGGCACGATTAAACTGTGCGGGTCGCACGCAGGGTGTTCGATCGGCCCTGATGGTCCTTCTCAGATGGCCCTGGAAGACATCGCCATGATGCGCGCGGTGCATGGTTCTACTGTGCTTTATCCAGCTGATGCTATGAGTTGCGCCAGATTAGTAGAAAAAATGTATGAACTGGAAGGCGTTTCATATCTACGTACAACCAGAGAAAAGACGCGTCTGCTCTATAAAGATGATGAGACTTTTGAAATTGGTGGCAGCAAGGTTTTGCGAAGTGAAAAAGATGATCTACTCACTTTAATTGGCGCCGGTATAACCTTACACGAATGTTTAAAGGCTCATGACCAGCTAAAAGAACAGGGTATCAATGTGAGGGTCATTGACCTCTATAGCGTCAAACCGGTTGATGTGGAAACGCTGCACACGGCCGCTCGCGAAACCGGCACATTGGTAGTAGTGGAAGATCACTTTCCGGAAGGCGGTTTGGGAGACGCTGTGCTCGATGCTTTTGCCGTTAAGGGACCACCTGCTCGCGGCGCAAAAATGGTAGCAGTGGAAAGTCTGCCTAAAGTGGTAAAGATGGCGGTGCGTAATATGCCTGGCTCTGGCGAACCTCACGAGTTGATGGACCATGCCTGCATATCGGCTACAAATATTGTAACGACTGTGAAAAGCCTGGTCGGCTAAACCAGCTCTGGCGCCACTTTTTTCCTCAATTGTCTGGCCAGGAGCGGAACAGCATTTAGTGTTAAACGCTGTGGCTTTGAATCAGAGGAAGCCGGTAGTGCAATTGAAGCAATTAACAAGCTACAATCGGGTGAATATGCCGCCATTTTGATGGACTGTCAGATGCCTGTGATGGATGGTTTCCAGTGCGTCACGCGCATAAGAGACATCGAAAAAAAGGTAGGAGTGCGCATACCGATTATCGGTATCAGCTCATCTGATCAGGATAATATTCATAATGCTTGTGTCAATGCCGGCATGGATGATTTTATAGAAAAAAATTGTACGGCCGAAGAATTGCAAAAAGTTCTGGACAGATGGATTCGCTGAGAAGATACTTGAGTCTGGGATTTGTAATTTTCCAAATCTCATATCCCACTATTTCAGACATCTCAAGCCAGGCTAAGCAGGACTAAATTTGAAAGATATTGCTATTCGTGGTGAATACATTACTCTTGGCCAGCTGCTTAAGCTTGTCGGAGAAGTGGAGTCAGGAGGTAACGTCAAAGATTATTTGTTTGCAGAGTCGCCGCTGGTCAATGGTGAGCAAGAGAACAGGCGCGGGCGCAAGCTTCGCGCAGGCGACATAGTGGAGCTCAAATATGAGGGAGCTTTTCGCTTGATTGAGGGATAAGAAGCCGGGGGGAAATACCATAGCCAGACTTCATTCAAATCCGTCATGATTCGGCCTGCTTAGTTGTGAGTCATTCCTATGTTTTGCCGCCGTTTTGTGAGATTTATGTCCGGCTTTGTGGCTGTGCTCGCTTTGTTATTGATCCATAAAAACAATTAAAAAAACCACTGCTCCGCTCGCAGCAGCTCGACAGCTATTTCTCTTACCGTTTGAGCAAAAGCAAATTGTTTCTGTTCATATGGCGTCAGCGAATCAATATTGATTTCACCCTGCTCGTTTCGTCTGGGGTATTTGAGTGGAGAGTTCCAGAATGGCAGGCGACCGGGCCCCGGCTCCGAATGGTTAGAGTCTCTTACCGTAAAGGGAATGGGCCCAAATCTGGATTGCCAGTCTTCCAGCAGGCTGCCGACTCGCTCGAGAGAGCGGTCGAGATATTTTTGACCGGCTTCCGAAGTATAGACATTTTGTGAATCAAAAAGACCGGGATTTTTGTGTCTTGCCCTCTCCAGCGCTTGTGCCACGAGATCTCGGCCTTTGATGTTTTTTGCCGCTTCGCGGGGACCTTCTACCACACCGGAAAATAGCTCGGTCATCATGCGCATAACTCTTGTTACTGCTGTGTGAGTGCGTCTGATACCGTGTAAAGCCAGCGGCCGTACCTCCGGTAAAAGTATATTGAATGAGTCGGCAAAACTGGCCATAGCTGATTCTAAAGAATCATATATGGTGGCATCTTCAAAAATTGCTTCGGTGGCCGGACCCCTTATGAGTGCAATTTTGGCGAAACCATCAGGATTGTTATAGTTAATAGAGTGATCGCCTGTAATTAGAGCGTGGGCTAATTTTGAGCTGGCGATTTTGGGATGGGGCACCCACCAATCGTCTATGCCTACGTGCTGAAGCAGCTCGTGTTCTTCGTCGGTAAAGTTGATCCTACCAAGGTCAGGAGTGAGATTGGATTCTTTAAAAGGGTGCCCGATCTTGTCATAGATAGAACGCACCAGATAGCGCTTTTTGCCATAATCGACGTCATCTGACATAGTCGATTTTAGTATTTGTTCGAAGGTTCCCAGTTTGAGTTTACGAGCAAGCAAAATAGCAACTGTACGAGCCATAAATTCCGGCGGGGCGATTTGATGTTGTTTGATGGCCATGACAATGCGTTCGACTGAGCGCATTTGCTCTTCATTATCCGCATCCCAAAAATAAGACAGGGCAAGGGCTGCTGCCTGGGAACCGTGTACATTGTGGATGATAAAATTGCCACGATTTTTAATTGAGTCAGAAAAAATCGACCCTATGATTGCGTCCCTTGTTTCATCAGACGACAGTTTTAAAATTTTGCAAGCTTCGTAGACCTGATCTACTTCGGCTCTGGTATGTTTCCAGTTCATGTTCCATTGATAGCCTTTGACTCCCTCGTCTGCGCTCGATTCCAATTGCAGGTAGGCTTCTCTTACGAGGGCCAGGCAGCGCCAGACCGATATGCGATCCTGTCTCAACATTAGACTTTCAGATTCTAATTTGTGATAGACGTTAGTTACTTTGCCATCACTCGTCAAGACGGGCACATCAGCAAGATCGGCACGCAGTGCTGACATAGACTGGGCTTCGTCCTCGAGAGGCGGCAAAATTTCGCGCCAGCGATAATTGTCGGAGAGTTCCTGGATGCGACTGGTCTTCGCTTTGTTAACGCCAGGCTTAGAGCTGTTTGCTTCTTTATTGCTAGGACTTTTGACCTTGGCGTCGTCAGGCTTCATTTTCTGGGTACTCCGCTTGATCATATTGATTGGCCGCTAGCGATTATATAGGCGATGCTGCGGCGCATTCCTTCTTCAAGCGCTATCTGAGGGTTGTATCCCAGTTCACGGCGGGCCGCTTCGATTGAACAGGCGATGTTTTTATTCATCTCTGATAGTACATGAAATTTTTGATGATAGAGGCCTAATTCTTGCAGGCTTTGGTCTAAGAGCAAAGCAATTTCACTGGCTATATTGGGCAAATG
>Ga0116230_10003952_pt1 | contig 14490 bp, 12 predicted proteins | sample S1TSphfallax_3_FD_88678 | JGI IMG/M metagenome (GOLD analysis project Ga0116230, IMG submission 88678) | Host-associated microbial communities from peat moss isolated from Minnesota, USA - S1T2_Fd - Sphagnum fallax MG | ecosystem: Host-associated > Plants > Peat moss > Unclassified | place... | reverse complement strand
GATGGAGCCGGTCTTGGTGGAGCGGGTCTCGATCCGCGGACATCCCAGGCTTCATGCCGCCATTCCTTTGATGATCTGAGCTTCGAGATCGTGGCCGCCGAGATCGCGGACATCGAGCGTTTTTTCAAGGATTTGAAGCAGGGCCGTGCGATCGAATTTGCCGACGACACCGCACATGCCGCTAGCCGCGGCCGCCTGTTCGATCGCAGGCGCCGCGTGGGCGGCGAGCGCGAGGATCGGCAAAGACGCGTATTGGGGATCGCTGCTGATGGTGCGTGCCAGCGCGTAGCCGCTCATGTCCGGCATGTCGATATCGGTGATCACCGCGTCGAAGTTACGGCCCTTGGCGAGCTGCCTTAAGGCATCATGGCCGGATTCCGCCGTCGTCACTTGATAGCCGCCCGCTGCGAGAACCGGAGACAGCATGTCACGGAAGAACGGCTTGTCATCGACAAGCAAAATTTGGAAACGCCTTGAGAATGCGCGGGCGAAGGCGTTCGGCCGGGCGATGCGCATGAAATGCGTGACGTCGAGAATCTCAACGATCATATTCCGGATGCGGGCGGTGCCGATGACACCTGGCGTCGAACTTGCGATCTCGACTTCCATCGGCTCTTCGACGATATCGAGAATTTCATCGACCAAAAGCCCCATGGCTTCGCCGCCAACGCCTAGCACGAGGACTGGATGCTCATCCTGAAGTCCGGTCTCTGCGATTTGAAGGATAAGCATGAGCTGGCCGCGATGCTGCATGATGAACATGCCGTCGGAGCGCTGCAGGCTGGAGGAGGAAACCGTCTCGATCCTGATGATAAGCGACAGCGGGATCGCTTTAACCGTATCTGGACCGGCACGGAAAAGAACGAGACGCACGTCTTTCGCGCCGGCCAGCGCCTCGGCCGCGGGCTGGATGTTGTAATCGCCGGATTGAACGAGGCCCAATCCGGCTGCGATTCCCGAAGGATCGAGGATCAAAACAACCGACCCGTCGCCAAGGATTGTATGTCCGGAAAAGACTTTGAGATGAGAGAGGGAAGCGCCGAGAGGTTTGACGACGATTTCCTGAACATCCGCCACGGCATCGACCATCACCGCGAATGTATGCGCGCCGATACGCATGACGACGGCGCGCTGTTCAAATCTCTCAGGTAGATCCTCCGCGCCGCTCAGGCCGAGCATGGCGCGTAAATCGGCGAGCGGCAGAACTTCGTCACGCAATCGCAAGACGAGACTGCCGCGAACCGTTTCCACTTCGTGGCGGCTATCCGCGCCGACGCCGACGACTTCGACAACGGCATGCTGAGGCAAGGCGAAGCGATGCGCTCCGACTTGTACGATCAAAGCTGGCGCAATGGCGAGCGTCAGGGGGATCTTCATGGAAAATCGTGTTCCCCTGCCAGCCCTCGTGGTCAGCGAAATGGAACCGCCGATTTCTTCGATATTGTTGCGGACGACGTCCATGCCAATTCCGCGCCCCGAAATATTGGTGACGGCGTTGGCTGTCGAAAAAGCGGGCACGAAAATAAATTGGCAGAGTTCGTCATCGGACATACCCGCGATTTCAACAGGGGTCGCCAATCCTTGAGACAGGACTTTGGCGCGGATTCTCGCGAGATCGAGACCGCGGCCGTCATCGGAGACCTCGATCGATATATAGCCCGCCTCATGCGAGGCGATGACTTGAATAGTCCCCTCAGCGGGTTTGCCCGCGGCGATCCGCTCTTCATAGGATTCGATGCCGTGGTCCGCGCAATTGCGCAGGAGATGGGTGAGCGGCGCTCTAATCAATTCGATCAGCTGGCGGTCGAGTTCAGTGTCGCCGCCCTCGGTGACCAAGTTAAGTTTCTTCCCCAGTTCGAGAGACAGATCGCGCATCAAGCGCGGCAAGCTCGCAAATAGACGTCCCATCGGCTGCATGCGGGCGCGCATAACAGTATCCTGGAGATCGCTCGTCAAAGACGACAAGCGCTGCAGCGGTGCTTTCGTCGTTTCGTCATCATGGCGGCGGCTTAAATCCAACAGCTGATTTCGCGTCAGAACCAGTTCCGAGACGAGAACCATGATCCGTTCGAGCGCATCGACGGTGACCCGGATCGTCTCCATCCGCCGCGGCGCCGTCTCGGCGAGAGTGGAATGCTTCGCCGTTTTTCCGGTGCCATCGAATTCATGCAGATCGCGTAAATTTATCTGCATATCCGGCTCTAAACCCTCGTGATCGAGAGCAATTTTGGCCGCCGCGGGCGACCCCTCGCTTGGTCCGGAGTGCTGTTCCTGCGGGAACTCCCGCGTTTGCGGCGAGGTGGAAGCGATCTGGGTTTCGATGGCCTCGATCAGATCCGCGTCGTCTCCCTGCGGCTCCTTGGCTGTCTCTTCCAATTCTTTGAGAATGAATTTAACCCGGTCGATCGCCTCCAGGACGAGTGAGACCGTCTCGGGCGTTCCGGGGACACCATCACGCAGGCGGCTGATCAAGGCCTCCGCCGAATGCGTTAAAAGCGCAAGCCGGTTCAGGCCGAGAAAACCGCAGGTACCTTTGATTGTATGAAGCAGCCGGAAGATGCCTGCGACAATGCTTTTATCGCTGGGGTTTTTTTCGAAGAGGACGAGTTGGGAACTGGCGGCATCGATATACTCCGCTGTTTCCATCAAGAAATCGCTGAGGAGTTCGTCCATTATGCAATCCGGGCTGCGGTCTTCCGTGCCCGGACAATATCGTGAGGATCGTTAAAGAGCCTTGAAGGTGACGAATTTTTTACCAGAGCGGCGAAACGTCTAAATCAAGATGATTTCGAACGGAATCGATCCAAAACCGTAATTTTAGAGACAGGATTTATCCGGTCTCTCACAAACGTGATCGATTCGATAAGCGGGAGCAGGAGATCACAATTAGAGCGCTTTCCGCTTGGGTGGACTCATCCAAGCGATAGGAATTCGCTCCAAATCATTATGTTGGAGCATGTTCTTTTCGCAAAACCGCGCACAGTTTTGCGGAACATGCTCTAAGTTGCCGCCATCCGCGTCAACTCGATTGCGCCGGAAAACCGGCTTTCACTTTTTTCGTTCCACCCTAAGCGCTCATTTCGGCATCGACGGCAACATCGGCGTGAACAGGGAGCGCTTCGATAATGACCTCATCGGCCGAGGAGGTCATTTCAAGCTCCATGGAGGCAGCACGCGCCACGAGACCGGCATAATAGGGCTGGATGGCTTGGGCATCGATTGTATTGCTGTCGGGCGTTCCAGCGAGCAGTCCTGGAATATGCGAGGCAAGCTTGGCATTCACGCCTTGCGCGGCCACAGTGATTTTAATGTCCGTCTCGTTTCCGGCAAGTGTAACGGCCACGATGCCGCCGCGCGGAATGGCGCCAGCGGCGACGAGGCATAAATTAAGAATCAGCTTCACCGTGTTTTTCGGCAGCAGGATTCTGGGGCCGTTCCATTCGAGCTTGGTACGTCCGTCGGCGAAAAGGCCGCGAGCGACCTTCTCGGCATCGCCCGTATCGATGGAAGCGCCGACCGAACCGGCGGCGCCGAAGGCAAGCCTGCAGAATTGCAGCCGCGCTGAAGCCGTTTCCGCGCTTTTGCGAATAAGATCGAGCGCGATGCCCCGCATCTCTGCGTCTTTTTCTTCTTCCAGGACTTCGAGGCCGTTGACGATAGCACCGACCGGGCTGATCACGTCATGGCAGACACGAGAGCAAAGAAGTGCGGCGAGATCGAGGGAATCAAGTGCAAAAGACGTCATAGATCCTCCTGGTTTCAGCAAATGCAGGTTTCAGCAAATGAAGGAACGCATTTGGACGCGGATACTCGCACGATCCCGAAAAGCAGGCTGCTTTCCAGTAAAGCTCACAGACGAAACCGGAGCTTATAGGCTCACGCACTTAACCGGGCCGATTATGCGTTAAACCCGAATCAAACGATGTTCGTCTAATCTGCGTTCTTGATACTCTTGCGGAATCGCATTGCAAACCCGTACATATTGAAAAGGCCGGTCCGGCTGGCACGAACGGCACATCCTGCGCCAAACTTTCTGCCTTTTAAACGGTTAACCTTTCGTTAAGCTAACCTATTGGCAGGCGATTTCAGATTGAATGAGAGAGACTTTCAGATCAGGATGGAAGCCCGTTGGGATTTATAGACGAGATGTCTTTAGAAAATCTGTTGCGCGTTAGTCCTCCATCTTTAGATCGCAACGCCATTGCAGAAATATTCGCGCAATTGGCGTTAACCGCCGCCGTGGAGGTGATGCGCGTCTATCACACGGACAGTCATGCCCGTCATAAGCCCGATCACAGCCCCGTCTGCGATGCGGATGAATATGCCGAAGCCATTATTCTTGCGGGGCTGGCAAAGCAATTGCCGCAATTGCCGGTTCTCGCGGAGGAAGCCGCGGCGCACGGCCATAAGCCGCTTTGCGGCGGGACATTCATTCTGGTCGATCCAGTCGATGGAACGCGGGAGTTTCTCAATCACAACGGCGAATTCACGATCAATATCGGTTTAATTCTCGGATCGGTGCCATGCGCCGGTGTTGTTTATGCGCCTGCTCTCAACCGTCTTTGGATGTCCGGCGAGAAAGCGTTTTCCATCGCCATCTCGCCAGGCATGGACTTGCCGCCGGTGGAAGCGCGCACGGAAATCCATGTGCGCCACCCCCCCGAAACCGGCTGGACCGCCTTGGCAAGCCGGTCCCATGCGGACCCGGCGACCGATGCGTTTCTAGCCACCTTGCCGATCAAAGAACGCCGCACAGCCGGGTCATCGTTGAAGTTTTGCGCGGTCGCCGAAGGCGAAGCCGATATTTATCCCCGCTTCGGAAATACAATGGAATGGGATACGGCTGCCGGAGATGCGATTTTGCGGGCGGCGGGCGGCGTTGTCCTAAGCGACGCAGGATCGCCTTTGCTCTATGGCAAGGCTGAGACGCAATTCAAAAATGGTCCCTTTATCGCCTGGGGCGATCCGGCCATCGCGAACTTTCCCAAAAAGGGTGAATAAGAGCCAGCCTCTGCCATTAAGGCAGCCAAAATTAAGCCTTCGTTAACCTTCCTTGGCCCAAGCTGCGTTGCGATCGAGATAATTGGCCTCTTTGCGCACGGCTGTGCCGCTGAGAGCAGGTTAAACGCATGATCTTCCTTCAGCCAGCGGCTTCGGGGTCATGTTTAGCGGAGAACCTCATGCGACCGATTTCGCGCCGTGATTTTGGAATGGCCCTTGCCGGTTTGACCGGATACTTCGGCATATCGTCATCGGCCAGGGTCTTGGCCGACTCTGCCAACGGGCGGCCCGGCGACTATTCCACCGACGAATTGATCCGTAGCGGCCATCAATTTTTTGGCACGATTTCACGCGGCCTCGCGCAGGTGGTCGAAAAAGCCACGAAACAATGGGGACGCCCAAATGGCTATATTCTTGGCCAAGAGGCAGGCGCAGCCTTTGTCGGCGGGCTGCGTTACGGCGAAGGCATCATGTACACGCGCAACGCTGGCGATCTGAAAGTTTATTGGCAAGGCCCGTCGCTTGGCTTCGATGCCGGCGGCGACGGCGACCGCACCATGATGCTCGTCTATAGCCTGCCTGCGACCGATGCTATCTATCAAAGGTTCGGCGGGATCGACGGCTCCGCCTACCTCGTCGGCGGCTTTGGCATGACGGCCCTGACGGCGCATGACATCGTCGTCGTGCCGATCCGCTCGGGGCTTGGCGCGAGACTCGGGCTAAATGTCGGTTATTTGAAGTTTACTCAGCGGCCGACCTGGAATCCGTTTTAACTTTTAATATCAATACTTGATCGCTTTTGATCTTACCCTCAGGGCATGGCATAGTCGACGTTCCGATCGACATGGGCTTTGCGTGACATCGTGATCGAACAGGTGATGATTTTCGCGCTCGGCTTTTTGATTGCCGGGCTTGCGGCGCTTGCGTTCGCACCTGTCTTTTGGGCGCGCGCTGTGCGCCTATCCGTCCGCCGCCTTGAAATGCAATTGCCTCTCTCGATGCGCGAAATTCTTGCCGATCGTGACCAGGTTCGCGCGGAAGCCGCCGTCACGCAAAGACGCATCGAGATCCAGGCCGACGCGGTGAATCAAGCGCATGCGGCTGCGCTTGCCGAACTCGGCCGCCGTGCCGCGCGCATCGCGCTGATGCAAGACCATATTGCCAGCCTGCGCGAAACGAATGCCGGGCTCAGTCTGGACTTGGCTAAGTTGAACCGGGCTCACGCGGAACTCTCGGTGGACGCATCGGCGCTGACGAAAGAACTTTACGATCTCGACGGTCTCCGCGACCGTACCAAAAATAAGCTCGAAGCTTTAACCGATGCGCATCAAAATCTGCTTGAGCTTGCCGATGAACAGAAGGCCAGCCTTGCCAGCCTATCCGCATGCAGCGCGGCGCTCGAAGTCCGCCTCGCCAATACAGACCGTGCGCTGAACGACGCAAAGACGGCGCTCTGTAATAAAGAGGCCGAAGCGACTTTGCTTGCAAGCCATCTCGAGCGTGCGCGTGACGATCTTCAAATAAGCGACGCCGCGCATCAATCCGCGCTAGAACGATACGAACGTGAAAAATCCCGCGGCGCGGATCTCGAAGGCCGTTTCAAGGACGTCCGGGAAGAACATGAGGAAGTCCTGACCCGGCAACGCGCTTTGATAGCGAAACGCGATGCTCTCGAAAGCGATTTGCGCGAAGCCTTGGAGCGAGAAAAAGATCTGCGTCTCAAACATGACGCGCTTCTTGAACGTCTGATGTTCAACGAGAAAAGCGCGACTGACCGGATCGATCGCCTGCGCGCCGAAAACGCCGCCTTGCAAGGAGCGCTGGGCGCGGCGCGCCAGGAATGCGCGAATCTCGCGCGCGATCTTTCCGCTTCGCGCCTTTTGCAAAGCCAGCCTTCCGATGGCACCAAAACCTTGCAGTCCGCGGGCGAAGACACCTCTCTAAAAGCGCACTCGGTTTAGCCCTATTGGGCTGAAAGAAAAGCGGCGGTGGCATTCTTTTCAGCGCCTTGGCTTATCGGCCTATGTGGCGCTGGGCGAACCGGCGAAACTTTTCGGCGCAGGGCTGAGCGGCAGAGTGCTGCCGTTGTTGATCTGAAGCACGGCGAGCCCACGCTCGTTTTCGCCATTTTGCTTGAACCGGAACACGCCATCGGCGCCGTTAAAGCCAGAGTGGTTGGTCAAAACGTTTTCAGAGAAGCGTTGCGTTCCCTGCGTATGTGCCAGAGCCGCCGCGAGCGAGACGGCATCGTAGGCTAAAGTCGCGATGCGGGTCGGGTCGCTGCCGAATTTGGCACGATAGCGTTGCGCGAACGAATTGAACCCGCCATTCTCCGGTGCCGCGAACCAGGCGCCCTGCAGCGCAGGCAATTTCAGGACACGCGCATCGTTCCATATGCCGGTCCCGAGAATCTGCACTTTCTTGCTGTCGATCCCGGCGGCGAGAAGCGCCTGCGACATAGCTGGCATGGCATCCGCTTGTTCGGGGATAAACAATGTGTCGATCTGATCGCCGAGCGCTGCGATCTTCTGCACCGCGCCTGCCGGGTTTTGCGATTGATAATGTTCAATCGACATGACCCGCAAGCCGCGCCGTGCCGCCGCCTGCTGGAATTCGGCTTCGGCGACCCGCCCGTAATCATTATCGGGAATCAAGGCGGCGATCGATTTCTTGCCCTTGGAGGCCGCGAAATCGACGATCCTATCGACATAATTTTCAATTAGAAATGATAACAGATAAAGATTTGGCGCAGCCGCGGACGCATCCGTCGAAAACGCGATGATGGGTTTGCCCGCGCCGCGCGCGACCTGCGCCGCTTCGCGTACATTCGGGGCGAAGAGCGGTCCCAGAAAAAGCTCGGCACCGTCGGATAGCGCGGATTGCGCGGCGGCCCTCGCGCCATCCTGTGTCGAATGATCGTCCTTGATCAACAAAGTGAGATCGTTGCCGCCAGCTTCGCTCATCGCCAATTCAGCGGCGTTGCGGAGCGAGGTTCCGACAACGCTCGGACCCGATGCCTGCGTCAAAGGCACGATCAAGGCCACTTTGACGGACCCCGATCCGATGGTGTCGGGACCGCCGGAAACGCCCGGCAGGGGCTGCGACTCGACGCGGGTCGTCGGCGCTGAGAGCGAAAAGTCACCTGCTTGCCCCGAGTTGCCGCTGCCGTTCGGCAGGCAAGCAGCGAGCGATAGCGCAATGCCCGATATGGCCGCGGCCATCACAAGCCGCCGCGTATTGGCGTAAAATGCGGATGGTTCGAAACCGCCCCGCGGAAGACCCTTCATCGAGTTCAGTCCATTAATTGGCTGGGACTTGGATGTTTTTGGATATTTTGAGACTAGTCAGTACCGGACTTGACCGGATCAAACGCCTGCGCTGCGCCCATCTTAAACATAAACTTCGCAACAAAGCCGCATCACCGAACTATTGGTAGCTTATAAATAACGCGTTATCACCATCCGAAAGTAAATTTTGGCGTTCTATTGGATATTGAACGTCACGAAACGTGAACCGCGCGTGTCCACGGCGCGATGACGTCCACAATATGAGACTGATTTTACAAGAGTTTGTTCTATAAATAAGCTTGGATTAAGTCTGGCGGAGGCCGCCGAAAAGTGAGTACCGGTTTGGCAAAGTCCGATGCGCCGACAGATCGTGCTGTTCCTGCGTCCGCGCAGCGGGAGCAGCCGGACGCAGGCGCTTATACCGCTTTTGGTCTTCGCGCCAAAGCTGAACCCCTGCGGCCAGGCTTGCACGTCGTTGCCACGCCGATCGGCAATCTGGGCGATATTTCGTTTCGCGCGCTGGCAACTTTGGCAGCCGCGGACGCCGTCGTCGCAGAAGATACGCGGGTTACGAAAAATCTCCTGGCCCATTATGGGATCACAACGCCGCTTGTCGCCTATCATGAACATAATGCGGCAGCGATGCGGCCGCAGCTTTTGGCGCGGCTCGCCAGCGGCGCGGCCTTGGCGCTCGTCTCGGACGCAGGTACGCCGCTGGTCTCGGACCCCGGTTTCAAGCTGGTGATCGAGGCCGTGGCTGCCAATATTCCTGTTACGTCGATTCCTGGCGCTTCCGCCGTGCTGGCCGCGCTTGTCGTTGCCGGATTGCCAACCGATCGCTTCTTTTTCGAGGGTTTCTTACCCGTCAAAAGCGCCGCGCGGCGCCAGCGCATCGCCGAACTCGCGGCCATTCCAGGCACGCTTGTGTTTTTCGAATCGCCAAGACGCGTCGCAGAGACGCTGACAGACCTCGCCGCCGTCTTGGGCGATCGCGAAGCGGCGCTCGCGCGCGAATTGACCAAGCACTTCGAGACGGTCAGGCGCGGCACGCTTGGCGAACTCGCCAGCGCCCTTGCCGCAGAGGCAGCGCCGAAAGGCGAGATCGTCCTGCTTGTGGGGCCGCCCGGCCGCGACGCACCTGAGACGCTTCAAAGCAATGTCGATGATCTGCTCGGCAAGGCTTTGGAAACGCATTCGGTGAAGGATGCCGCCGCGCTCGTGTCCGCTGAGACGGGGCAGCCCCGCCGCAAGGTCTATGCCCGCGCGCTCGAACTCAATGTCCGCGCAAAGTAAAACGAACGAGCTGAAACGCGCCGCCTCGAGATCGGGATGGCGGGCGGAACAGATCGCTGTCTTGGCGCTAAGGCTTAAAGGCTACCGGATTTTAGCCTTGCGATTTCTGGCGAAAGGCGGCGAAATCGACATCGTCGCGCGGCGCGGGATGACGATCGCCTTCGTCGAAGTCAAATTGCGCAATAATTTAATGACTGCGATGACGGCGATCGATCCGGTGAAGCATAGACGCATGTCGAAAGCCGCGCGATTTTGGCTGGTGTCGCATCCCTGGGCGGCGCGGTTGACGCTGCGCGGCGATGCTATCTATGTCGTGCCTTGGCGATGGCCCCGTCATATCGCAGCCGCTATTCCTTTGGATTTAGACTAAAAAATCTTATATCGAGCCACATTTTTCCCTAAGCTGATATGAATGGACGATAAGCGCGCAATGGATGTGCTCGATAAAAATGCGAGGCGTGAGGTTGGACCGCTCCCGGCAAAGGAGCCTTTCGGCCGCAGCATCGAAGCCGATCTTATCGCCGTTCTGGCCGCGGTCACCGGCGGTGAGCCGCGCGTTTTAACGATTCAGGACTCGCGTGCTTTGCCGTCCGGACCTTTTGAAATGGTGCATAGATCCCTTCAATCGGGCTTGCGCGCCTGGGTCGAACGTCAAACCCATCATCCGCTGGGCTACGTCGAGCAGCTTTATACATTCGCGGATAGAGACCGTTCCGGCAGCGGGCCGCCTGCGATTTCGATTTCCTATCTCGGCCTCACGCATGAACATCCGGCGTCCGGCGAATATGAAGCGAGCTGGCGCAGCTGGTACACCTATTTTCCATGGGAAGATCATCGCACCGGCGCGCCAGCGATCATCGAGGCGCATATTCTGCCGAGACTGAAAGCCTGGGCCCAGACCACGCAAGACCAGGCCCTTCAGCTGACACGCCAGCAACGGATCGCCATTACCTTTGGGTCTGGCGGGCGCAAATGGAACGAGGAGCTCGTCTTACAACGCTACGAACTTCTCTATGAAGCGGCGCTCATTCCGGAAGCTTTTCCAGCCGCTCCGATCGCAGTGCCGGGGCAATCCATGATCCTCGATCACCGGCGTATCCTTGCGACAGGGATCGCGCGGCTGCGCGCCAAGATCAAATATCATCCGGTCGTGTTCGAGCTTATGCCGGAGACTTTCACCTTGCTGCAATTGCAGCGTTGCGTCGAAGCGCTGGCTGGACGGCTTCTCCATAAGCAGAACTTCCGGCGGCTTATCGAGCAGCAGGAATTGGTCGAAGAGACCGGGGCGACCAGCCAGGATACAGGCGGGCGCCCGGCCAAACTTTTTCGGTTCCGGCGCGACGTCCTAGCCGAGAGAGCCGTCATAGGCACAAAGCTCCCCCTTTCGCGCACTTGACAAAGCTTATACTCATCCCCAGCATATATACTAATAATGCTCAAAGGGAGTATATGCCGTGGCCACCTCAGGGCTATTAGAGAGAACTGACGATCTTTACGCCAAGGTCCGGCATGCCATACCGGAAATCGAATGGCCGGTTATGGCGGGCGACATCGACGCGATTACGGCTTTGAAAAAAAGCCGCAACGCCGTCATTCTCGCACATAATTACCAGACCCCTGAGATCTACCATTGCGTCGCGGATCTTGTCGGCGACAGTCTGGCCCTTGCCCGCGAGGCGATGAATGTCGAAGCCGATGTCATCGTTCTGGCCGGCGTTCATTTCATGGCCGAGACGGCGAAACTGCTGAACCCCTCCAAGACGGTTTTGATCCCCGATCTCGGTGCTGGCTGTTCGCTGGCAGATTCCATCACCCCCGAGAACGTCCGCGGTTTGCGCAAGCGATATCCAGGCGTACCGATCGTGACCTATGTCAACACCTCGGCCGCCGTGAAGGCTGAATCCGACATTTGCTGCACATCCGGCAATGCCAAAGCGATTATCGAATCGCTCGGGGTGAAGCGCGTCATCATGATCCCGGACGAATATCTCGCGAAAAATATCGCTGCTGAAACGGGCGTCGAGATCATCACCTGGAAGGGCCATTGCGAAGTGCACGAACGCTTCAGCGCGGCTGAGGTCGCGGAACTCCGCGACGATTATCCAGGTGTCGTCATTTTGGCACATCCCGAATGTCCGCCAGAGGTTGTCGGTGCGTCTGATTTTTCCGGCTCGACGGCGGCGATCGCCGCTTATATCGCGCAAAAGCGTCCGCCGCGTGTCGCGCTTCTGACCGAGTGCTCGATGAGCGACAATGTCGCGATCCAATATCCCGAACTTGAATTCGTGCGTCCCTGCAACCTCTGCCCGCATATGAAACGCATTACGCTGCCGAAAATCCGGCACGCGCTGGAGACCATGCAGCACGAGGTCACGATCGATCCTGAGATCGCTGACCGCGCGCGTCTTTCCGTCGAGCGCATGCTGGCGGTGAAATAGGCACCAATCGACGAAGCCGTCATGCGCGGGCTTGACGTCGTTGAAGTAGAGCGTTCTCCCTCAGGAATGGATCATCATGGAAAAACGCGATCTCGGCGGCAGTCCGATCATCGTCGGCGGCGGTTTGGCGGGTCTGATGACGGCGCTTTATCTTGCGCCCGAACCTGTCGTGCTCTTGAGCAAAGCGCCGCTTGGGATTGAGACATCGAGTGCTTGGGCGCAAGGCGGCATCGCGGCCTCGATCGGGCCTGACGATGATGCCTCTTTGCAAATTGCCGACACGCTCAAAGCCGGCGACGGAATCTGCGATGAGGCATCCGTTAAGCGGATCGTGTCGGCCGCTGGCGATGCAATTGCCGAATTGATCCGGCTCGGCGTGCCCTTCGACCGCAATGCCGACGGAAGCCTCGCGTTTGGCCTCGAAGCCGCGCATTCGCGTAGGCGCATCGTCCATGCGGGCGGCGATGGCAGCGGCCGCGAGATCATGCAAGCCCTCATCAAAGTAGTGCAGGCGACGCCCTCAATCACCGTGATCAAAGGTGTCGCCGCGCGGCGATTGATCGTCGAGGACAATAAAATCACGGGCGTGCTCGGCAATACCAATTGCGGGCCTGTTTTGTTTGCAACCGATCGCGTCATCATCGCGACGGGCGGCATCGGCAGCCTCTATTTGGCGAGCACAAATCCGGCTGGTTCTTTCGGGCAAGGCCTAGCGCTTGCCGCTCGGGCAGGCGCTATGATGGCCGATCTCGAATTCGTGCAATTTCATCCGACCGCGCTGAACATTGGCGCCTCACCCTTGCCTTTGGTGAGCGAAGCGGTGCGCGGCGAAGGCGCTATCCTGATCGATGAAAAGGGCGAGCGCTTCATGAGCGGCGTAGCCGGTGCCGAACTCGCGCCCCGCGATATCGTCGCGCGCGCGATCTGGCATCATATGAGAGCTGGCCACGATGTCTTTCTCGATGCGAGGCAGGCGCTTGGTCGGACGTTCCCGCAACATTTTCCGGGCATTACCGAAAAATGCCGCGCGGCGGGCATCGATCCCGTCACGCAGCCGATCCCGATCCGTCCCGCCGCGCATTATCACATGGGCGGTATTCACGTGGACGCGCAAGGCAAAAGCTCGGTCGAAGGCCTTTGGGCTTGCGGCGAAGCGGCTTCGACAGGTTTGCATGGCGCCAACCGGCTTGCCAGCAACTCCTTGCTAGAAGCCGTTGTCTGCGCCCGTTTTGTCGCCGAAAGCGTCGGCGGCTCTCGCGCACGTCAGACAAATCCAAGGCTTGAAGAAGACCTGCCGCGATCGAGCGACCCATCGCCCGTGCGCAAGATCCTCTCGGAGGCCGCGGGCGTGCTCCGCGATCGTGACGGATTGCGCGGCGGCATCAGTGCGCTTTATCCGATGATGCAGGCCAATGGCCCCGAGAGCGATGCGGCTCTCGTCGGCCTCATGATCGCGGTCGCGGCGTTGAAGCGCCAAGAAAGCCGCGGCGCGCATACGCGGACTGATTTTCCAGAAGCAGAAACCGCGTCGGCGAAACGCAGCTTTTTATGGCTTGACGAGGCACTTGAGACAGCGCGCGAGCTTGTCCCAGAGGCAGTTGGCTGAGACTCCTCGGGTAATTCTTCAAATTCAAGCATGTGTTTTCTTGAACTATAGCTCATTATACTATAATTCATTGTGTTAGTTTATCTGTGCGTAGGTTCAAAACCAAAACCTTCGCGCGCTTTGCGCGGCGTGCGGGCATTGATGATCGCAGTCTTTGTGAGGCAGTTGAACGTGCGGAGATAGGCTTGATCGCTGCCGATCTCGGCGGCGGCCTCATCAAGCAAAGAGTCGCACGAGAGCTTGCGGTGTTCTTGTTCAGATTTTCAAAGAGCGAATGGACAATATCGCTGATGATGATTTGAAGGATCTGCAATTAATCGCGGCGCAATCGCTTAGGGGCATACAAAAAATTAGCAAGGATATATCCGCCGGTATTTTAATCGAGGTCAAAGATGACGGTTAAAACCGAAAAGCCCTCCAGGTTGCGGCGTGAAATACAGGAACTCGCAGAGGCTATGCACACCAATGGAACGATGGACGCCGCCGCTTATGCAAAGATCACTATGCGCGATAAAGGCAAAGTTGAAACCGCGGCCGTTGCGCCTCTGAGCGGCGACGAAATCCGGTTGCTGCGCGAGCAAGCCCATATGAGCCAGGCTGTTTTCGCCCAGATTTTAAATCTGACGGTCGGCTACATCTCGCAATTGGAACGCGGCACGAAACGACCGGCGGGCGCCGCTTTGAAACTGCTGAATGTTATCAAAAACAAGGGTATCGAGGCCGTTCTCTAAATGCGGCCGTGGCCTTTGCCCCAAGTGATGATCGAGCCTTTGGTCCGCGCCGCGCTGCTTGAAGATTTAGGCCGCGCCGGGGACATCACCACCGATGCCATCGTTCCTGCGGATTTGCGCGTAAAGACGGTGCT
>Ga0116230_10003951_pt1 | contig 14491 bp, 11 predicted proteins | sample S1TSphfallax_3_FD_88678 | JGI IMG/M metagenome (GOLD analysis project Ga0116230, IMG submission 88678) | Host-associated microbial communities from peat moss isolated from Minnesota, USA - S1T2_Fd - Sphagnum fallax MG | ecosystem: Host-associated > Plants > Peat moss > Unclassified | place... | reverse complement strand
GTCGTGAGGCGGGTGATCTCCGGCGGCATGGTGGCGGAGAAGAACAGCGTTTGCCGCGAGGGCGGCGTCAGTTTGAAGATGCGTTCGATATCGGGGATGAACCCCATGTCCAGCATCCGATCGGCCTCATCGACCACCATCATCTGCACGCCGGTCAGGAGCAGTTTTCCGCGCTCGAAATGGTCGAGCAGGCGGCCCGGCGTTGCGATCAGAACATCGACCCCGCGGTCGAGCTTTTTCACCTGGTCTTCGAACGAGACGCCGCCGATCAAGAGCGCCCAGGTCAGCTTTTGGCCCGTGGCGTATTTGTCGAAAGCGGCGGCGACCTGATCGGCCAGCTCCCGCGTCGGCGCCAGCACCAGCGAGCGGGGCATCCGCGCGCGGGATCGGCCGGCGGCCAGGCGTTCGATCATCGGCAGGGTGAAGGCGGCGGTCTTGCCTGTGCCGGTCTGGGCGATTCCCAGCACGTCGCGGCCGGCGAGCGCCACGGGAATGGCTTGTTCTTGGATGGGGGTCGGCGTCGTATAGCCCGTCGCGGCTATCGACTTGAGCGTCTCGGCGCTCAGCCCGAGGGAGGAAAAGTCTGTCATGTCTCGTAGGGAAGCGGCCGGAAAAACCCGAAAATGGGGCGGCAGGCGACGCGAGCGTCGACCGATTCCCGGTCTGTTCAGGAGTCTACATAGGCGCCGGACGCCAAAAGTCAATTTTAGATCGTAATGGTCGCAGGAACCGAGACCCTACCTGACGACTGCGCTAGATTTTTGTTATGATGCGCTGAGGCTTTTCGACCCATAAACATAATGTCGGGCCCACCGCCGCGCATTCAATTCCGGGTCCGCCGGGCTCAAGACCCGCTCGACGTCGCGTCGTAGAAGCGCGCCACATCGGCCTTCAGCGCCTTCAGCGCCTCCACGTTCAGATAGACCATGTGGCCGGACGGATAATAGGCGAAGTGCAGATTGGATCGCAGCGACGGGTCCAGCTCCATGTGCGCCAGGTCGTATTCGGTCTGGAAGAAGGGCGTGGCCATGTCGTACCAGCCGTTTAGGGAATAGAGCTGGAGATGCGGGTTTTCTCGCATGGCCGCTGATAGGTCGAGCGCCACGTCCGGATCGTTTTGGGTGCCGCGTGCGCCTGGCGCCCTATGATGCCAATCCCATGGCGTGCCCGATTGGTAGAAGGTCGGCCGATAGTCGAGCCGGGTGTCGAAGTTCAGGTCGTCGGTTAGATAGGTGTGGAAGGCGGCGACGAAGGCGCCGGTGATGCCCGTGTCTGAGGGGTCGGTCTCCGGCGAGTCGGCGGTGGCGTCCTGGTCGATGCCGGTGAAGCGGCTGTCGTAGCGGCCAAGGGTTCGGCGCTGGTCGCGCAAGAGCTCCTTGCGGAAGCGCTGCAGGTCCACACGCAGGTTGGCCTCCTTCAAATAGGCGACCGACAGGCCGGTATAGGCCGAGAGCTGCTGGGCGACGGCGTCTTCCTCGGCCGCGCTCAGGTTCTGCCCCTTGGCCAGGGCGGCGGCGTAGGGTCCCGCCGCATAGTCGCGCACCTGCTGGAGGAACGGAGCCAGCTCGGCCGGGCGATTGGGGATGCGGTTATGATACCAGGCGGCGGCCGCGTAGCTCGGCAGATAGGCGACGTAGATCTGATCGAAGCCCGGCTGGCGGATGCCATAATTCAGGATCGACGACAGGATGATCGCCCCGTTCAACTGCACGCCTTTTTCCTGGAGCATGTAGGTGAGGCCGGCGGTGCGAGTGGTGCCATAGCTTTCGCCGAACAGATACTTGGGCGAGTTCCAGCGGTCGGTCTTGGTGATGTAGCGCACGATGCCGCGGGTGAAGGCGTCCAGATCCTGATCTACGCCCCAGAAGGCCGACAGCTTGGTTTCGCCCAGCGGCCTGGAGAATCCTGTGCCGACCGCGTCCAGGAACACCATGTCGGTCTTGTCGAGCAGGGTGTATTCGTTGGGCGCGAGCGTGAAAGGCGCGCCATGAGTGGGGCTAGGCGAGTCCGTATGCACCCGCATCGGCCCTAGCGACCCCATGTGCAGCCACATACTCGAAGACCCCGGACCGCCGTTATAGAAGAACGTCACGGGCCGTTTCGCGGCCCCCTTGGCGTGATCGGCGACATAGGCGACGTAGAACATCGAGGCGATTGGCTTGCCCTCGTCGTCGCGCAGCGTCAGCGTTCCGGCGGTGGCGTCATAAGCGATCGTCTGGCCGTCTACCGTGACCGTGTGATGGGTTGTCCGCTCGATTTCGTTGACCGGGGCGGTGGCGATGTCGGCGTCGCTGATCTTGCTTTCGCCTGCGGCCTTGGCGGCGGCGTCGGGGCGCTCCATGCCGGGAGTCTTGGCTGGGCTGGCGGCTGCGGGCGCCTGGGCCAGGGCGGCTTGGGCGTCCAGGAGGGGCGCGCCGATCATGGCGAGCGCGCTGGCGAACATGAGGGCGAGGGACATGCGCATTGTTTTGAGCCCTAAAACTTGAAAACACACAGCCTTCGTCGGCTAGGCCCAGGCCCGATCCCCGTCAATGGATAAGTCCGAGCCCGATGCGCCTGGCGTTGTACCGGCGGTGAACTGGCTTTCGCGTGTGCGGTCGAAGATTAGGACTCAGGCGTGTTTCAGGCTTGCCACCTTTGCGAGGGCCAGGCCGCGTCGGCGGCGCCGCCGTCGCGATAGAGCTGGTCGAGCAGGTAGGCGAACACGCGGCCAACCTCGAACACCGTCCAGGTCTTGCGCCAACCTCTTTCCGCGAGCGCCCGCGCCGTCGCATCGTCCTCCAAAAGCGCCGCAAGCTTGGGCGCCAGATCCTCCAGCCCTGTGTAGAAGATGACTTCGTCCTGCGTGTAGATTTGCTCGAACCCGCTGTGGGCGTCGAGGAGGGTCAGGAGGCCGCAGCCCAGCATGTGCGCCATCCGATCCGACGCATACCAGGGCTGATCATGGTAGCGCGACAGGGCCCAGCCCATCCGCGCGCCATGCAGCGCCTCGAAATAGTGCAAGCCCCTTAAGCGCGGCGACCCCAAGCCCGGCGTGGTCAGACGCAATGCGGGTAAGCTCGATCGAAGATTGCCCACGATCTGCGAGGGCGGCAAACGCTGGTCGCCCAGCTGGCGCGGGCTGTCGTCGCCGACGGGCAAGATGAGGTCGACCGCGGGTCGGTCAGCTTCGAAGGCGCGTCCCGTCTCCACCGCCGGATCGACCGGATTGGGCATGAAGGCGACGAATCCGCGTTCGCTGGCGAATCGTTGGAGCCCTGGCCCGGCCGTGGTGACGAAGACGGCGTCCACCGTCCCCTTGCGCCGCTCCAGCCTTTCGATGGTCTTGGGGTCGGTCAGAGGGTCTATGTTGATGTCGACGAGCGTAACGCCTGGCGCCAGCCGCCGCGCTTCGTTCAGGGTTGCGTCGTCGATATGATCGGCGAAGTGCAAAAGGATCAGGTCGGGCCGCACCTCATCGACCATTTGCAAGAAACCGCGTCGGGCCGCCTTGGGACCGGCGCGGCCCCATACCCCCGCGCGACGGGCGACGGCGCGGTCGGAGTATTCAGCCACCAAGTGGCCGGCGCGGATGGCGGCGTTGGTCAGTTTTGAGCGGATCGGGAATAGATCGACATTGGCCGTATGGGTCTCGCGGCCGGTCATCCAGTTGAAGTCCCCCACATTGAGGATGCGCATCGCCGCTCCGCTCGCTAGAAGAGCGGCTAAATCATGGACGGCGCGACCGCTCAACCGCGGACCTTGACCGGCCTCGTATTGGGTTGAGGACCGGACCTGTTGGACGATGCACGATTGGGCTTGAAGACGGCTCGCGCGTTTGGCCTCGCGATCCTGATCTTTGCGGCGGTTTCGGGTTTCGCGCGCGCCGACGCTCCAGCGTCGCTACCGATAGCCTGGATCCAACTGATCCAAGGCGGGGCGCAAGTTCGTGCGGTCATTCAGGGGCTTCGCTGTCCGGTGGCCAAGATCGACGGCGTCGCCACGCCGTTGAAGCTGCGGGCGGTGTTCGACGCCGCCTTTCCCTCCGTGTGCCAGGCGGACTTACCGAAAGCCGCACGCCGCGTGGAGCTGGGCGGTCTAACCCTATCGGCGCCCATCCCGGCTCCGCATCGGATCGTCATTTTCGGCGACAGCGGGTGCCGGCTGCAAGGCGCCAATATCCAGGCATGCGACGATCCCCGCGCCTGGCCCTTCGCCACGGTCGCCCGCCGGGCGGCCGCACGCAATCCCGACCTGATCATCCACGTCGGCGACTATTATTACCGGGAAACGCCATGCCCGGCGGGCGAGCGCGGATGCGCCGGCAGTCCCCACGGCGATACGTGGGCGGCTTGGCGCGCCGATTTCTTCGCCCCGGCCTCAGCCCTGCTGCGCGCTGCGCCTTGGGTGTTCGTCCGCGGCAATCACGAGCTTTGCAATCGCGGCGGATCGGGCTGGTTTCGGCTGCTGGACGCTGCGGAACAGCCGAAATCCTGTCCCGCCGCTGTCAGCGATCCGATGACGATCCCGCTCGACGGACTCAACCTCTATGTGCTCGATAGCGCGGACGCCGAGGATCGCACGGCGCCGGCGTCGGCGGTGGCCGAATTCAGCGCCCAGCTTGACCGGCTGGCGCCGTCGCTGGCCAACAGCCCAGGGTGGATCGTTACCCATCGTCCCGTCTGGGGCTTGGCCCCAGTGGTCCGGCTCGGCCCGATCGGACCGCTGGAGGTCGGCATCAACGCCACCGAGCAGGCGGCGGTGCGAGGAAGAGACCTGGGCGCGGTGCAAATGGTCCTCTCCGGCCACATCCACGACTTCGGCAGTTTCGACTTCGGGCCGGCGCGTCCGGCTCAGCTGATTGTGGGCACGGGCGGGGATATTGGCGAGTTGGCCGATACGCCGAGGATCCAGGCGCATCCGGTACAGATCGACGGCGCCGTCGCCGACTGGCTGAGCTTCGACCGCTTCGGCTATCTGGTGCTGGATCGGCAAGACACGTCCGAGCTCGGCGTCCCGCCGGATTGGACCGGGACCTTCTACGACGCCGACGACCGGCCGGTGGTCGACTGCCGCCTGCACAAAAGGGCGTTGCGGTGTGAGCCGACGAAGGCGCGGTGAGGGCGTGCGTCAAATCTCAATATGCCGCGCGATTTCGAGCGTCCGGTTGGGCGGCAGGTTGAAACGGTCGGTGATCCGCATGCCGTTGCGGAACAGGAAGCCGAACAGGTTCGTGCGCCAGGCGGCCATCGATGGGTGCTCCGCATCGCGCGAAACCAGATCACGGGCGCCGATGAAGACGGCGTCCGACAGGTCCACGTCATCACCGAAGCCGGGCAGGTCCTTGAGGGCGGCCGTGATGTTAGGAATCTCCACAAAGCCGTATTTTACATTCACGCGCCAAAAGCCCTCGGCGACCTTGGAATAGGCGGCGCGCTCGGCGTGCTGGATGCGGGGGGCTTCTTCGAATTGCACCGAAAGCGCGATAACGGTTTCTCGCAAGGCGCCGGTCGTCTGGACGAAATCCAGGATCAGGGGCGGAACCAGCTCCCGCTCCCGGGTCAAAAATACGGCGACACCCGGCGTGCGCGGGATTGCATTGTCTTCAAGCTGCTTCAGGAATTGCGCCAAGGGCACGCCGCGCGCCTTGGTCTTGGCCCAGAGCTGCCGAACGCCCGAGCGCCAGGTGATCATAACGAAGAAGATCACAGCCCCGAGCGTCAGCGGAATCCAGCCGCCGTCCAGAAGCTTTGACATATTGGCGATCCAGAAGCTGGTGTCCACGCCCAGGAACAGGGCGGTCAGAGGCAAGACCGCCCAAGCCGGCCACTTCCACACGCGGTGCATGGCGCGATAGAGCAGGAAGGTGGTCAAGAGCATGGTGGTCGACACTGCGGTGCCGTAAGCGCCGGCCAAGCGGTCCGAACTGCCGAACGTGAGCGCGATGGTCACCGTGATGATCGCCATGAACCAGTTCACGGCCGGCACATAGATCTGGCCGTACATTTCATCCGACGTCTGACGAATATCGAACTGAGGCAGCCAGCCGAGCTGTACGGCTTGGCGGGTCATGGTGAAGGCGCCGGTGATGATGGCTTGACTGGCGATCACCGTGGCGACCGTCGCCAGCGCCACCAGGGGATAAAGCGCCCAGGCCGGCGCGAGTTGGAAAAAGGGGTTGGTCGCGCCGGTTGCATTCGCGTCCATCAGAATCGCGGTCTGCCCCGCATAGCTGAGAACCAGGGCGGGCAGAACGATCCCATACCAGGCGAGCCGGATCGGGAAGCGGCCGATGTGGCCCATGTCGGCGTACAGGGCCTCGCCGCCCGTGGCGCAAAGAAAAACGCCGCCCAGGATCAGCACCGATTTGGCGCCGCTGTGGACCAGATAGCTGAGACCATAGAGGGGATTGACCGCCGCCAGAACGGCGGGATGGCGCAATATGCCGCCCAGGCCCAAAACGCCGATCACCACAAACCAGACCAGCATGATCGGGCCGAACGCCCCGCCGATCTTCTCGGTGCCGAGTCTCTGCGCCGCAAACAGCGTCACGAGGATGACCACTGCGATCGGCAGGATGTAGGGCTTCAGCGCCGAGGTCGCGACATTGACGCCTTCCAAGGCGCTCAGCACCGAGATCGCCGGCGTGATCACGCCGTCGCCATAGATGAGGGCCGCGCCGAGCAGGCCCATAGCGGCGAACACATAGGTTCCGCGCCGCCAATCATTGGCGCCGACGAGGGACATCAGCGCCAGAATGCCGCCCTCGCCATGGTTGTCGGCGCGCATCACGAACACGCAGTATTTGATCGAGACGGTGATGATCAGGGTCCAGAACAACAGCGAAAGCAGCCCGAGCGCGACGCTGGCCGAGACGTGCGAGCCTGTCGCCTGGATCACCGTCTGCAAGGTGTAAAGCGGGCTGGTGCCCAGATCGCCGTAGACGATCCCAAGCGCGGTCAGGGCCGCGAGCGGCGCGGCTTTCTTTGCGCCATCGACCGCGTCCTTGGCATGCCGGGGGCTAGCGGTCGGCTGAGGGATGACGCTCGCCGTCGACATGGATTTGATCTCCCCCGTTAGCCCTGAGATCCTGGGTTGAGCGATCTCAACGCGGCGGGCTCTCAGCCGATCCTTTGATTGAAAACGTTCCGATCACGGCAGAGGCTGAGGCGCGAGCACCATCGCCCCGCCCCGGGCCTGCAGGCGCAGGCGATCCATATCGGCCAAGACCGCCTGGGTGCGCGGATCGCTGAGCGCTTCAACCGCAAGCGACAGGGTCTTCAGCGATGTCGATCCGATCCCGATGGCGTGGGACAGCATGTCCAGCGGCGAGCGCTTCGGCGAGATGGACTTCACCACCACATGTTCGCTCGCGGGAATCCCGGCCAGTCTCTGGGCTTCGGAGACCGCCAGACCGAAACCGCCGATCTTGTCGACAAGGCCGAGCTTCAAAGCTTGCTCACCGGTCCAGACGCGTCCGCGGGCGATCTCTTGAACCCGCTCCAGCGGCAGGTTGCGACCCTTGGCGACGCTGGCGACGAAGGTGTTATAAATGCGATCGATCTCGGCGGAGAGGGCCGCCCGTTGGGTCGGCGTGAATTCCGCAGCAGCCCCATTGGCGCCGGCGAATTGGCCGCCGACGGTGAGATCGCGCTCGTCGATCCCGAAACGGGCCAGGGCTGGCCCGATCACCAGCTTGCCGCCGAAGACGCCGATCGAGCCCGTCAGCGTGGTGGGTTCGGCGACGATCTCCGCCGCCGGCGACGAGATCCAATAGCCGCCCGACGCTCCATAGGTCCCCATACTCACGACCACAGGCTTGTGCGCCGCTTTGGCTGCCTGAACCGCCGCAAAAATCTGCTCCGACGCCGTGTCGGAGCCGCCGGGCGAGGAGACCCGCAACACGATCGCCTTTACCTGGTCGTCGTGGATGGCGTCGTAGAGGGCTTTGGAGAGGTCGTCGGAATAGACATTGTTGGCGCCGCCGAAGCCTTGATCTGCGCTGGTCCCGGTGACGATGTCGCCCTCGGCGCCGATATAGGCGATCACCGGGCCGCCGGCGACGAGGACTTGGGGCTTGCGGCTCATGCGATACTGCTGGACGTCGACCAGCTTGGCGCCTGCGCCCGCCTTGGCCAGCAACGTCGTCTGAGCCGCCTCCACCTCGCCCACATGGTCGATCAGGCCCTTGGCCTGCGCATCCTCGGCGCCATAGGGCCCGGCCTCTATGGCGGCGGTCAGGGCCTTCGGGTCCATATTGCGATCGTTGGCGGCGGCCGCGAGTTCGCTCGTGTAGATGGAGGTCATCCAGCCGAGTTCGGCTTCCCGATGCGCGGGCGTGTAGTCGTCATACAGATAGCCGTTGACGGCGTTTTTGTACTGATAACGCTGCTCGAAGTCCGCCTTGACGCCGTACTTGTCGAAGAAGCGCTTCAGAAAGGTGTCTTCGCTGCTGATCCCGGTCGACTGCAGGGACGCGCCGGGCTGCATCCAGAAATCGCCCGACGCCGCACCCAGCATATAGGTCGCTGTCGAAACGCCTGAGGCGTAGAGCCCCTGGCTGTGGGCGATGACTGGCTTGCCCGATTTCACGAAGGCTTTCAGCTCGATCCGCAATTCGTCGGCCTGGGCCGGAGGCATACCGCCCTCGGGCAGGCGGATCAACAGCCCCTTGACGTCCGGGTCGTGGGCGGCGCGGCGCAGGGTCGTGGCTACGGACAGCGTCGATAGCGAATGCGCGCCCAGGAAGGCCAGCGGATTGGACGGATCCTGATCGGGCAGGCTTTGGCGCAGATCCAGGGACAGCACGGCGTTCTGGGGCGGCGGCGCCGGCTTGGCCGCCGAGGCGACGATCACCACGAACACCAGCGGCAAACCGACGAAAAACAGCAGCAGCCCGCTGAACACACCCGCCACTGTCACCAGAAACTGCTTCATTACGCCCCGTGTCCATCGGCCGGTCGGCGACCTGTTTGCGTCGCCGGGCCCGCCCTCGACGCAATCTATATCAATCCGCCGCGGGTTCGCCCAGCCAAAGCCTCCGGCGCGTCAGCGCAATTGCGAACTTTCCTCAGGGGCTTGGCCGATCTCTGCGCGCCGTCCGCTCAATTCAGCGCCATGTTCAGCACCTTGGCGAGCCTCACCGCCGCTTTCGCCAACTGGCTCTGCACCACCAAGGCGCTCGACTGCACATAGAGCGGGTCCAGCGCTTCGATGTCCTTGGGCGGGCCGCCGCAGGCCGGCGGGGTTGGGAGCTTGCTGTAGACACTATCGACGGCGACCTTGTGTGTATCGGCGACCCACTCGTCGACGCCCCCCTTGGCCCAGTCCCCGCCGTGGCGCGCGGTAAGCGCTTGCAGGTAGGGCAGGCCGGTTTCTGCGTCGCCCACGGCCAGGGCCACCAAATCTTCGTCCCACACGCTGTATAGGCTCAAGGGCTTGCCGCCAGAGCCGGGCAGGGTCGCGCGTATGCGTTCGCCGCTGCGGTCGTTGTTGTCGGCGGCGTGCAGAGGCTGGTGCATTTCCGATATCAGATAGACCACCGCTTCCAGCGCCAGGGCGGTATCGGCCGGCTCCGCCTTAGGCGCCCGCGCATCGACCTTCAGCGCATCGATCTCGCGCTTCAGCACCTGGCTCGCGCACTGGCCCCTGGCGCAGGGCGGGGGCGCGTCGGGCGTGGCGCACAGCGGTATCGGGTCGTACGTCACCCCCCGCATAAAGTCGCTGCGGCTGCCGTGCAGGCATTCGACGAGAGAGGCCGCGCTTGCCAGGGTTTGGACGGTGCATTTAGGCGGGCCGATCGGTCCGGCCTGGCCAAGGATCGCATCGACCTTGGCGCGTACGTCGGGTTTCAGCAGGTCGTAGGCGGCGAGCGCGACGACGCGGTCGGCCTCCGGGTCCCAAGCCCGGGCGGCGCGAGGCGCCAAGACGACGCAAATAAAGACCAGGCCGACGCAGGCCAGGGAGAGACATCTAGACATGCGACCCCAATCTGCCCTACCGCCGCGCGTCCGTCACCTGCCAACCGGCTTCAACGCACCCGCGGACGTCGCATTGACCCAAAGACGTCGCATCGCCGCCGCCTGCGGCCCCTCGCCGGTGCGGACGTTGAAGCTGGACTGCACCTGCACGCCGATATCGGGGTAGGCCTTCCAAATCACCTTCACCTGGTGGATCATACCGCGGTTGAGGTCCAGCGCCATAAAGCTCAAGCTCAAGTCGCCGGGCGCGCCTTTGGGCAGGCGGAGTCGAAGGCCTTTCAACGATCGGTCCACAATCAACGCCTCCATGACGTCGTCGCGGTCGAGAAGCAGCCGAGCTGGGTCGTGCGCCGCTTCGCGGGGCTCGCTGCGCTGTTCGCGCCAAATCTGTTCAGCGGCCTTGTCGCTCTCGTTCATTTTGCGAGCTCGACGGCGTTAGGGACGCGGTAAATTGGACGCCGCCGCGCTATGTGTGAAAGCGGCATTTGAGATCGTCTTGTAATAAAGGGATGATGGCGCGCTCGGGAGAAAGCCAAATGGACTCGCAAGAGGGTGAAGACCCTAAGCTTCGTGGCGCCCCCGTTGGGCGCTGGCCAGGCGATTCGGGCCCAAACGACTCGGGCCCAGACGCCCTGGGTGAAGGCGCCCTGCCAAGGGGCGGCCAGGCCACGGCGCTTCGCAACGCGGGCGTGTTCATGGCGGTCGTCGTGGGCGGATTTGCGATCAAATACCTGCATGCCATCATAACGCCGCTGGTGATCGCGGTGTTCATGATGTTGTTGATCGACGGCTTCACCCGTACGGTGGAGACGCGGTTTCCGCGCTGGCCAGATTGGCTGCGTCTGTCGCTCGCGGCCATACTTATCATCGCCGGATTCGCCGCCATCGTCGGCATCTTCGCCCATTATGGCCGCACCTTCGGCGGCCAACTCTCCGTCCTGATGCCAAAGCTCGATGCGCTGCTGTTCCGGCTGTGCGAGACCCTGCAGATCGCGCCGATCAGCACCGACGACCTGTTGCGCGGCGGCATGTCGGCCACCTCGTTCCCGCGCCTGTTCGGCGCGGCGCGGGGATTTCTGTCCGAGGCGGTGCTGGTGTTCATCTACGTCGGCTTTCTCTTGGCGTCGCGCCAAGCCTTCGGTCGAAAGATCGATCGGCTGTTTCACGCGACCGGCGGCCAAAACAACGCACGGCGCATTTTCGGGCGCGTGCGGGAGGTCTCCGAGCAGTACATGGGGTTGCAGACCCTCAAGGCGGCGTTAATCGCCCTGGTCGCGTGGATCATCATGTCGCTCATAGGCTTGCAAAACGCCTTGTTCATGGCGTTCGTGATTTTTCTGGCGGCCTATGTCCCGATCGTCGGCGGTTTCGCCGGCTCGCTCCTGCCGACCTTGCTGGCGTTTGCGCAGTTCGACAGCCCGATCCGGGCCGTCGCCCTCCTGGTCCTCTTGGGCGGCGCGATCTTTCTGGTCGACAACGTCGCCATGCCCAAGCTTCAGGGCGACCGGCTGAACGTCGATCCGGTGGTGATTTTGCTGTCGCTGGAGTTTTGGGGGGTGATCCTGGGCGCGCCCGGCGCCGTCTTATCCACGCCGCTGACGGTGGTCGTCATGACCATCGCTTCGGAATTCGCCGGCGCCCGCTGGCTGGCGCTGCTGCTATCCAAGGAAGGCGAACTCGCCAGTCACGAATGACGCGGCGTCTACGCCCTGGCGCCAGGCCGGCGACGATGCGCTTAAGCCTCAGACCCGTATGACAAATCAACCGCGTTGGTAGGCCCTAGGGGAGTTGAACCCCTCTTTTCAGGTTGAAAACCTGACGTCCTAACCGATAGACGAAGGGCCCGCGCGGAGGAGCGGTCGTATAAACCGGTGTCTCCGATGTTGTAAAGCCGTTGTTGACGACCATCGTCTCACGCCGGCCGTTCGGACCCGTCCCGCTGCGCTCGGCGCCGCTCGAGTCCGGCGTCGGCGACCATTGCGATCGCCACGCCGGCCAGGGCGCCTAACGACTTGACCAGGGCGTCGTTCAGGTCAGGGTCGCGGGTCGGCGCCCATCGCTGCGCCGCTTCCAGCCCGAAAGCGCCTACCACCAGACAGATGGCGACCAGCCCCGCCCGTCGAGGCAAGGCCAGGGTGTAGGCGGCGCCCAAAATCAGAAACGCGGCGAACCGCTCCAGATTCGGATGGCCGGTCCTGGGCCGCAGGTTGATCGGCGACAGCGTTGCGAAAACGATGAAGACGAGCAGAAGACAGGCGATGATCAGGATATATTTCCGCGGCATCACTCAGCTTTTAGCTGTTTCCCGCGATCCCGTCAGGCGTTTTCGCCGGCGCGCCGTGGCTTAAGGTTACAGACGGCGGGATTAGCCTGCGCCCGTTAGGCCGTTTGGCGTCGTGCTTGATCTGGTCTTACAAGCGTCGTCGCTATCGTAGACGATATGCTCCGACATTAGATTTAACTTTTCGAGAGAACGCTAGAGGTCAAGTCCGCGCCTATCGAGTTTAAGAAGCTTATTCAGGTAAAGGTCTGGAGCTCTCCTTTTGTCGGGCCTCGCCGCGAACGGGGTCTGTCGGCTTCACAACTGCGTCCAAAAATCGCGGCTCGACACCCGTCACAGCTAAGCCCTTTATGATATTAATGTTGCGGGACCGTCGCAATTAGCGCGGTTAAGAGGGGCGTCATGTCTGGGCTGAGCATGGACGTCGTTGAGCCGCACGATGAGGCGTTGCGGATCAGCGGCAAGGTAAAGTGGTTCGATGCCGGAAAGGGCTATGGTTTCGTTATCCCTGACGATCCGGTCCAAACCGAGCTGAAGGACGTGCTTTTGCATGTCACGAGCCTGCGCCAAACCGGGCGCGAGAGCGCCGCGGAGGGCTCGGCTATCGTTTGTGAAGCCGTGCGCCGGCCAAAGGGATGGCAGGTTTGCACCATTATTGAATTAGACGAGTCTTGCGCGGTCGCCCTCGCCGAACGTCAGCGCGGCAGCCTGGAGACGGGGCTGCGGGGAGACTTGCGGAGCCCAAGCCGTGGGCCCGCCCCTGAGACCTCCGGCCTACGGCCGCGGCCCGTTGAAGGTGTCGGTCCGCTGGAGCACGCCAAGGTCAAATGGTTCAACCGCACCAAGGGCTACGGTTTCGTGGTGCGCGACACCGCGCCCGGCGATATTTTCGTCCATATCGAGACCCTGCGCCGCTGCGGCGTCGAAGATCTCCAGCCGGGCGACGATGTCATGGTGCGCTTCGGCGAAGGCCCTAAGGGCCTCGTGGTGGCCGAAATCGACTGCGACAGCCTTTCCGACTGAGGCGTTTGGGCCGCTTCACCGGCGCGCCGTTGTCGCTGTGCGTTGCCGCGGGGCCAACGGCATGGCAGAAGCATCGCCACCGACCGTCGGGGTGTAGCGCAGCTTGGTAGCGCGGCTGTTTTGGGTGCAGCAGGTCGCAGGTTCAAATCCTGTCGCCCCGACCATTTTTCTATCAAGCCACTTCCCAGTAGAGGTGATGATGCTCGCGCGTATCTTCCGTCCGTCCAAGTCCGCCATGCAGTCGGGGCGGGCGAGCACCAAGGATTGGGTGTTGGAGTTCGAGCCGGCGTCGGCCAAGCGGCCTGATCCGCTGATGGGATGGACGTCGTCCAGCGATATGAACGGCCAAGTGCGTATCAGCTTCGACAGCCAGGACGAGGCCGTCGCCTACGCCCAGGCCCACGGCATCGCCTTCCAACTCACCCCCGCCAAAACCCGCAAGCAGATCGTCAAGGCCTACGCCGACAACTTCGCGTTCGGCCGCCGGACGCCCTGGACGCACTGATAGCGCGCTTTGATGTTGACACATCAAAGCCCCTCAAGCGCCGGGCGGGCCACATCCGTGGCCCTTGGCTACGCGCCAATTATGGCGCGGGCGCTCAATGCGCCAGCCCGTTCCCGATGAGGCAAGCTCATCGAGACCGGGGATGACAAGGATGTTCGCGGCCTCGGATCAAATCTCCTGGTTGTAGACGCCGACGTCGCCATGCTGGGCCAGGCGCGGCTTCACTTCCTGGTGAAAAAGGGCGCGCATATCGTCGGCCGACGCCTGGCTCTCCACCACCACAACCAGTTCCGGCTTGTTCGAAGACGCGCGCACCAGCACCCAGGAGCCGTCCTCCAGCGCCACCCGCACGCCATTGACGGTGATGACGTCGGTGATGGCGCGGCCCAGAATCTTGCCGCCGCTGCGGCCCAAGGCCTCGTACGCCTTCACCACCGCATCGACCACGGCGTACTTTTTCTCATCGTCGCAATGGGGGCTCATGGTCAGCGAGGTGTAGGCGACCGGCAGCGCCTTTTTCAGGTCGCTGAGCTTTTTGTCCGGGTTGCGATCCAGCATGTTCAAAATGGCCGAGGCCGCCACCAGGGCGTCGTCGTAGCCGCGGCCGAGCGGGGCGTTGAAGAAGAAGTGGCCCGATTTTTCAAAGCCGGCCAACGCGCCGATCTCGGCGGTCTTGCGCTTGATATAGCTGTGGCCGGTCTTCCAATAGACCACCTCGGCGCC
>Ga0116230_10003948_pt1 | contig 14493 bp, 9 predicted proteins | sample S1TSphfallax_3_FD_88678 | JGI IMG/M metagenome (GOLD analysis project Ga0116230, IMG submission 88678) | Host-associated microbial communities from peat moss isolated from Minnesota, USA - S1T2_Fd - Sphagnum fallax MG | ecosystem: Host-associated > Plants > Peat moss > Unclassified | place: USA... | reverse complement strand
GGCAAGATCCTCAATGTCGAGAAGGCGCGATTCGACAAAATGCTGGCCTCAGCCGAGGTCGGGACACTCATCACGGCCTTAGGCTGTGGCATCGGACGTGACGACTTCAACGTCGACAAGTTGCGCTATCACCGCATCATCATCATGAGCGTAGACGGCGACGAACACGTGTTCGTCCGCGATGACCAGCGCGGCGCGCGGATGGTTCGTATCGGCAAATTCATCGATGATGCGCTGGCCTCGCATTCAACCAGCGGCGGTGTCGACAAACTGACCGGACAGTCGCTAGGGGAGGTGCTCTGTTTCGGAATTGAGGATCACATTGTCCGCTTTCGACGGATCAAGAGCGTCCTTCGCCATCCACTGGACGAAAAACTTTTCCAGGTGCGAACATCCTACGGTCGACGCGTGCGGGTGACTTCCAGCCATAGTGTGTTCGTGCATGACAACGGCACGGTGAAGCTCAAGCGAGGTGATGAACTTCGGTTGAGTGATCGGGTCGTGGCGCCATTTCGCACCCGCTTCCCGGCTACGGCCCCTGCGCGCATCGACTTGTTGCGCGCGCTGCATGCGGTCTCCGCCGCTGCCCAACAGATTTGGCTTCGCGGCCCTGCCGTGGAAGACTGGCTCAAGGCCGCGGTCCGGGCCAGCAATGCCAAGCACCCGGCACTCACGGATCCGCGTGTGGAAATGCCAGAGATTCGCCGCGCCAGTGGCGTGTCCAATGGAGCTCTTTGCGCCACGGTTGGTATTTCCCAGCCCGCCACCTTCTATGCCTGGGAGAAGGGCGCATCCCGACCCACGCTCCCGCATTTCGCCGCTTATCTGAACGCGATTGGTGCGAATGCCTCGGACGTACTCGGCAGAACATCGGTCGCACCGAGCCGCCTCGAGCGAATCTGGAATGACCAATACACGGGCTCCGGTCGAAACCTCGTTCGCGACTACGTGCGTTTGTCCGACCTTGATGCCGAAGCGCTGGAGTGGTTTTCATCCAGAGAAGATCTGGTCCTAACGCCCGAGCATCATGGGCGAAATGGAATTCGACGATTCGTCACCGTCGATGAGGAACTCATGGGACTGCTCGGCTTCTACCTGGCAGAAGGCTCCTGCTCGGATCGAAACGGAATCCGTCTGTCGATCGGCAAGGGCAATCAGGCCTTTGCCGAAGAGATGTCCACCAAGTTCATGCACGTGTTCGGGCTGCCGGCGATGACCTACTCATCACCCGATCGCTGCACCGAGCTGAAGCTCGTTAATCGGGTGGCGGCCCTCGCGTGGCAACACATATTTGGCTTTGCCAACGCAGACTCGGTCTTGAAGCAGATTCCAGATCTGGTCTTCAATGTGACTGAGGAATTGCGGATTGCATTCCTGCGCGGCTACCTGCTGGGCGAGGGCACCGTCTGTAAGAACCGCATCGCATTCGGCACCTCCTCGTACGACATCGCCAGCGGTCTCATTTACTGCCTGAGCTCGTTGGGCGTGGTGGCGTCGATATCGGAACGGGAACCCGATGGTACGAGCGGTGAAATCAGGGGCCAGCCTTGTGAGACCAAGCACCGACACTGGATCATCAGCGTCACCGCCAAGGAAGACTTGCGAATTCTACGGAGCGTATGGCAAGACCATGCAGATGCGTTAGAACTGGTCGAGTTCTTGTTGTCCCCTCGGACGGGAGGTAAGCGAGATTTCGAGATGATCGACGGCGATCTCATGGCGCTGCCGATCCTCGAAATCAAAGAGGTACCGGCGAGCAACGGCTATGTCTACGATTTCTCCGTAGAGGGCGACGAGAATTTCATCGCTGGTATAGGGGGCCTGTGTTGCCACAATACGGACGCGGACGTCGATGGCTCGCACATCCGCACCCTGCTGCTCACCTTCTTTTACCGACAGATGCCGATTCTGATCGAACGCGGCCACATCTATATCGCGCAGCCGCCGCTGTACAAGGTCAAAAAAGGCAAGCAGGAAACCTACGTCAAGGACGATCTGGAGTTGAACGCCTTGTTGCTGAACACCGCCATCGACGGCGCCGAACTGCACGTCAATGCCGACGCGCCGCCCTTGTCGGGTTTGGGACTCGAATCGCTGGCGCGCACGTACGAGGAAGTTCGCGCCATCGTGCATCGCTGGGCGCGCCGCTACGATGAGCGTTTCCTCGAGCAACTGCTCTACGTTCCCACGCTGACGCCGGATTCGTTCGATCGCATCGATGACCTGCGCGATTGGTGCCGCGGTCTCGAACAAAGACTGAATGGCCTCGACGACGTGTCGCGACGTTACGCCGTTTCCGTGGAATCGCTGGCCGGCGGCGCTCATCGCATCAATCTCGAGCGCTTTGAGCACGGCTTGAGTTCAGAGAAGCACATCCCGCGGGAGTTCTTCGATTCGGCGGAATATTTGCGGATCGCTGAACTCGCGCGGACGTTGAGCGACTTGATGGGCCCGGGTGCCTACATAATGCGCGGCGACAGCCGGCAAGACGTCGCCAGTTTCAAGGTTGCGATGACTTGGCTGTTCGATCAAGCCAAGAAGGGCCAGAGCATACAACGCTACAAGGGACTCGGTGAGATGAACGCGGACCAACTCTGGGACACCACCATCAACCCTGATACCCGGCGGCTGATGCAGGTGCGCATCGAGGACGCGGTGGCGGCGGACGATATCTTCACGACCTTGATGGGCGATGCCGTGGAACCGCGGCGCGAATTCATCGAAAAGAATGCGCTGCAGGTATCGAACCTGGATATCTAGAAACCTGAGTTATCTCGCCGCGACGATTTTCCGAGTCCGAAACCGCTCGCTCTGAGTCGGCGAAGATCCCTTGCCAAACTCGACCCGGTTCTTACCGGCCGCCTTGGCTTCGTATAACGCCGCATCGGCCCGCGCGTAGATGTTCTTCCAACCAACGTCGTTGGCGTCGCACAATGCGATCCCGAAGCTGCCGGTGATGCGCAGCACGCTCTGGGGCGTGTTCACGCTGGCCGCCGCCACCTGTTCGCGAACGCGCTCCGCAATCGCCCGCAATGAGTCCTTATCAAGATCGCCAAAGCACAGAATCGCGAACTCTTCGCCGCCCAGCCGGGCGGCAATGTCCCGATCACAGCGCAGCTGATCCCTGAGCACGCAGCCGACGGCCCGCAGCACGTCATCCCCGACATCGTGCCCATAGACATCGTTGACCTGCTTGAAGTCATCGAGATCGAGAAGAATCAGTCCGTATGCCTCGCCCGCCTCCTTGAACCGCCGTGCTGCGGCCTCGCTGCGCTCGCTGAAGATACGGCGGTTCGACAATCCAGTGAGGTAATCGGTGGCGCTTTCCCGGGCGAGCTTCTCGTTGGTCGCTTCGAGGGCGATGCGCGCATTACGCGCCTCGGTGACGTCGCCGGCGAGGACGTAGAAACCCCTGACGTCCCCGGTCTCCTCGAAATCTGGAATGAAGCGGACTTCGATATACGCGGCAGTGCCATCCGCCTTGACGGTGCGGCGCACGAAGTGCTGCGGTTCTCCGGCGAGCGCGAGCTGCGCCAGCGGCTCGATGCTGCTGAAATGTCCGTCACCCAACAGTACCCGCATGCTCGTGCCGATGGTCCACTTCGCCCGCACCCTGAACAGTTCCTGATATGCATTGTTGGCGAACTCACATTGCAGCTCGCGGTTCCAATAGCCGATCATCACCGGTATGTTATTGGTGATCGATCGCAGCCGCTGTTCGACGACGCGCAACGAGCGCTCCGAATTCAGCACCTTGGTGATCTGTGCCTGCAACTCCTGGTTCTTGGTTTTGAGTGCCTGGGTTTGTAACGCCGCCGTCGCCGCAGCCATCTCGCGCTCGTGTAGGAGATCCTCCGCGATCTTGGCAAATCGGTTGAGCGTCTGGACTTCCTTGGCCGTAAACTCTCTGGGCCGCACGTCGATCGCACATAACGTCCCCAGGGCGTGGCCCGCCCGGCTGTACAGGGGGATGCCGAGATACGCGCGGATGAAAGGCTGTCCCTGCACCAGGGGGTTTGCGGCGAAGCGCGTATCCTTGGTGGCATCCGGAATCGCGAGCGACCGACGCAAGCGGACCGCATGGGCGCAAAATGAGATGTCGCGCGGCGCCTCCCGGATATCGAGTCCGACCCGCGCCTTCACCCATTGCCGGCTTTGGTCGATCAGCGAGATCAGCGTGATCGGCACATCGAGAACCTCCGCCGCGAGTTCCGTGATGCGGTCGAAGGACTCCGACGGGGCGGTGTCGAGCAACGCCAGGCGGTGCAGCACGTCGAGTCGTTCCGACTCCCGGGACGCCATGCTCGGCTTCAGCCTCGATGTCTCGCGATTAAGTGTGGTGGGTATGCTCACGACGCCATGATAAGTTCAATTGCGAAAAGTGTTGCAACGCGTACCGAAATGTGCAGCTTCCATCACATTTTACAGTGTCGACCGGTCTGGGCGGGTGGTCAAGCTGCGCTACAGCGGCGCGCGTGACCGTCAAGTCGGCGGCGGAGTTGATTGCGGCTCAAGGATCTTGCACCGAGTAACCGCGTGCACGCAGCTTGTCGAGCCAGCCACCCTGCTGCTGCAGTTCGGCCATGGACAACACCGCAAAGCTACTCTCATTCTTCGCGATCGCAGCATCCGCCGCCGCAAGCCACGCCTCATCGACCTCGAGCTTGGCTCGGGCCAGCTGATCCCGCAGTTCCGGGACGCTGAACACCGCATTCAGGCAGGCAATCCGTTCATCGGGATAATGCGCTGCCTGCAAACCTTGAACGTCGCCCAGCGACCACATGTTCGCGCGTTGGCGCATCGGCTGCAGATCGGTTTCCAGGCGCTCCATGGTCTTCTCGAGACAGCTGATTTCCGCGTTGCGGGGGATGACACTCAATTGCTTGATCGAAGTCTTAGGATCGGCGATCGACAGCTTGATCGTTACCGGCAGTATGGGCACGTGCTGTTTGCGCGCGATCTTTTCCACCGTATCCCAGACGCTGTCGTCGTCGGTCAAACCCGTGGTGTCCAAGGCGTGCTGATACAGATCGAGTGCCGCCAGCATGGGCCGCAACTGCTCGTCGCCGCTACGGCTGCTGCCGCCGAGATACTTCACCCGGAGCGCAAGCCAGCGCATGTAGAGCTCATGCGGTAGCGCCTGCTCGAGGGTCATCCCGTCGGGGCTCTTGCGCGCGCGCAACAGCGCCGGCAATAACGTCAGGCCGCGAAAGAAGCCGATGTCCGTCGTGACCATGGGTGGGGCTATGACGACCTGTGACGCCTCGATACGCGCCTCGGCCGCCGCGGAACGCCAGACCATCTGCTTCGGCAAGGGCTCGAGCGTGGCCAGGATCCAAAGGTCGTGACCGTTTTTCGACACGCGCCACATCCCCGGACCGGGACGCTCGCCCGTGACCAGCACCTCATCCAGGGTGCCCGAGTCACCGTGGGCGGCGGCATCCGCTGCGGGCAGGTGCGCGGCATCGGGCCGGGCGGTGTTCGCCACCAGAACGACAAGAGACAATGCCAGCGCTCGGCTGGCGGCAGGTAGAACCATGTGATCCTGGATGAGGGCGACGAGTTAATATAAGGCTGTCTATGGACAAGAAACCGTTACCGCCGGGATTTCAATCCCGAAAGATCCAGCCTTTGGACCTGCCCAACCCGGCGTCGTTCCGGCAACTGCGGCCGGCGATCCTTGGCGACCCGCCCGTGTCGGTAGGATTGCGGCTGTTCGAGCGCAGGCGGGTCATCATCGGAGTATGCGTCGTCGTCGCCTTACATGCGGGTTTGGGCCTGGCTTGGTGGCTGATGCCGCCCCTGCGCCTCAAGGTCGGCATCGATCCCAAGCGCTGGGTGCAGGTGGTCTCGGTTCCCGAACCAGCCTCTGCGCAACCGGCGCATCCGCAGCTCACGCATCCGAACGCGGTACCACTGCCCCTAATACCACTGCCCAATGTCCCCCTGCCGTCGATGACCGAGCCTCCTGCTTCCGACGCCCCCTACCGGTAGCCGTCTGCATGCCGCATGTTGCCATGCAGCAAGCTTGAAACTCCAAACTGCGTCCACTTCGCTGCAGCATTCGCGGTTGTTTTGTTGCGGATCATGCGCTCGAATACGTTATGGCAGATCTTCCCTGTATTCTCTGCGTCGACGACGAACCGCAAATCTTGCAAGGTTTGACGCTGCATTTGCGGCGCCAATACAAGGTCGTCACGGCGGACAGTGCGGCGGCGGCCTTGAAGCTCGTGGCCGAAACCAGCGCGCCGGCCGTGGTGGTCTCCGACATGCGCATGCCCGTCATGGATGGTGCGGCGCTGCTCAAGCGCATGCTGCAACTACACCCGGAAACCACGCGAATCCTGCTGACGGGTGAGCCGTCCCGTGATTCGGCGGCCACAGCCGTCAACGAAGGCCAGATTTTCCGCTTTCTCACCAAGCCGTGCGCGCCGGACGACTTACGGGCCGCCGTCGAGGCGGGAGTGGTCCAACATCGGCTCGTGACTGCGGAAAAGGTGCTGATGCAGGAGACGTTGATCGGCTGCATCAATGCGCTGATCGATGTACTTGCCATGACCAATCCGGTGGCCTTCGGCCGCACCAACCGCGTCAAGCGGTTAGGTCTCGATCTGGCGGCCGCGTTGGGTCTGACCGAATTCTGGCAACTTGAGGCTGCCGCCATGCTGTCGCAGATCGGCTATATATCGCTGCCCGCCGAGTTGGTCGAGAAACTTTACTACGGCAAGCGGCTTACCGCGGAAGAGCGGGCGCTGGCCGATGGCGCGCCACGGGTCGCCCAAGCATTGCTCGGCCGCATCCCGCGTATCGAGTCCGTCATGGAGATATTGACTTTAAGTCAGGATAAGCAAGCAGCAGACGGCACCGACGGTCTGCTGAAGACCGGCGCCGACATCCTCCGTTTGGTGCTCGCCTACGATGCGCTGATCGTCGCCGGTAATCCGGTCAATGCAGCACTTCAGACCCTGCGCGGTCGCGCCGCGGTCTTCGGCAGCCAACTGCTCGACCGATTCACCGCGCTGCTCGGCAGCCAAGCTCAGGCCCCAGCCGTGTTCGAACTTGCCGTGGCAGCGGTCAAGCCGGGCATGGTGATCCTGGACGACTTGCGCACCACCGTCGGCACCCTGCTCGTGCCCAAGGGCTTCGAGGTGACCAACGCGTTTCTCGAGCGTAAGCGTAATTTCGACGCCGCCATTCTGCAGACGACGGTGCGCGTCACGGGACTCGCCGGGGCCATGAAGATCGCGTAGGAGCGCGGCTCCCGCCGCAACCTTGGCGCCGACCCCGCTTGCGGCGCGACCGTGCATAAATCTGGCACACGTCTCAACACGACGTTTCCATCCGTCGCTGCTGCACCGCACCTCGCGGATAGTGTTACTTGCCACGTCTTTCACCGGCAGGGATTGTCAATAATCAAAATCCGTAGGGGTTAAGCCGTCAGACACCCAGCAACTTAGGAATCTAAGCATGGAAGTCGATTCAAAGCGACGCCGCCTTTCCAATCGACTTCCCGTCGATGTTCCGCATCTATTGCTCATCGGGCCATACGATCCCAATTGCGGTGAGTTCACCTTTCTCGCGCCGCCCTTGGGTGTATGGCGTCTGCAGGGATTCCTCGCATCGCGTGGCGTCCACGTCGAAGTGTTCGATCCGAATCTGCGCCCACAATCGATTCGCGGTGATCTCGACGCGCTGCTCACCGGAAAACGCTGGGACATCGTCGGAGTCTCCACCACCGGCATGACCCTGCAGTTCGATCTGGGCTTGGCGCATGCGGCGCGTGCCGCGTGCCCGAACGCTGTGATCCTCGCCGGAGGCATGGAGGCGACGTTCGCCTCGAAACTCATGTTCTCCAGCGGACCGTTCGACATGGTGGTCTCCGGCGAAGGCGAACACCCGCTGCTCGAACTGTGCGAGCGGCTGAAACTCGGCGGCTCGATCGAGGGGATTTCCGGCACCAAGGTCATCCGCAACGATGGTGACCTCCAGGTGTTCCATGGCAACGCCATGAACGCGGAGCAGTTGAAAGAGGCCATCTTCGCGATTCCGTACGAGCGCATGCCCTACGAGGATTATTGGCTGCGGCTCGAAAGCGCCTATGGCGTGAGCAGTCTGCCCTACAAGGCGCAGCGCGAGGCGACGCTGGCCGAAATCCGCTCGGTCCGACTCATCACGTTGAATTACTGCCCGATGGGCTGCACCTTTTGTTCCTCCACCAACTTCCTGCACAACGCCCAGGGCAGCGTGGCGGGTATCGCACGGCTGACCGCCGCCGATTGTCTGGTCATGATGAAGAAAATCGTCGCCGCACACCCGACGGTTCGCACCATCATCTTCCAGGACGACATCTTCGTATTCAACAACGACAAGCGGGTGCTGCCGCTGTGCGAAGGCATCATCGCGGCGAAACAGGACGGTTCACTGCCGGCGCATTTGCAGTTCATCAGCACCAACCGCATCGACGCCATGACGTCCGAGCGGCTGCGAGCGATGCGCGACGCCGGTTTTCGGGTGCTCGGTTTCGGCGTCGAGAATTTCTCGCGCAATGTACTCGCGGAATTCAACAAGAAACAAATCTATCGTCACATCGAACCGGTCCTCACCGAGGCTCTGAGCCTCGGGATAACACCGTTTCTGGATCTGATCCTCACCTCACCGCGGTCGCGCCTGCCGGATCTCGCGGAAACCGTGCGGCAGGCCTATCGCTGGATACTCGCCGGCTGTGAGATCGGAATCTATCCCTACGTCATTCCATTTTCCGGCGCGGCCATGGCCGACGACCCTGAATTGAAACCGCAAACCATCTACGAGAAAAAGCATATCCCGGGGACCGCCATCTCCTGGTCGCAGCCGACCAAGATCCTGCCCTTGGAACTGGTGACGCGCGACGTGATCCTCACCATCGAGCGCAATTTCAAGGACGATCTCGAACGCAGCGGTCTTAAGCATCTGCCGTCCCGCACGCGCTCTCTGCTGTGGATCCGGCATGCGATCCCGTTGTTGCGCGAGCTGGGCGAGGACATGCCGGATGAATCGAGCGTGGTCCTGAACATCCCGGGGGCCGCAGCGAAAATTCCCACGGAATCATGCGCAGCACTCTAGATCGCAGCGTCGCCACGGCCATCGTTCTGCTCATCAGCGTGGGGGCGTGGGTGATCGCCGGCGCCTCGGGCATCTTGAGCACGGCGTCTCGTGTTTCCATTTATTTCGTCGCCAATCTGGTGCTGATGTTCGACATGGTCGATCTGGTTGCGCGCCTGTGGATCACCAGCCATTTGCGGTCTCTGGGCGCCGGACCCTCGGTCGATTTGCGGCTCCCGGAGATTTCCAGTGCCGAGAAGGCCACGTTGCTGCGTCCTTACGCCATCATCGGCTCGGTACACGATGCGTCGGACGATATCGACCGCTTCATCGAAATGATGCAGCCCTTCAAGGACGTGGTCTGGCTGATTGATGACGCCTCGAGTGATGACACGCTGCTGCGCCTGCGCCGGCTGGGTTGGAACTGCATTGCCGGCATCACCAACCGCAACAAGCCGGGTGCGCTTTTTCATCTTATCAAGATGCTGCCGGCGGAAATCGAAACCGTCCTCGTCGTCGATCCGGACGTGAAGTGGAGCACCATCGGAACGTCGCAACGCGACACGCTCGAACAGGTCATCAGTGACCTGCAGCGCAGTGGTGCGGCCGCGTTGACGCCCCGAATCAGTTCCCATCAACCCGGCTGGCTGGAGGAATGCCAGGCGTTCGAGTATGAATTGTCCTGCGGCCTCGGACGCAAGAGCTTGGGCTACGTGTGCACCAATTCCGGTGTATCGGTGTACCGCCGGGCCTCCCTCGAGGCCATTCTGGCGAAGCACACTCTGTCCATCTACGCCGAGGATCTGGAGAATTCCCTGTTGCTGCTGGCCGGCGGAGAGCGCATCTACTACGACGACCGCCTGGCGTTCGAGACCGATGCGAAACGCACGTGGCGTGGGTTGTTCTCGCAACGCGTCGGCTGGTCCTTCGGCGGCGCCAAGGTATTGGTCGAGCGGTTGCCGCTGTTCGTATCGATCGCGCGCCGCAGTCCCGTGGGCGCCTATCAATACCTCTTCTATCTTGGGTTTAACGGCTATGCAATGTTGCCGTTCAAGCTTGCGTCGATCGTGATCTTGACGATGAGCTTCTTGAACGGCCTGGACGATCTGACAACGCTCGACATTCTGCCCGACCATTCGTGGAACGATCCCGTCCTGTTCGCATTGTGGTACACGAAGACGGTGGTGGTCTTGAGCATAGGCTGTTTCGCCGCGCTGCCCCGCGGCGAACGCTCGCGCCATCTGCCCACCATTCCCTTCTATCCGTTTTATTCACTGCTCCAGTACCTGCCGTCGACCGTCGGCGTCACGAATCTGGTGATGCTGCGATTCTTCGGCCGGCGTCTATTTTCCGATCACTACGACCGGGCGCCAAAACTTTTCGACATCCCGCCGGCCCCGGCGGCACCAGGAGTACATTGATGGACACGACGCAATTTTGGGAAGCTCGAGCGCAGCGCTTCGCCGCGGCCGGTGAGGGACTCAAGGCCATCTGCAGCTATGCGATGCCCGGATTCTACAACCGCGCGATCGACCTTACCCAGCGCGCCGCGATGAAAGACTTGATCCGGACGATCCCTCGGGGTGCCCAGGTGCTCGAGTACGGATGCGGCGTCGGTCGCTGGACGCGCGAAATCGCACGCCGCGGCGCCCTCGTGACCGCCGTCGACTTCAGCGCCACCATGCTCAACGAAGCCAGGCTGCGCACCGTCGCTGAAAATCTGGCGGACCGCTGCAGTTTCATCCAATCCGACGTGACCACGCTCGATCTGCCGGAGCGCTTCGACGTGGTCTTGGGAGTGACCGTGCTGCAACACGTGTTGGACGACGCGCGCCTCGGTGAGACCATCGCGCGCCTCGCCCGTCACCTCAAACCGGGCGGTCGGATGATCCTGGTGGAGGCCGCACCCGGAGGGGATCGGCAGAGTTGCGAGACGGCGACGTTCCGCGCGCGAACGCTACCCTACTACCTGCAGAAGATGCGTGATGCCGGGCTCAAGGTAGTGCTCGTGCGCGGGGTCGACCCGTCGCCGCTCAAGTTGTGGGTGGTGCCACGGTTCAAGACCTGGCCGAGAGCGCTCGCGTTGAGCGCTCTGGCGCTGGCAACCTTGATCTCACTGCCGATAGACGTGCTGTTCGCGCGGTTCCTTACCCGTCACTCCTGGCACAAGATCGTGGTGGCCACCGCGGCGGGCGCGCCGCCGTGAAGCACCTGAACCTCGGCACCTTTGGAGTCGCTAGCCTCCTGATCCTCGCGGCCGTGCTCGCCGGACGCAACAACTCCCCCGCGGCCGCCGCCTTGAAACTCGCCGGCGTAGACTTCGTCGTCTCCGCCGCCGGCGACGCGGGCCCGGGAACTTTGCGCGATGCCATCCTTGCCGCCGACCGGCTCACCAACCGAGCGCGCATCTCGATCAGGGTCAAGCGCATCGCCATCGAGTCCGCGCTGCCGGCGCTGGTCAACCCCCACGGCGTGATGATAGATGCCGACGCAGGCTATGGATTGATCGATGCGTCGCATCAGATCAAAGGCGCGGTGCTGCAGATCAACAGTCCGTCGTCGGCACTGCATGGCATCAGCATAGTGAACGCACATGACTTCGGCATCGTCATGAATGCGTCCGCCGTCGAACTCGACGGGGTCAACATTTCGAATTCCAAGGTGGGCATCTTTCTCGGTGCGGCAGCCAAGGGCAGCGCGATTCGCACGTCGGTGTTCGAGCACGACGACACGGCGATCACCGCCGAAGGCGGTGTGCGCGACGTCTCGATCTTGAGCAGTATTTTTCGCAACAACAACAAGGCCGGATTTTGGTTCGTCGGCGGCATCGAGAAGGATGGCGACACGCAGGAACGCATCCGCATCATCGACAGCGTGTTCGAGAAAAATGCCTCCGGAGTGGTGCTGGCCAACCGGCCGGTACTGATCCAACGCTGCCGTTTCATGGCCAATGCACAATCGGCCGTATTGGTCTTGGGTGGCGCGGCACGGGTCGAGGACAGCGAGATCCAGGGCAGTGTCGGCACCGCCATCTCGGTGAGCACGGGCAGGCAGGTGACGCTGGCGCGAAACACGCTGACCGGCAACCTGGTAACGGCCATCATGGTGCGCGACAGTCAGGTCACCATCGACCACAACACGCTGACGGGCAATGGTGCGGGCATCGTCTCGATCGCGAGCAGCAATGCCGATGGCACCGTGATCCGCGACAATATCATCAGCAAGACCGTCACCGACGCGATCACGGTGATCGGCGGCTCGCCACGACTGCAGCACAATCAGGCAACCGACAATCACGGCGCGGGCCTGCGGACGTTGAATCTGGTCTCCGAAGGAGGTGAAATCAAGGCCACCCCCGTGCTCGAGGCTAACGTATTCAAGGGCAATGGCACCGATCAGCCGCCGCCGGCGGTCTACAAATTAGCGGGAACGCTGCCGCGATGAAGCCGGCATCACGAGCCGAGAATGTCGACGAGCTGCGCAAGCGCAAGGATGTGTTGGACAACACCTGGATGCTCGCGATCACGCTGTCGGCTTCCTCCATCATCGTGTTCTGGTATCTCGGATTGGGTCAGGTCGACATTACCCCCATCGTCTGGACCCTCGCCGCCCTCGCCCTGGCACAGGTCATTCTCAACTCGCGCACGGCGAAATGTACGTCCGGCGGTCAACTGCGCTCCCTGGCCCAAACATCGGAGATGGTCGGCATCATCGGCATGGCGATCGCCTGGCATCTGTTTGGCGGTCTGCAGCAACCGATGTTTCCGCTGTTCATCATGCTGCCGCTGTTCACCGGTGTGTTGATCCTGAATTTCTGGCAGCAGCAGGCAACCATCCTGCTGTTCTTCGCGGTGCTGACGTCGGGTGTGCTGCTCTCGCCCGACACCAACTCGTTCATCGAGGAGCGCTACGGCCTCAGCGCCCTCTCGACGCATGTCCTGCCGGCCTGGATCCCCCGCAGCCGGGTGGCCTTTCTGGACGTTAGCACGTCGCCGACTTACAACCTCATGTTGACCGGTTCGCTGGCGGTTCTCGCCGTCGCGCTGACCGCGACGGCGCGCGCCATCGTCGCCTTGTCCTGGCGCTCTGTCGACAGCCTCGAGGCATTGCGCAACGAACTCGCAGAGGCACGTCAACTCAACGCGTCGATGGTCGCCAAGGCGCCCGCATCCGAGGTGCTGCTCACTCCCGGAACCGGTCGCATACTGCTCGCCAGCGAGCGCTTCGTCAGCCAGTTCGGCGTCCGCGAGCCGGTGGCGGGTCAGTTCTTGTTGGATACGGTGTCGTTTGCCTATCCGATCGTCATCAAGCGCCTGATCACGGTGGGCGGTGAGGAGATCCAGGGTGCCAACGTGCAGGGCCGCGAAGTCGTGCTGCGCGTCAAGGCCGGGCTGATCGAAGGCACGTCGCCGATGGTGCGTCTTAGCGTCGAGCCTTGCGACGAGCTGTGCTGGCGTGGCGCCGTCGATGCCTGGCAACAGCCGGTGTTCGCCGTCAACTCACGCGGCCGCGTGGTGTTTCTGAATCGCTCCGCCATTGCCGTGTTCGGTGCGCAAATGGAGGGCGCCGAGGCCAACGATCTATTCGACCGGCAGCCCGGTTCGAGCCGCTGGTGGGACATCGCCCCGCTCGAATCGACGCGGCGCGTGTTGCCGCGGGGCGAGCGCAGCTATCTTGCCACCATCCGCCGGGAACGGGTCGCAGAGAGCATCGGCGACTTGTCATTCGTTCATCTTGCCGAGCGCGAAGCCGCGAATGCGCCCGCCCTTTCTTAGGTTCGCGGGCGTCTGTATGGTCCTATTGGCCTGGACTTTCCCCGCGCAGGCCGGCGACACCATCAGCGGCAGCGTTTTTTCCACCCGCTACGATGCCTATGACTGGACGGGCTATGGAGGGAGTCTCTCGTATCAGCACGCCTCGGACATGGGCGGCGTGATCGTGACGTTGAACGATACCGCGTATCCGGTCGGCACGCTCAAGGTGGTGGACCTCGACGGCTACCGGCACGAGTGGGACCACGTCTGGATCTCCGCCGGCGGGTCGGTCGGCGAGGCTCAAGTCCCGGGCGCGCCTTCGAGCACGCTCTACAAGGCGCACCTCGCGGTCGATACACAATTCGATCCGCAATGGGTGACGCATCTCGCCGATCAGTACATCGATCTGGACCAAATTCACGGCCACCTGATGACCACCGGTGTCGAGTACCGGCCGACACCGCAATGGGGGGTGAACGTGGCCGGCGGCTATGCGCTCTCCGGCACCCTCGCCGATCGCTATGGCCAGCTGGTTTTGAGCTGGTATGGCGTGGAGCACCTCTATGGGGGCTTAGTGCTCGGCCGCACCGGTTATGATCCGGCGGAGTTGGGTGAAGTCGGCGCTATTCGTCGCGAATTCCAAGCCTATGTGGGTGCG
>Ga0116230_10003946_pt1 | contig 14494 bp, 10 predicted proteins | sample S1TSphfallax_3_FD_88678 | JGI IMG/M metagenome (GOLD analysis project Ga0116230, IMG submission 88678) | Host-associated microbial communities from peat moss isolated from Minnesota, USA - S1T2_Fd - Sphagnum fallax MG | ecosystem: Host-associated > Plants > Peat moss > Unclassified | place... | reverse complement strand
ACATAAAAACCTCTCAGAAAACTTGTAGTGTATTTGGAGGCTGGGTTGTAGAGAGCAATATTTTCTTCAACAAGAGGCTTGTATTTTGAAAAGCAAAATGCCAGCCCTTCTGAAATTGTCTATCATGGGAAAAAATTCTGACAGGTTATTTGTGCTTGGTAACACCCTCAACACAGGGCATTCGTGAAGTGAGTGTCCCTTGGCTTTACCTCGGATGTGTCCTTACTTTGGTGAACACCCTGAATGCAGGGCGTTTATGAGGTAGGAGTCCCTTGGCTTTGCCTTGGATGTGCGCTTACTTTGGTGACACCCTCAATGAAGGGCGTTCATGAAGTAAGTGTCCCTTGCCTTTGCCTTGGAGGCGCACTTGCTTTGGTATCGCCCTCAATGCAGGGCGTTCATGAAGTAAGCATCCATTGGCTTTGCCTTGGATGTGCACTTACTTTGGGAACACCCCGCTCCTTAGGTGTTACCCTACACATTATTGACTTTGTGAAAATATTTTGTTAGCCAACACAAAGGACTTTTTCATTTCTCTTCATATTCTCAGACATATTATTTCCTCTATTTTACTTTTGGGGTGACTTTTCAATCTTGGCAGAAATATTTTTTCAACCAATAACACCAAATGCTACTTACCCCAACATACCTGCCAGCATTTTATTTTCAATTTTGTAACATAATTTTTTTTGCAATTTTTAAAAAATAGTAAAAATAGTTGAATTTACACTAGAATTTTTTTCCCCCATTCTTTTGGGGAAAAAGACAAAACATGTGGAAAAAAGTCTCTAATCATTGCCATGAATTTTCCTCCCAAACTTGCAGTGAGTGACTTGTAGCTCTTGGGATCTATCTATTAAGGAAGGTAGTTTGTTTGTGTTCTTTGTCACATTAAGATTTCCTAAATCAGTATGCCCCCATTATGCTCTTGAAACCATTGGAAAGCCCTCAATGAGTAGGGGTGTACTGAGGTGGTTTGGTAATGTTTAGACTTACAGTGCAAGAATTATTGAATAATGAACACTTTTTTCAAAGAAGATTCAACAGTATAAAAAATAAATATTTTTGAGAAATTGGGCCAAGCTCTTGATACTACTACTATCAGAAAGCCCTTGTTGAGTGAGAATTCTTGGAGTTGATTTTCTAGTGTTTAAACCAAAGGTGAGAGATATATGAAATTTTGAGTAATTTTCGTCACTGGAAATTAATTAAGATTTAAAATTAAAAAATTTCAACAATTGAGCTCTATCATATAAGGTCCTGTTCACATTTGGACAGGTTACACAAGTACCTAATACTGTAGCATGCAGGGGTACTTTGATGCCTGCAAAGACAATAATTTCCATACAGCTCTCACTCCAGTCTCTCTGTCTCTGCTCAGCAGTCAGGCTCAGACACATCAGTGATCAGTTAGTTAACTAAATCTTCCTGGCATGTATGTTAATCCATTCTTCTAATTTAATGATTATATGTATAATTATATATATATCTCTGGTGAGATTGTGTGCAGCTAATTCTATTTGGCCTTTTTCTAAATGTGTGAGTGGGGGCAATCACATCCTCATCATAGAACTGGTACAGTGCTAAGTACTTCATCTACTACTACTACAAAAAAAAAACAATAACACTACCTCTTCATCCACAATAGCAAAAGCCTGCTGCAATTGTGCATTTGGGTTTTTGCCACTAGGCTACTTGTATTGATGAAGGTGAGGTATAGATCTTCTTTCACAAAGCTTGAGATGCTTTGGATGCACACTGCTAGCTCGCTGCTCATGATGAATAAATTATATACACTCTCTCTCTCTCTCACCTATCTTTTGCATTCATGATGCAAATGTGGGTCAGATTGTGTGGTACAACTTCTGTTGTTTTCTTTTGCTCTTTCGTGCTGCAACCACATCCTCATCATAGATAGCATACAAACAGGTCTACGAATCATTTCATCCACAAAAGAACAATACACTACCTCTTAATAGCAAAGCTTCTGTTGTGAGATCCAATTTTTGCTCGCTACTAGTCTGCTTCATGAAGGTGAGGAATACACATCCTTCAGGGGAATTCATTTGGACCCATGGTGCTTCCACTTGTGAGTAACAAAATTGACCACCCTCTCACCTTCCTGGTGGATGTTGATAACACTAAATTGTGTGTCTAATTAGGCTACTTTACACTAGGAGTCAGGGCTGGAAAAACTTGGTGCCAACTTTGAGCATTTTTGGCTTGTTGTTTGGCCCCTAAATGCTACAACATTGACTTCAGGATACTAATAAATGCTGGAACATTGGCCCCAAGGGTTGCAAATTGGCTTCCCAAATTTGATGGTATCCTTTTTTCAGCCTTGGGTCCAATACAAGGCCATAAAGTTCAGCATTTATTAGTAGCTTGGGGCAGATAGAAAATATTTTTTCTATTTCAGTCTTGACTCCTAGTGTAAAAGCCCTTGGGGCCAATTTCAACTTTTGCACCAATAGGAATGCTTGATCTGAGTTGAACATCGGTCCCAACTCCTAGTGTAAAGCCGGCCTTAGTGTCAAGTAAAGCCCCAAGGTGTGGGCTTGTCATCCAAGGCCCCTCATTTTGGGAATGTATAATGTTCCCAGACCTGTGAAGAAAGTTTACATTATTTGTTTTGTGGATGAAGTAGTAGTAGTAGTTAGTTAGTTAGTTAGTTAGTTACAACAAGGTTGTGAGTCTGAATATTTAAAATTAATATAATCTCTTTTACAATTGAAAATTAAAGACATTATAAAATTAAACGAAAAAAATGAAATTAGAGACATTTCAAAATTAGATTGAATCATGAAATTAAACACAAATGAAAATTAGATTTGAACCATGAAATGAAACACGTGCAAGAATTAGATTTTTAACTATGAAATTAAAAGAGATGAGAAAAAAATCATATTTAATTATGAAATGATTAAAGACATGTGAAATTAAAAAAATCGAGTTTTGGCATTATTGTAATTAGTTAAACCGTGGGAGCGACTATCATTAGGAAATGGTTTGAGAAAGAAAACCCAAAAAAAAGAAGAAGAAAAAAACAAAAAACAAAAACAAAACTGGGATCTAGACATACTCTGACTGCACGATGCTTCTTTGTCATGAATGGAAAGAAAGGGAGTTTGGGGGTGGGGGGCCGCGGGGGCTAATGAATAATCATTGATACATTGAGTACGTTTTAAACCCTTACTTACCCCACTTTTTCTTGTTCATTCATGAAGACTGGAAGTGGTTTGGATAATCCGCTTGCTTCCCAAGGCGATGACGATGAAGGCGACGACATGAGTGGGGCCACAGTCACACACAAAGAAAGGAAGGAAAAAACAGGAAAGGCAACGAAAGGAAAGGAAGAGAGCATTGAATTGTGCGCCGACTGTTGCAGTAAGTGCGTGAGTGCAGGCAGGTCCTTCCCTTGCGCTCCTGCTCTTGCAGTCAATGTGCACTGTCCCGCAATTCATGCGAGAGCCAGCTGCTGCTGCTGCTACACTCAGTTATATTACTATTCTCTCTCTCTCTCTCTCTCCCTCTCATCACACACTTCGATTCTCGCCATGATGCCATGTTCCTCATGTCAGGGAAGAAGATTATTACTATGATGCTTGGATGCCCCTTTTTTTACATTGGCTGTTTTCATTGCTGCTCAGCTTTAGCTGAAGTCCACTTTGCAATTTCACATCCTTGATCCGCTGCTGCTGCTGCTACCGTCGCCTTATTCATACAGTTTATTTTGTTTGTTTGTTTGCTATTGTGATCTGCTTAGTTCCTTGTGTATCCACATGAGGAAAAAATATGTTCCTGGGAACTTGTTCTTTTAGGTAGTCATGCAGGAGCTGTTGAAGAATGCAGAGTCATTTGTTGCAGCATTTTTCAAGCCTATTTTTTTTTAAAAAAATTGCGCAAGTTGTGTATCTATGAGTCAACAATGTGAAGGAGCATGCATTTCTGGTAAATGCAGTGACTGAGTGAGTACTGGAGGAAACTTCTGGTGTTTGATCGTATTCGAGACTTCTCTAGCAGGGTTTTAGCTGGTTCTAGAGATAAAAGTCGGCGATTTCGCTTGCAAGGAGATGCAATCTTTTTGTCTTTGTTATGTGCGATTAGCTGGGTCTCGAAAAGCAGCGACTAGTTATGAACTGCAGCGCAGCTGTGAAGAAGAGTACCTGAAGAAGCAAAAAAATCGAACAAGTATACACTAGACGAAAAGTACCCAGACTCGAGATGCTTCTGATGACATCCAAGCAATGTTGAGAGAAGTGCACGCACAGTCGTAGTACTACCCACTGCAGCAAAAGACCGGATACAAAAAGGAGAATGGAGTCCAGGATGGAGCAGTATGAAATCATGGAGCAGGTAGGACGGGGGGCATTCGGTTCTGCCATTCTTGTCAACCACAAAGCTGAGAAGAAGAAGTAAGTAAGCTGTTGCAGTGACCTTCTGTGTCTCTCTATTCGGCAATAAATTTCTGCTCTTGTTTTTCTTTCCTCTAAAGACACTACTTTGGGGACTAAGCAAACGTTTGGCCGATGATCAGCTCACATGAACCTGCGTGTTTTTTTTCCTTTCTTTTCCTCCGCCCCCCTTATGTTTGCAGATATGTGCTGAAGAAGATACGCCTTGCTCGCCAGACCGATAGATGTCGACGCTCAGCTCATCAGGAGGTCAATCTCGGATTGCCAAGGATTTCCCTACATTAGCAATGGGCATGATCTTCTTCTTAGACAAAGTTCCTTTCCCATGCAAGACTGCTTCTAGGAGGTTCATAGATTATGGTCTGAGGCTGCTGATTCGATGTTGCTGTTGAATGTTTGTGCTACTGCTGCTTCTAAGTAACCCACCCCTCATCTTATGACAACAGCATCTGTGACATGATGAGCACATCATATTACCAATGTAGTGAATATTGCAATGAAGATCTGTATCCTTGTGTCTGTTTTTGTCAGATGTCATTGGTCTCCAGAGTGAACCATCCCTACATTCTGGAGTACAAGGAATCTTGGGTGGAGAAGGTGATGCTCACATCCTCTACACACAATTGCCAGTAATGTTTCATCTTTGCATGCATGCACACACATGTGACCACTAATGATGAGAATTGCAGGGAGGATTTTGTCTTATTGTTGCTAGCTAATGTGTGTTTGTGACTGTTTGGCAGGGTTGTTATGTTTGCATTGTGACGGGCCACTGTGAAGGTGGTGATATGTGAGTAGCTTCTTGACCCTGAGATTGACATTGGTTGCTTAAATTTTGTTGCAGGAATTTGGAAGCAACAATTGTAAATGGAGATAATTTTCATTATTCCACAGGAATCAATTTGAAACAATTCTTGTTGCTCATGGAAAAATCTCTGAGGTAGTCATAATCTCTGAGGTGTTGATTTTTTCACAGAGATGGATTCTGTTGCACACAGGTTGTAAATGATCTGAATTATCACCAAGCACACATGCAAAACACAGTTTATTACATCATGGGCTTTTGATTCAATTGTGCTGCACATGCTGATGATGCAGGGCCGAACTCATCAGAAAAGCTCATGGTCAATACTTTGAGGAAGAGGTGATCAGTTCTATGCTGCAAATAAAGCCTAGGATACCCATAGCTGCAGATGGATGGTTTGAGGGTCAAAGTATATCATACATTGCTGACTGAATTCTACACCTGTGCATTCTGTTGGCTCCTTGCCTTAAGGACTTGCCATTTCAGTACAGTAGTAATGTCTTGAAGGATAACCTATGATTTGAAAGCTCAACTTCATACATGTGTCTTTTGATGGCGGCCATGTTTGCAAAGTTTGGAAACCTGGGTTCTACAAGAAGTGATCGAGTCCCATGGAGTTCTGAATGCAATGTATTCTCCTCAGGTTTAAGTCTAGTTTTAGCATGATCTGCATATATGTAGGGGAGTGACTTACAATGTGATGGTGGTTTCCAGAAGCTTTGCAAGTGGTTTGCCCAGCTGCTTCTGGCTGTGGAGTACTTACATTCTAATCATGTTCTTCACCGTGATCTTAAGGTGACTGCTTGTTGCCTCCTCCTCCTGCTTGTTAGCTGTCACAGATAGTGTTTTCACTTTTGCCTTGTTTCTTTGTCCTTGTCCTCTTTGTTCCCCAATGTATCTGTGGTCAACTTTATACATGTAAACCTCAGTCACCATCCTATGTGACCTGTCTAATTGCAAGGCTTTTGATGAGTATTGAACACTTTTTGCAGTGTTCAAACATATTCCTAACAAAGGATCAGGACATTTGCCTTGGTAAGAAATCTTCTCATTGCCATGCAGATTTCACTGTTAGGAAGTTCACAGTTCAATTTTTCATCTTTCTGGAAAATTGTCTACATATGCATAAGCAGAATGCATGTTTTCAGTTTATATCTTTCAGGATGTAACAGTTGGCCATTTATGGAAGTTGCAGGTGATTTCGGATTGGCAAAGATGCTCAACAAAGAAGATTTGGCCTCCTCTGTAAGTCGTCTCTTCGTTGCTAGAGCATCTGCACAATGGTCAGACTTCAGAAGCTACTCTGTACACTGCAGTCCAATTCAATCTGCCAGTTTGACTGTTACCCAGTATCATGACTGAGTTGTCCCATATATTGCTTCCAAAAAAGCAACTCAATTGGGAGCTAATGAAGACATTGGAAAGTAATGGCAGCTAGTTACTGCCTTTCATGATGAAGGTGATCAGTCTGATACTTTATGAGGGACACTCACAAGGTTATGATTGTACTCATTCTTGTCAAGTTTTTATGTTTGGCTTGGACAGAACTGACACAGCCTTTGTTTCATTACCTCTCATCTGTGGAGTTTCTGTCTGCAATCACATTGATATTCAATCTGCCAGCATCAACTTGATGTTTGACATTCATGGTGCCTGTCATACTGCGTACCATTGAATGCTGATAAGTGATGTTTTTAGCAGGTGGTCGGCACCCCAAATTATATGTGTCCAGAGCTCCTTGCAGATATTCCATATGGATTCAAGTCTGACATTTGGTCCCTTGGTATGGTGGCAATTTCTAGACCTCCAGCATCTGTTGTGTGAAACCCAATCTAGGTGCTGTGGTATCCATCCATTCTTATATGCACAAAACAGGTGGGCATGACAATTGATCCTCTAGCATGTCTTGGAGTGGATCATGAGATCAGAACAAATTATTTGGGTGAGCATAAGAGCTTGTGGTGCACATAGTGCATTGTTGGCATAACATATACATTGTGGCAAGTACTCATGGCATTGAACTTATGTGCATGGATTCTTGTGCAGGGTGTTGTATGTATGAGATGACTGCACATCGGCCTGCATTCAAAGCCTTTGTGAGTTACTTTCTTGCCAAACTACACTCTGCTGTATGTCTGTGCTAAACATAATTGAGGTCACCAATCCCTCACAGACAGATGGGAATAGACAGAAAATGGTACATGTGTATTGAGGGGCTATATTACATCAATGCCCACTGGTGGGGCCTTGAGGTTTTTGTCTATATACACACAGCAAAACCATAAGTAAACCAAACTGTGGCACACCTTTTGAGCAACAATATAGCCAAGAAGAATTAAATCTTAAACCCTAAACCCATACTCAGCTTGCTGATGTGAAAGTGGTTATGTGGTGGAAATTGTGTTGCTCAGGATATGCAGGGTCTGATAAGTAAGATAAATAGATCTACCATTGGACCTTTGCCAAGCAAGTATTCCAGTTCCCTGTGAGTGTCCATGCTGAATGCCCTTCTTCTAGGATCTGCCTGGTTTAAATGGTAATTCTGGGTTTTGATTTTCTTGGTGCTATTGAAGGTGTTGATGTAAGAGTTTCTATGTAAAGTGGCTGCATGACATAAGTCAGGCAGGCCTCATTGCAAGTCAAAGGAAGAAGCTAGGACAAAACACTCTTCATAGAATTGGGATTGATTTGTTATCTGGAATGATGCACTTCACATGTTGCAATATGTTCATTTGATCAGCTAGCTATTTTCTGGTGCAGAAAAAGTCTTATTAGAAGCATGTTGCGAAAGAATCCAGAGCACCGCCCTACAGTGAGTTCCCGAGTCTTAATAAAAGATGTTTCTTTTGTAACTTAATATCTGGTTCTTGGTTACAGATCATCATAGTTTGGATGGTGGGTTGAACTGAGCCTCTTTTTCATTTACTGAGTGGAGGCTGTTGTCCTTAATTTCTTATATCTGTCCCTTGACAGGACTGATATTTGTTCTCAATTTTTTCTCTTTCATTGTAGGCTGCAGAGCTGCTTAGGCATCCATATCTGCAGCTGTTTGTGAGCCAGTGCCAGATGCAAGCTGGCTTTCGTCACTACATGACACCTGAAAGACAAGGCAGGAAAAGCCATGTCACCCAACCAAACAGAGAAGCAATGATGACCATCAGCAGTGACAGAGAAAGCTTCAGCACCAGTACTGCTAAGAGCAGCCCAGAAAGGAACTCTGATTACTGTGGACTAACTGATGCAGCAGCTCACATGGAAGACCCCCTGGATCAATCATGGCTCTATGACAGCTTAGGCAAGCAAGTTTCAAGGTGAATGGTGCTGATGAGGTTAATGTTAAAGAAATGTGCAGATTGTTCTCTACTTATGTCAAATTCGAAAGGAGATTTTTCCAAAATATATAGTTGCCATTTTCCTTGCCTGATAGCTCTTCCTTCTTCCTTTGTTCCACTTCCAGTGAGGGCCTTTTGTCGACACCCCCAGCAAGAGCAGTACATTCAAGGCCAAAACAAGAATGGGCAGAAGAGGAGCGAGCTGTAGCTGCACAGTATGCTATCCATTTGTTTCGTCCAAGGAATGGCAGACAAGAAGAGAAAAACAGGACAGCAGAGCAGAGTGCACCAAGAGTTTACCGTTTGAATCGAGGACCTCCAACTGCTGAAAGCCCAAGGCCTGTTGTCAAGGCTGGAAATGCAGCAAGGATGAAGGGAGATCCCTATGTCAAGAAGACCCCACAAATAACTCAAGCAAGGCGACAGGTATCTAGATCTTCCTTTCATTTGGAGCATTTGTTTCAAAGATTGGAGTATATGTAGAGGCATTTCTTGGTGGAAGATGCAGGTGAAGCAGGGTATGCATGCAAATGGGATGTTCTCATGGGCTTCTGGACAAAGCTTGGTAGAAGGTTAACTGATTAGTTTGAGTTACACTTTGTTTGACAGCTCCATGTCACAGATTCACCGAAGAATGCTTGGAGACTGGAAGGGATGCCACCAAAGGAATCTGATCTGGGGCAAGTCAGTTCTGATGATGATGCAATCTTAAAACTGCATAGTGCCAAAGTCAGCCCTCCTGGGACAAAAACACCTGCAAGGTCGTCCATACCACTCCCCCGCATGTTTGGGACACCTGCTAAAAGTATGTCCCCTCTTGCTGGTCAGAGAATTTCTGTTGAAATGCCCAGTTCTCAAGTGCATAACCTTTCAAAATTCACACCACTCTATGAGGCTGAAAATGTCAACAGAAAGATGCACTTCCCATTATCTACTGTGGCCTCCAGAGAACTAATTTCTAGACAAAAGGATTTTGAGAATGTATCCCAAGACCACCACCCATCATGTGCTGTTAGCAATTGTATTGATCGAGGAGATACTGTACAAGAGTTGGGCTTGAGAGATGACCAGTCTCCAGATGTTTCTGTCAATGCTCCTCGATTGGATTTGATACCAGAATTCAATTTAACTTCAAGTGAGCGATTGAGTGATGCACGACCACTAAGACCTTCTGGCCTGGACTGGAGGTTGCTGGAGGCACAGGAGAAACCACTAAAACAAATAGGACCAACCACCTCATGTAACCATGAAACCTCTGGACCTTCAAGTTCAAATATGGAAAGTAGCATTCTTATCCCCAAACAATCACCAAACCAAGGACTAACCACAGTTCATGATTCTCTCAACTTTAAACCTTCAAGGATGGCAAACTTTGAAGGGAGCTGTCTTACTTCAGATTCCCAAGGTGGCAGCAGGTGGCCATTCTTGCCAACTGTCTCAAGCACACAGGATTTAGGAGCTGCCAGTTCATCTGCAATGGAAATCTCCAAGCCCTTACCAGTACCTGATCTCAGTGAGAGCTCATGCAGGAGTCTAGAAGATAAGGGAACCATTCAGATCCAGGAAAAGACACCGGCTGTAGCTGATGTGCGACCAGCATTCAATGATGTAATCCATGTCATCCGCCATAGTACATTCTGGTTGGGTGCAACTACTGAGCAGTTGTGTCCAGAGGCTGACACTGGCAGCAGCTTAGGTACTGGTATAGACGTTCACAGTAAGATGGAAGCTGATGCCCTTCAACGGAAGATGGATATTGGCTCTTTGCTTGACCTTCATCAACAGCAGTGCCAAGATGTGCAGATGGTGTCAATCTCACCAGGCAGCAGTAGTGCTATTAGTCAACAAAACAATGTGCAGGTGGGACACAGTCATACCTTACTCAAAGATGGGTACACAGAGCACCGAGCGAAGGGCCTAGATGTTAAATCACATCAACAACGGGCTGAGGCTTTGGAGGGCCTTTTAGAACTTTCTGCGCAGCTGCTAGCTCAGCAGCGGTTTGAGGAGCTTACCATTGTCTTGAAGCCATTTGGGAAGAGCAAGGTTTCTCCAAGGGAGACTGCCATCTGGTTGACTAAAAGCCTCAAAGATATGATGGGTGATGACCAACATGGTAGTGGCTCTAAACATGGACCAACCATCAGTGAGAACTGATGTTTTGGAAATTAATTCACTCTGGTTTTGAGCTCAATTTGGTTGTGAATTTCGACTTCTGTGAAACTCTTGTTTGAGTTCCAGACCAGTGGGCTGTCCCTGGGCTGCTGCTGATGTGTCAACCAAGTTTGACAAATCTCTAATACTCCACTAATGACATCTAAAGCTGGTCAGGACCAACATCAGTGGAAGTATACTCAGAATTGTCAAAGATTCCTTCAACTTAAAACAATACTTCCATGAGAAACAATACTACTTTGTGTGAGCTGCAGTTCACAGATTCAGCTGCTTTGGAATGGCAAAGGATTCTGGCTATCACTGAATTGAAGTCACTAGAGACATGCATTTCAGTGATATCTTTTGTCTTTCATAGTACCATGTGCAACACTTGTTTGATATTCTCATTTTGATTTTTCCAGAAGAAGCACAATGGACTAGTGCTTGAAATTGATGCCTATGAACTTATTGATCATTCGGGTATCGGACAAGAGCTGAGAAATGGTCAAGCTGGGTAAAACTTTAAAATTGACCTTGGGTAGATGGTTGTGAATTGATCAAAAGCACCATGTTTACCTTAAATTGTGACATATATTCATATTGAAGAAGCGGCACATGACAGTCATGGCTCAAGACACATCTGGGAGGTATACTATCTGGTTTCATGCATTTCTAAAGAATATGTATTTAGTCTTCTCATAACTACATGGTAATGTAATATGTTCTGTTATCAAGTATCAATGCCGACTCCCAGATGAAAAGTCAGATTCTGTCATACTGCAAGGTCTTGATTCAAAATTGAAACAGTAGGACTCTCTAGGTAGATTATGTGACCCAGCACCCACCACCAGTGCACAATTGGAAACTTGTTATGAGTCAGATGAGAAGGAATCACAACTGTGTTAACATATCTTCTACCCCCTCGTATTTCTCTGTTCCTCTACACTGCATCTACATCACAACAGAATATTTCTCCTGTGCTAGGAGGCCATGGCTCCTTACAGGTGTGAGATCAACTTTGTTGTATCATTCATTACAATGGAAAATATGTGATGTTTCTGGTGGCATTTATTGTAATAATATGACAATTTGACATTAGTGTAAAATGTGCTACAAATTGATGTCAAGTTGTAATATTTGCCATAATAGACACCACATATTTTACATTATAATGTATGAAACCACAAAGTTACCTCACACATGTAAGAAAAACAGTGGTTCATTGCTTTAAGAAAAACCATACTTTGTTGTAGTGCTACCTAGGTAATTAGAAATGGGAATGCACGTGGTTACTATAGTGTTGGTGGTTATCTGTTTTTTGAAGAGCTGTTGGGTTTGTGTTTTGGAAGATTTTATGAGACCTGCCCCAGTTCCTTTTTATCAATTAAATTTTTTTTCAACAGATCCAGGGGAGGAAGGGTTTCAAAAAATTGCAAAAAAAAAAATCAATTTCACTCAGGTTTCATAGTGTTGGTTCTTAGATAGTTCTTACCAATTGCTTTTCAATGGTAGTTATCAAACATTCTATTATTTCAAACACTGAATTTTTTACTTAAAGAAAGTTAAAATATAAAACGGTAAAAAACTAATGAACAAATAAAAATTCTTCTTTCAGAATTTTATATGTTCGTAAGTTCACCCTATTCAAAAGAACTTTCAAAATTCTCAAAATCTAAATCCTTTTCAATCATCTCCACCAAGTTGGAAGTATATAATCATTTCGATGATCATTTGACCAATTTTTGTTCACAAAAATCAATCTTTCTAAATTGTTTGATTGTAAATGACATCTCCTTAGGTTTGTAAATATGTATGTTAAAAATAAAATCCTTTCAATCTCAATTTGTGAATTTACAATCCCTAGAATTTCATGTTTTCATGGTTTCATGTTTTCCCCATCATTGAAGAGAACATTTGATTTCCTTGGGATTTATTTAGTAATGTTTAGAAATTAACAATTTTTTGGTGACAAATTCTGTTGCTACTTCACTTGTGTTGGGAGTTTGTTAAAAAAAATCTAGATTAAAATTTGCATATATTATTTGATCTGCACATCCAATTTCAGATTCTACAATTGGATGTAAATAATGATAGCATTTCAAAAACATAAGATATAATGATCATCTATCATATTTTTAAATAATGCTCACACTTTCTTCATGGCCAATAAAAGAAGATACTAATGAAAACTTTTAAATTTAGGGTCTAACATAAAATATAACATGTTATGAGATTTTCTTTTTTCATATATATATATTTTTAAAGGAAAGATTATAGAACACTAGAAACTTCCTTCTTGATATTGTTAGCAAACAAAAACAAGTCAAAAACAATCCCATAATCATCATCAATCAAATTAGTTTGGGCAAGTGGGTTTGTAACTTTTTCCCTGCATTTCACACACATGGTAATGGTAAACTACAACACATTAGACAATACTTGTTGGCTATTAGACGAGTTCAAAACACGAGCATTCACAATAGGAGAAAGAGAATCCACAATTATTGGATAAATGTTCCAAAGAAAAATAGGTGGCACTTTGTCACTAATTCTAACAATATTTTGCATGTTGGAATAAAAAATAATAACATCCTTAAATTGCAAGGCCTTTTGAAACATAAATATTTTATTAGCACATGTAATAGGAATTATTCATGCAATGTTAATCTCTATCCAACTAGCATAATTGAATAAGAAAGAAGGAGAACCTTAGATTGCAATGTTACTATAACTAATTAACACAATTAAATAAGAAAGAAAGAATTTTTTTGTTAAAGATAAAAAATTTGCATTGTTTTCATTGAAGTATTCAATTTTCTTGGGTGAATATTCAAATTTAAACATGACTTCTTCCATTTTTGTTTAATTTTTCCTAGACTTTTTAGGCCAAGTTATACATTTATGAAAATACAATTAAATCATATTTTTTTCAAAGAAATTATTTCATATGTTTTATAATATGTTATAAGACATTTATTTTTTTGGTGCATGGATTAAGAGCATGCACATGTAACTATTGTAACAAAGCAAACATCTCATGACTTGAAAATTTCTTGCATCAACATCTTTTCCATTGTTCACATAAAAAAGAAAACCCAAATAATTGCATTCTTATGTTATGGCCTTTCCATATTTATTTTCCTTTGAACATGCAATTTTTAAAAGTTTGTTAATATTGTTACTTTTTCATTTGCTTATGTTGGGTCTCTACATAACATATACTAGACCCATACGGTGTCTATTTAGTTCTTAACCCATTTCACATTCTATATGTCGATTATTTGTAACCAGTGACCCTTATTCATAACTAGCCATTACAGAGTTAGAATACAAGTTGGAAGAACAATTTGTCATCTAAATCTCCTTCAATTCATATGTGAACATGTTAAGATAAAACATCTTTCCACTAGGCATATGTGATGACAAAGTTTTGTTGTAACAAGTTTTTATTGTAATTTGCCCTCCAGTTGTGATTGTAGTCATCTCAGAGCTAGGTAGGTCAAGTGTTGACAAAAAATATAGGTATGAGTAAAATTATTACTCAATAGAGGTTAATATCTGTCTTTTTCTAATGAGAACATCTGTATTTTTAAAGTTCCCTAGACAGTCCCAAACCAAAGTTCCTTACAACAAGTCCACAACTATTGTTCCCAATCTTATATATTAATTGCGTTGTCTGTCTGTGACGTGACAATTCTGGCTTTGCATTCTATGGCAGAACCGGCCTCTGTAAATGGCGCTGCCCAGGGTTAATACCAGGGTTTTTTTTTTTTTTTTTTCCCGCCCTT
>Ga0116230_10003944_pt1 | contig 14495 bp, 8 predicted proteins | sample S1TSphfallax_3_FD_88678 | JGI IMG/M metagenome (GOLD analysis project Ga0116230, IMG submission 88678) | Host-associated microbial communities from peat moss isolated from Minnesota, USA - S1T2_Fd - Sphagnum fallax MG | ecosystem: Host-associated > Plants > Peat moss > Unclassified | place: USA... | reverse complement strand
ATTTCAGGCTACGGAGAGTTCTGCATTACATTCACTTCTGTCCAGGAGCTGCAAGTCATACAGTAGTAGTAATCCTACCAAAATGACAGATAACACTAGTTTTTTTGTTTTAATGTTTTTTTTTCATTTTTTTTAAAATCAAAATTTTTGGGAGATTTCAAACCCTCCCTTAAAATCAAAATTAGTCAAATTTACATTAGAAAAACCCAAAAAAAAATTCCAAATTTCTCTCAAATTCTTTGTAGAAAAAATGGTGATACACCGTATAAGCTATAGAGGTTTTCAGTAGGTGTGAAGGTTGGTATTTAGAGATGTTGAGGGAGGGATTGAGAAGTGGGTCCATGTGGAGTTGTGGGTGACAGCTACTGGTTCACTGAAGATGTAAGCCGCAAGCTTCAATGAATTTGGAGGAGAAAAAATTGGCAATGAAAAAGCTTACCAACAATCAACAAAATTGCTATGTAAACATCATCATAAATCAAGGTAAAACTTTGGTTACTTGTGAAATCATTTGGGGGATTGGAACTCTTGTCAAAATGACCCTGCCCATTGTAGCATATGAAAAACATTATAATAAAATGTGTCCTTGCACATAAGTGCTTTCATTGAATTTGGAGTGAATTCATTGGTCCCATTGAATTCACTTCAAGATTCACCGAATTTAATGGTCCATTGAATGACGACTAGTGAATTACATTCACATTTTGTAATAATAAAATTTGTCAAAAACATATAAAATTTGTCAACATAAACACAATTTTTTTAAACAAAACATCATGCAACAAATTTAAATATACAAACAAGCAAAACATATAGCAAACAATTTGAGGGAAAAAAAATCAAGGTGTAGTAAAAAGGGTTGAAATGTAGGAAAATTGGTTTCTAATGTCAAAGTAAATAACTTTAGGAGAAGTTAGTCACATATCAATTCTTGTTCCAAGCCCAAAATCTAATTGCTACAAACAAAGAAACATCTTCATAGGAAAAATAAATTTAAAAATCCACATACATGCACATCACAAGATTCAAACGTGTCATAAGCATGTTTATGAGCTTTTTCTTCATGTTAAGAAACATCTTTCTTGTTTAATGTTGTTTTAAATCAATTCCATTCAAAGTTCAGTGGGCTTAAACTACTTAGACAACTAGTTGCAAAAGAGTTGATTGCAAGATAAACTCCTCTACATTCACATGTAAAGATTATTAACATGTGATCCTTTCATAGCATTATGACAATTTATTTGCATTGTCAACTTGAAGAAAAATGTTTGCTCCTTGAGTGAAGTTTCATCCGATAGGGGTGGAGTGAAAACTTGATTTGGTTTAATGTTTATGCCATGACAATTATTAGTTTTAAGAATATTTGGCTAAACCAAGAAAGCATGTTTAGTTTGGAGTTGCACCCAAAACTAAAGATAAATAATTCTAGCCACATTTATTACATCTTTAAGCAAGGAACTAACGTTCAAGTCCTTCAATAAGGCAAAGGCAATTTCATTGCATTGTTATTTCACATATCCATTACTTTCAACCAATCCATCCTAAAAAACCAAACTTCGTACCCTAATCATGGCACACCATCCATTGAAGCCTGTCCCACAAGACCAAATTCTATCTTTGATTATATCTCAATAGATTAGCAATGTATCATAAGTGTCATCAATAGTGTTCACAAAAGCAAAAAAATCCAAGGACCCATACTTGGTGACATGATGATGAAATACTTGAAAATGTCACTTAATAAATTTTGACAACAAACATAAAATTGAAACAACATAGCTTAGTGTAAATTTGCAAAGGTTTTTCATGCATGCAAGCAACAACAAAATACATGTGAGGCCCAAAAAAAGTTCAACCTCACATACGAGTTCCAAATTAGTTTTTGCATGAGAAGTTGTTCCCTACTCCTCAAACATCCCCACCACCAACCTTTTGTAGTATGAAATCATCCATTTATTAGGTGACAACATTGAGATCCATTGTGTTTTTATATTTCTCAAAAAATTAGGCTTTGTGTTCCAAAAAGTTCACCAAGTTACATCTTTGAAAAGCTTCCTTAAAGCTTTGTGAATAATAAATATAAACAAACGGTATAAAAGTTTCAATATTGGAAACCAAAAACAAGTTGGACAAGGTTTGCACTATTGTTGTGGAGTTCTTCCATTTTTAAAAAACCTCCAATTTTGGTTCTAACATTTTATGTTTTTTTTTGAGGTTTTTTGACTATGGGTTTGAAGGTTTATCTACCTAAAGAACTTGACCCGGTGATAAATAATGTTTTTTCATATTTTTAATTTTGGTTCCAAACTTAACAATAAACATATGAATGTTTACTAAAAATTGGTTGTTGATGGTCACATTTTCATCACAAAAGATAATTAAAAAATCTCATTTTCTAGACTTCAAGGTGGGTAGCAATGTTGCACAATTATCAAAGGGGAGGCTGCTTTTCAAGTGGTTTTCAAGTTAGTTATCACCTTGAAAACTATTAAAGTCATCCTTGACAACAACCAAATTGAAAATTGCCTTTCATACTTTTCATTACCTAAAAACCACCACCTTTTTAAAAAATCAAAATTTGAAAACCAATCAAGATATTAAAAGATACTACTTGGACAATTATAAGTCATAAGATTTTAGGTTTAAAAGGCTTAATCTAGGGATAAATAGGATTAATGTTGTTTTTTCAATTTTGTATGTAGTAGGAACAATGAACATTCCCAAACATATTTAAATTTAATTGGCAACACTTTTGTACAAGACCATTAAAATATTAAATCAACAACCAATAAATAGAACTAAGACAAGCCCCCCCCCCCCCCCCAGTGAAAAAAAAAAAGGAAAATTGTTTTTAAAATTTAAGGGCACAAATTTTTAAAAAAACAAAAAAAAAAATAAAACAAAACACAAAAACAAAGACTACAACCAACCCCCCCCCCCCCGCCAGTGAAGCAAAATTTGGTAACTTGTTTTTGAAATTAAAAATGATAATTTCACCCAAAAAATGATTCATTGTCACTTTGAGAAAGTAATTCAAAAAAACATTTGGGTAAGATCCTATTTAATCATAAATTCAAGGATTTTTAAAACTTCTAGTTAGGAGTTTTAGGTTAAATTGATTATTCTAAAAGTTTCTTGGTTTTTTTTTTCTAATTTAGATTTTTACTACAAAATATTTTTTATTATATTAAATGAATCATGATACCCAAGTTAAAATAATTATCTAAGAAATCAATGGCTATCAAATTTATGAGAATCATCTTTATTTTAAAATTGAAAAACAAAATTCAGATTTTCAATTATCTCAAAAAGATGGTTGGAAATATAATAACTGAAACTTTAAAAGTAAGGACATTTCTTTAAAATATATATTTAATTAAAAACATTGGGACAATTTTCTAAAACAACAAGAATGATTGAATTTGATGGTTCTCAAAAGAAATTTAAGAATTATCCAACAATGGTGTGTAGATGCTAAAACCTACTTGTGCATAGAATCTTGGCCTTGCTCCATTCAATGGAATCATTGCAATGTTTTTGTGGGTTTTAAGAGGTCTTCATAATTAATCATGCAACACTCATGCTTTAACAAATCAAATACTATAAGAAATTGCACACATTAACACTTCCATTTAATGACCTAGTTCATCTTCATTTTTCAATTTTTGTTTCTTAAGTGCAAGGGCAAGATTAAGATTTGGTTGCAAAACAAGGACTCAAATACAAAAGTTGAACAATTTGGCCCCCTTGACTTGCAATAGATTTACTAAAGCTTTCAAAAGAAAATGTTCACTTGAGTTCCAATTTATAAAAGCTTCCGGTGAAGGAAATTAATTATCAAAAAGATAGAAGAAGGATAAAATAATGATATGTTAAATTCAACAATAGTTTCAATGGAGGCATAACGGACTTTTAAAACATTAAAAAATCATCATGTAGGGAATTGTCAAAGCACAAAACCCAATCCATTCACAAAAAATGTGCTTATGAAGCTCTAAAACAAGAAGACAACCAAAAAACAAGTTGAAAAAACATGACGCAAATATCAATGTAACTAGATATAAAAACAAAATTATAAGAAAGTGTAGGAATTGCAATGCACACAAACATTTCTCAATTCAACAAAAAGACTTCAAACTATAACAAAAGTTTCCAAATAATACAACACAAATGAAAGACACACAAAAAATGCAAGAACAAAAGAACAAAATGAACTTGAATTCCAAAGCTTTTGTATGGAGTTTGGAACCAAAATTGAAAAGGCAAAAGACAACTTATTTGAACATCAACAAGTGCAAATATAAACTTAGAAGAAGAGCAAAAATTGAAAGGTGTGTAAAACAACAACATGCACCTACCTTCAAGCTTGTCGATTTTTTAAATTTTACCCCACAACACTTGAATAAAACGCTTTTACAACTTTGAAAATTAAAATTGTGAAATCAAGCTAGCTTTCAAAAAAAATGATTTCAAATAATATACAAAAATCTCATTAAGTTAAAGGCCTTAAAGATAATGGAATTAAAATAACAACATGACATAATTCCTCATGAATGTGGATTGTGGCACAGTGAAATGCAACAAATAAAGGCTTAAGGTAAATGGCAAATGAAGCGGAGGTGGGGGATGGACCCCTTTTGATTTCAACATGAATTATGGCATATTAGGGCATGACACTTTCACATTTGGTTATAATTTGTCTTATTTATTGATTGTGTAGGTTGTTGTTGTTTACCTAATGACTCTATGACAAAACATGGTGTGAAGGCCCATTAGTTTTTTTCAAGGGTCAGAATTATGTGAAAATTCAAATAGAAGAAAAATGTTAAAATTGGCTTTTAACCATTAATTAAATAACTTTATCTAGGTTAAATTCTAATCACACCTAATGTTAGTGCTAAAACTAACATCACCCCTAACATTTATTTAACATTAACATTTTTGTTCACATTTATTAAGGTGCATTCACACCTACGGTAATTTAGGTTTAAAAAGTTTGAAGGTTTAAAAAAATACCTTCTTGTCATCATGGATTCACACCAAAATCCATGATGGCAAGTTAAGGCAACTTTTTGTTGTTTTTTTCATCATTCCCCTTGATCCCTATGGCCATTATTTTCCCTTTTCATCATGCACGAGCATGCGCTCAAATAAGCTAGCTCCTTTTTTAACTTCACTCTTCATAGACTTCTTCTTTTTTGTCTTGCTCATGCTTCTCCTTTTAGTCCCTCACGTTTCTCCTCTTCATTCTTTTTATATCATCAAATTGTTTCATCTTTACTCAATTTTCATTGTAATTTCATTGAGTTATGTTAATGTTGTTGTTTTGTTTTCATTGGTCTACCATTTTGGTGTTATTATTTTGTCTTCAATGGTGTCTTCACTTGTGACTTTGTTCCTTTGTTGTTGCTTTAGATCATCTTCGTAGCTCTCAAAATCACAACAAACCCAATTTGCTTTTGTTTCAAAATTCTATGAAGCTCCCTACCTCAATAGCTACAATTTCTAGCTTTGCAACAACAAAAGGAGTAGAAACATACAAAAATAGAAGAGAAATACTAGTGTGAAGACATGATACTTCGTGTGCCTTGTTACACGAGGATTTGTTGCCATTGTTCATCCTACCTTCGCCTATTGCTATCGATGCACCAACACCATAGCTATTCGGGTTCACGACACTACATTCCCCTTCCGCATCACTATAACTTGCTCCTTGGTTGCTTTCATAATCGTGATTCTCATTTGTTCCTTCATTCTCCTCTTCCTCTTTTTCCTAGCATTGTTGTAGGTGATTTTTGGTGTTGTTGCAAGTGTGTGTTGTTGTTGTTGCAACTTGCTAGTGATTGTTAATGTTTTTGCAAGTGATTTTTGGTGTTGTTGTGATTTTAGTTTATGGTTTTTAGTTTACTTCTAAATTCTAACATGTTAGCCTTTTGAAAATCTTCCTTTTCAATGATGGTTGTAAAAAGTTATGCTTTGTGCATTTTCAAGAATAAAAAATGATGTTTAATTATTTATGTTCATTGTTAACGACATGAAGGATAAAAGATAAACATTTGAGTTATGATTGAACTTTATTGTCATTTTGTGCATCTACAACATAGATAAGTCCTCACCTTCCATTTTATTCAACTCCATGGACAAATTAGAGCGATAGGGTTTTGTTTTTAATAGGGTGTATGTTGTTGTTTAAATCATTTATTTCTTTTCCAAATTGGCCTTTCTTTCATCTTTGGATCCAAGTTTTAACAATTTAAACCCCATTGTTGAAACAAACCCATAATTCTTTTTTACTATAACTACAATTTGTCACTTGCACTTGCAAAGTTGTCTTCTAGTTCTATTGTAGGAATTAGGGCATTGGGTGAAGCCAAGGAACGCCACATGGTTCTCTCGGTTTTTACTAATAGAATACAATGATGATAGATTGGTGTAAAACTTTAGAATGACCATGCAAGGCAACATTGTTTATGATTGTTGACCAATTGTGGCCTATGTTGATGAAATAAGACACCCATTATCGAAGCGCAATTCCTATTGAAACATGGGTGTCGTGCACTATTTATAAGCTAGCCCATGGCATTAATTTCCTACTTTGCAATTAATTGTTTGCAATCGATAAATCAATAGTGTCATTCATGTTGCATGAATTTATGGAAGCTACCAACATCACTTTCATGAAGTAAATTTTGTGACCAACAAGAGCATAAATGAATTTTGTGATGGAAAATTTTCAGCAATTGTGTGGATTACCAAGTGTTTAGGGTGCAATTGATGGCAACCACATCCAAATTTCTAAACCTAAAACCATTTTTTGGAAGATTATTACTATCAAAATAAAAGGCTATTCAATTGTAGCTCAAATAATAATAGATTATTAAAAAATAATTCTTGACATTTGTGTTGGCTTGCCTGGTAACATTGATGATTTTAGAGTCCTACACATGTTTGCATTATATAAACATGCTCAAAATCAAGGTTTATTTGATCTTGGGAAGGGTGTAGATGGTTTTCCACCGTATCTATTATGTGAAAAGGGTTATCCATTAATCACTTGGATTATGACATCTCTCAAAGAATAAGGGCAACATTCAATATTAGAACTTTTGTACAATAGAAAGCATAAACGAAGGAGATTGGTAGTTGAAAATGTTTTTGGCATTTTGAAAAAGACTTTAAAAAAATTGCAGAAGTTTAAGTTACATGTGACATTCCTTCCTGATGTGTTTACATGCTATTGCTTATTGCACAACCTTTTTAGGTTTGAAGATGTAACTAACATTATTCGATTACTTCGAATGATTGAACTTGAAGTTGGTGTACATGAATAAGGAAATCATAAAGTTGCTAAAGAACCCATGAATCAAGCACAAATTGAAGGTCATGATAAACTTGGAGATTTGTCCTTTGAGGGGAATTGACATTATAATCTCAATAGACAAAAAAAACTTTCACTGAATTACATGTGAATCTATCCTTCCTACTTTTTGTCAAATTAAACATGTAATAAAAATGTTGAATTTTTTTTTTTCCCTATGCATTTCAATTCACACAACCTTTTGCCATGTATATTCATACCATTTAGTAATTTTTTTCATTTGTTGGCATTTAGTTGGATTGTGGTGGACTTTGTTTAGTGTTATGGCATTTTCATGGCAACTAAATATTTTTCAGATTTAATATTTTCCCCCAAAACACAACTTCCATGTCAAAACAAGTCAATTTGATTTAGTAATTAAAGATAGTCTGCATTCAACAAATAATTTTGATTCCAAGCAAGCTTGAACTTACCTCTATTCATTGATAGCTTATTTGATGACAATGATATCTTCTGCATTGTTGTTGTTTATTTGTGTGTCATTATTGGTAGTAACATTGGCATTGTTTGTGCGTGGATTGTCATTGGCAACAATTTGTGTGAAAGCTTGGGTCCTAACTTGTGCCAAGTTATTGAAGGCCTAATTCATGCCCATGCCCATCTATGTGCAATTGGCAACTTCATCTCTAACTTTGAAATACTCAAGTTGTTTCTTCACAAGTTTGTCCTAAATTTCAACTTGTTTCTCCTCCAACAATACATTTGTGGCATTGATTCGATCAATGGATTCCACCAACATCTTGCTCCTTTTCTATGTTGTTTCCACCATGCTCTTATGAGCAAAAGAATAGGTTCTTTTAACCCATGTACTTCTAGTAGAATGACCATCTCATGCTTTTGCTATGTTAGAGTTTTAGTTAATTAATGTTGGTGTGGGGGGTGGGGGGTGGGGGTTCAATGGGGGGTTAATACCTAACATGACTTTTGGTTGAGTGGGTAATGGTGTAGTTGCGTTTGCATGAGTAGGCAATGGTGCTATGACTTTGAGACAAATGGGATCAATGGAATCACCACTTATCTTGTGCATCAATTTAGTGAAACTCTTTGCTGCTGCACTACAAGGTGGCAAAGGTGTAGCTTGTGTTGGTTCAAACATTTAGCCATCATCAGCATTGGTATTTTTTTTTGCATTCACATTTTGCATTGCTTCATAATTTACATCTATTGAATTTTCATTTAGATTGATGGTGTCGCTATGTGTCAAAATAGAAGGCTTGTAGTTCTTGTTTGCATCGTCCATTAAATCCCACATGTGAGGTGGGTTAAAAATGGGACATGTCCCCAAAAATTCTACAACCATTTTGTATAATCTCCTCCCAAAGGTCCTAGGCAATCTTCATGCAACTTTCTTTGTTATGTTTAAGGACCAGTAATCTTGATTTTTTTTCTTTCATGTTTGTAATCATAGTTCTTTTCAAAATTTCTTGCAATAGTGCCCCATTTGTCTTTACAAGCTAGACCATTCTTCATTTGAGTGGAGAACCTTGCATTCATAACCTTTGGTGAAACTTGTTCCATTTTGTTCCATTTTGTAACAATAATTTCAAATTTGTCTCACACATTGATTGTGTTGAGGCTTGCCACATGCTTTTCCTTTTTGGCTTTGTAGAGTGCTAAAATTTCATCATGCTCCCAATTTGGTTGGTGTGATTTGCAGCCTTGAACTTATCGCACATTGGAACTAACTATTTGGTTGGATGTATTTTTATTTTTCCCTTTCTTTTTTATTCAAGGAGGTACTTCATCATCGAGGGAGTTGCAATTGAAAAATTGTTCTACACCTACACACAAAAATGTATGAAATATGTTTTTATTTTACATATATGTGAAATAGACATGTTGATGGTCTGTGGTTGTTGAATTCACCAAATTTGTGCATGTGTTGTGTGTATGCAGGTGTTGTGACTCCTATAATTTTGTTTTGTTCAAGAAGTTTATTCTTCTATATAAGTAGAAGGTTTTGTTGTCAGACATTAAGCTATTCAAAAATTGAAAATAGATATGTCCAACATATTTGCAAAAATACATGCAAATGTTCAATTAATTGCAAAAGAAGATTACCTTTTTGACTTTGTTCATCACTCTGGTTGGAAAAGAAGTCCCTAAAAATTCCATTGCACTGTTGAAGACTTGCTATAACTTCCAAACTATCTTGAATAATAGATTTTCCAACTATGTTCTTCTTTTTCCTTTGAACAACTTGTAGCAAGGATAAAGGGAGAACAAAAAGAAGGAAGAGGTAAAGAATAACAAAGATGGGGGAGATGAAAGTGGAGGATGAATAGGAGGGGAACAAATGTAGATTTCAGGAAACATTTCAAACATATACATGTTACACTACCATTGAGTTAAAGTGTCGTTTCAGGGGTTGATAACTTACCATTGAACTTTTCATACAAAATTTATGGTTTTTGAAGATTTGATGTTATATATCCATTAACATAACATTAATTAAAATCTTCTTAACATTTATTGCTACCTAGGCAACCATATAGATTTTAGTGTTAAATTAAGATTATAAGTTTGAATTCATTTTTTGTCATGAACCCCTTACCATTGACTTAACATTTGCTTACCACCAGGTGTGAATCAACCTTTAGCCTCACAACCTAACTATAACTTTGGTAACATGTAATGTCCAACTATTCACGGAAACCTTTTTTACACTAAAACTTAAAAGTTCACGATCATCATGCTAGAAAATCTATGATTGAAAAAAAAACTATTTGAAGGTCCAAGTTCCTTTTATACAAAGTTGAAAAAACAAATGGCTAAAGAAATGTAAATGAATGAAAATCAACATCAAGTGCATTATGGATAATGTTTCTTGATCTAATGAACTTGTTGTTAAACCTGCTTAAACAAGTGAGTCTAACAAGTTTGTTAAACCATGAGCTCAAAAAATCACAATTGGTCAAATTTGGTGGTCCAAATTAAAAAACAATTAATAATTTTCTTAGAGGTGAGTTGCACATTTTAAAAACCATGATTGGTCTACAATTTTTTTGTCATGATTATATATATATATATAATATTTATTTATTTATTTATTTTTTAGATGAATGTGAATTTTTTAGTCCATGGGCCAAAAAGATGTGTTTGTTTAGATTTATTTTACAATGTTTGTTTCTCTTCTAAGATCCATGGTGATCCTACTTGCTGAAATGAAAAAAATGAAGTGAAAAAAGAAGACATGGAAGCAAAGCAATGAAAAAAAAAAGGGGGACAAATCCTAAAGGGTAGTAAAACAGTTACATATAATATAATATCAAGTGAAAAATCAAAAATTATATAAAATAATGAATTAGCTTCTTTTGGCTCAGTTATAATATGTTGGCACCTCAATAAAGTCTAATTTTCACTTAAAAATTACACATGACAATCTGGGCCGACACATGAATGATTTCTGAATTCTCTGGGACTGACTGTGGATGTGTTTTGAGGACTCTCAACATTTCCACGGTCATGGTCCCTTACGTAAGTGTAAAGGGACCTTAGTGTATAGGTACTTAGCTACGTTGGTCCCTTACGTAAGTGTAAAGGGACCTTAGTGTATAGGTACTTAGCTACATTGGGCGCCTCTGATTGACTTCAATGTCACAAGAACGAACAATACTAAGTCCGGAAAATAATTTTAATGTTTAGAAAGCAATTTAAATGGATTTTGGGGGTTTTTAGTTCTTACCATGGTACCAGTGTGGGTGCTGGCTGGTTCACCCAAGGCTGCATGGACCAGGGTGGTCCCTCTAGTTCACCGAGGGTAAGTAACAATACAACTTATTGCACCCTAAAGGATGGATGGTAAGTGGTCAGGAAACAGTTTTCTGTTGGGTTTCTAGTTACCTAGCTAACCATGGTGATTATTAGTGCAGTTGCAAGGGCTCCTTTTACTACCTACCTACTAACAACCTACTAACAACTAGGTTGTTAGTAGGTAGGTAGTAAAAGGAGCCCTTGCGTATGTATAAACCATCTACTAACCTAGTAGTTATCTAATTTCCTACCTATCTACCTATACATGATGAGACCTATTTCTAACGGAATTGGTTACCACGGTGAAACAATTATATACTAACTCAGTTGAGGTTCATCCACAAGTACGTAAAATAACAGACATCCAGTGGATGGTGCACTGGTGGGTGTTGGTTGGTTGACTGTGGCCAAAAAAAAACCAAAAAAAAAGAAATTACTTTACAATTGGATAAGCTACATGAACCAAGGAGATAGAAAAAAGGGTTTAGGGCGAGGCATGAGTTGTAAAAAAAACAAAAAAAAAGGCTGTAATTATGGCGAAATAGATGCCGGCACGCGCTACCGTTGGATTCAAGTGGATTGAGGGTATAAGTGTGGGCATGGAAGGCGAGTGCACCAATCCGCTGCGTCCTCCACATGCGCCGCCCGCGTTCCGTCACTTTCCACGTCGGCACAGTGTAACAGGCAGGACCTTTTTCTTTTTACTTTTTACCCCCCCTCCCCCCCCCTCGCTGGAGCATTCTATTCTTCGCCTACTATCCTATGGTGCTCAGTTTTTTTACAAGAAAGAAGGGCACTAGAAAGTTACTATTCCCACATCCAATTTTTAACTGTCACTCCATGTGCCCGTAGGGTGAACCAACCGGCGAACTCACACTCGTACTATGGTAAAAACTAAAAGCCCTCAAATTTTATATAAATTGCTTCTATAATAAATATTGTAAATATCCCATGTTTAGACTAAATCAAGGTCTCGGAGTCCAAATCTATGGTTTTTTTTTTTTTTAAATTAGAAAAAATCATCTTTAGTTTCTAGACTCTCCTCCATAATACAAATGGTTATTTAAGGCCCAAGCCCACGCAAATGGCCTTGGTTTGATTTGGCCACTAAGAGGCCTCACTCAAGAAGGTGAAGAAGGTACCAGGCCACCCTGGCTGTTGGGAATCCAACCAAAATTTACAATAAGTTTTTGGAAAATTTGCCCTTTTTTCTATAAGGTAAACGTCCTATGGGTTTCAAAACAAGCACCTCTGCTCGAGGGGTGTGGAACCACACCCCGCTTGATCCAAGGCTGTTTTAACCAACCCTAAAGCACTAGCGAATTTCTTTTAGGGTCTCATTGGGAAATTTTTTGAAAAGAAGAGGTCACTCTTTGCGAAATGCCCTCACCTTGTAGTGAAGGAAAAAATCCGCATACTCTGTATATACACTAGAGATTTTCTACTAGTGCTTTACAAATTATACCATCATTTTGCAGCTATGATGTGATCCAGGTTCTTCCCCGAGACCCCCCCCAAAAAAAAAAAAAAAAAGGGCTCTCATCAGTGATGAATAAATTAATGAGTTCGTCTAACTTAAAAAAAATAAAATCCTACAGTCCAACTTTTGGCCCACTGAGCAAAAGAAAGTTCTGTACAGTGGTGGTGGAGCCCAAGGCAAGTAATTAGTTACTACTCAACTAATGCTTTCCCACAGCTTACTATGCAGGCCTTTGAAAAATATCCAAGCTGACATAAGGTAGGTTCAAGCCAGGTCAGGATTGTGCTAAAAGTTACTTACAACCCAGAGACACTCTTTACTTATTATATTAGGCCAGAGAGAAACCAGCACCCATGAGTGAATGCACCGAGAGAACCAGCACCCATTAGTGAATGCACCGAGAGAACCAGCACCCATTAGTGAATGCACCATGGATGGCCTCTGGAAAGGGAAGAAGAACACTTTTTTGGTTGTATTCCCGTCCCAGAGTTAACCACCTTCCTTACCTTCCTTACCCACTTACATAGATATTTTACCTATGTTAAAGAGAAGGACGAAGTAAGAGGGTTTACACGATTAGTAACCAGCTTGTTGAGTCATGGTTGTAACAGGTTTTCAATTTGATGGTTGCACAAGTGGGTGCTGCTGGTGGGTCATGTAATCTCTCTCAAAGGAGGGCCATACTTGTACACACTCACTTCACTTCTCGTTGTTTGATTCGCAGATGTGTGTGTATTATGTGTATCATGTGTAAACAATTAATTTTTTGCCATCTTTAATTAGCAGCAAACAAGGTTGCACAGCATTGGTCTAAGTGGGTTGAAAAGTTTGACTTTTACTCTCTTCATGGCCTTAACTCCAAGTATGTCTCTGAACACAAAAACATAAAGTAACAAAAAGCTATGGATTACAAATCACACTTGGTCTTTAATCTAATTGAATGTGTGTAAATTTTTTAATTCAATAGTTGATTTTGTAACCATTTGCGGATGGATGAGTAGATTGAGTCAGACTTCTTAAGTAAGAGCATCTCCACGACCAATAATATAATGACATGTACATGATAAATTTAGATAAAGTTTATGTGAGACATGAAACAAAGTTTGAATTTGTGAATAATCCACATGATACAACTTGGCTCTTCAAAAGGGTCACTAAGGAAATATGGTTTTGTTTGATTGGTCGATCATAATGATTGGTCCTCATGATAACATTTAAATTGATCTCTTATTATAAATTGTTCAATATTTCATGTTTATATTTCCATGAATGCAGTAGATATTGATAGAGGCTCACAAAATGGAGTAAGTTCGAGTGAATATAAAACAGATCTAAAAAGTGTTGGGCTTTTGGGTCTCAACCTTGGAGGCAAGGTATGGTGCATCAACTCCCTTTGCTGAAAATTTACCTCAGAGAACATGTGTTGAAAAGGTGAGCTCCCGGAAAAGAAGGAAGGAAGGCAGTAGTAGGTAGAGGTGGATGCCGTGGATGGATGGACAACTTCCTAGTATTTCCTTGATTTTTGCCCATATTGTGGCTACCAGACCAGAATCTTGAGCAACTGAAATCTCGAGGATCCTTCCTTCCTTGCTACTCCTGAAGGAAGTTGTGCTTTTCCCTGATCCAAAACTCTCCCCTAGCCTAATAAAAAAAAAAGTCCATAATGCTCACTTTCCATGCTGCAGGTGCCTGCCATCATGGGCAGCCTTGTCATCCAAGATGGATATCATTTTCAGCCAAAAAAACAAATCACTTCTCTCTCTCTCTCTCACTTCAGCAAATTAATTAACAAATGGGTGAGAGAGAGAATGTCCTGAAATGATATGAGCCCGTGGCTGACCATCGGCTGTTCATGCACCATAGTTATTATCCATGATAAGTTTT
>Ga0116230_10003943_pt1 | contig 14503 bp, 9 predicted proteins | sample S1TSphfallax_3_FD_88678 | JGI IMG/M metagenome (GOLD analysis project Ga0116230, IMG submission 88678) | Host-associated microbial communities from peat moss isolated from Minnesota, USA - S1T2_Fd - Sphagnum fallax MG | ecosystem: Host-associated > Plants > Peat moss > Unclassified | place: USA... | reverse complement strand
TTCCAAAGGTTAACATATAAGTTGTGTCCATAAGTTGTTTTCCCATACAAAAATGTTTTTTTCAAAGATATTTTACCTAGCATGGTTGAAAAAACCATGACTATGGACACATGAAGTCTACATTGGATAATTGTTTATTAAACATTTTTACATTTGATTTATGGATGTTAAAAGAAACACATGTGATGTTTTTGATGTTGTTAATTTTATTTCAAGTGATTGAGAGGTGAAACATGTCGTTATTGGGTTTTTTGAGGTGATGTACACAAATAATGTAGTTACAACTCCTAAAGTGCAAACGTTGTTTGAAACATTCTCCATGATTCAAAAAATTGTTGGGTGCAAATTCTTTAAGGTGTACTAAAATCTTGTCACAACATCACCTTTTTTTGTCTTTTTCACCTAGTCCTTTTTTACCATGTAATGACACATTTATGGGTGATTATGATGGAATCTAAAATTATAATAGTCTAAAATGTAGTACTTCTGAAATGTTTTGCAACTTTTGATCCATTATTTTTTATGGGGATCAAAATATAGGGTAAAAAAGGATTGTAGTAAGGACTAGGCCATTTTTGTCCTATGTGGTACACCTTAAAAGATTTTCACCTTGTTGTTTATGTGAAGGATTAATGGTCCAACTTGCAAACTTATGTAAACATCTTAAATTTTATTATATTATGAAGTAACTTTATGATTGCTTTCTTTTTTTTTTGTGGTTTTTTTACCATTTTTAGTGGTTTATGGTTCTTTATTTGATTACTTTTGGTTTTGTGGTTTTACTTATTTTATAATTGTTTATGTGGATCACTTGTGTTATTTTTTTTTTCAGTTGTCAAACATATCTATTTGCAAATCATGTATTATTATTCCAAAATGCCCTAAGTTTTTGGAGCACCATTACAAATTATGTTATAGTCAACAATTTATGGCGTTACAATCTCATGTACATCCATTTCCAAGAATCTAGGTTGCATGTGAAACCATGGTGAAAGTTCTATCTTGAATTGCCACTAGTTGTGTTTTGAACTAAAATCACAGAGACTAGTTATTTGTAGATGCCTTGTAATTTACAATATTGACTTGTTAGGACATCATTAGAAGAAGAATTATCATTTACAACCATTTTTTGTAACTAAAAAATGTCATTTGAAATTATGTTTAGTTGTAACCAATATGGTTGTAAAGCAAATTGGTTGCAAATAATGGTTTTTGTTTTAATGCATTCAAGAAGAGTTAACATTCTAAATTGTTCCTAAATAGCCTTTTTGAAAAGGATTTCTTCATTAGGCATTGAAAGAGTTCATGGTCCACATGAAGTGGTAGGTTTTAAAAGTTATTTTACCCTTCAATTCATTTCTACATGCATTTGATAAGAAGCAAGGTCATAATATGTTGGCTTTGATGTTTAACTCAAGGTTTAAAAGCATGTGGTTTGTCACCACATATTTAGGTTGTGAAAATGTTGTTATTGTTATCAAATATGATGAAAAGTCTTTGTTGCCTTTATTACTGGTAGCAAACAAGTTGTTGATGTTTGCTAGTGTTAAAGAAATTGAGACCTTCAATCACAAATCAATGCTAAAGATTTGCTTCATACCACAAGAACAAATGCAAACAATTATAAAAACCTTGTGTTAAAAGAACTTGTGAAAATTTGTCATTATCATGTTGATGTAGAAAATTGTAAATGCACCTTATCTTGGTAGTGCAAAAAAAAAAACCAAGTTTCCAACCATTGCTATACTAGCACAATATATTATTAGCATCCCAACCAACCAAATCAAAATAATGCATATTTTTTCCATTGCTAGCATTTTGACTAAATTTTGCAAATGTTGTCTCCAAACAAACAATATGGACAAGTTGATATTTGTGAACAAAAACCAACCATTCAATCCACGGATTGACTATTTGAAACCCATTGACTTTGCATCTACATGTGAAGTGGAACCTAATTTGATGGCATAGCTAAAACTTAAAGTTAAAGACCACATTGAGATTGAAGATTTTTTGGATTTCATGATTCCTTTTAATCTTTCATTTTTCCTTTGTATGGGTGGTTGTCACACTCCATGTTAGCTTGAAGATGATGAATTGAACCATGTGTCAAGGTGGTGGATTTTGGGTAATTTTTTCATGAAGTGTTACAAAGGGCTTAATGAGTTTTAATTTCAAAATGCAATTTAGAAAAGTCATGTCTTTTACTCATATATGTTTGATTTCATTGGTCTTGGGTCTTGGGTCTTGGTGTCTTGCTTGTGGGTTTGTTATTGTGTTATTTGTTCTTTTTATGTTTCTTGTTCATGTTTGTGTCTATTGTGTCTTCAATGCTTTGGTTTTATTATGTCTTCAATGTCTTGTCTTTGTTGTGTGACCTAACACTAATAAAAATGTCTAAGAAACATTGCAAGGTTGCTAAAGACCTAGGAACTATTTTTCAAAGGGGGTTTGTCAAGCACTTTGGTAAAAGAACTTGAATATGCATGTTTAGGTTTTGGTTAAAAAACCGAGATGTGTACCCAATAATCACATACCCAAACCTCCACCCTTTTTTCATAATTGTCCATCATTGGATTTCTAAAATCTAGACTTGATTATTATTAAAAGAATAAAATATCCAACTTGCATTAGTATCAACACTACTCTAGCAAGGACTCAAATGAAATAATGTAAGGCAATACAAATCTTATACTACTACTAGTCTATAAGAAACTAAAGAAATAATACTCTAGCCTTGTATCAATTGTATACCAATTTTATATCAACATTGGCAAGTTATTGATTTTTTTCATAATTGTTGAGGTTTCTTTTTAAAAAATTGGTTGTTAATTAGGTTATCAATATCAATTTGAAAAATGCATGCCAATTAGTTTATCAAAAAAAAAATGGTAATAACTATTAGTTATGCATAAGGGTAGGTTGTCAAACAATCGATTGATAATTGTTCCAGTTATCCTACCAATATTAACCAACAATAAGATTTTTTTTTAAATATTGTTTGATTTTTTTTTTGTATTTCTATTTTGTATCATAAATATGTTTAGTATTTTAGGATCGATAATCTACCTAGATGATAATTAGGTCATATGAATAGGTTATTTAACTAATTATTAACAATCAATAACCTACTAGGATAGATTATCAATACCTAGGTTGATAACCAGGTTAAAACTCAATAACCAACCAACACTTGTATATACCTACTTCATTCCAAGGGAAACTAGTCTTGGACCAATGTTGGGTGGGTATCATAATTCTATGATACCAATTGAATTTCACTTTCATAAAGTAATTTACAAAAGGGTCCAATCTTCCTAGAATTTTTTATAAAGAATTTATATGTCAAGTAGGGGTATCAAAATTTCTTAAACAAATTAAACCGGCCGGTTCTCACAATGTTAGTTCTTGAAAATTTGAGAATAGTTAGTCATCCTTTACTAGCTTTCACAAACCAAATATTAATTTTTTAAAAATTAAAAATTGAGATTAAATAACTATTGATTTTATTTTATTTTTAACAATGAAAACATTATAAGATTTTTTTTTACAAATTAAAAAAAAACCAACAATTTATTTATTGAACTTTTACACTTCAACAACTTCATCCTTTTCAAATTCCCCTTCAAACTCTTCTAACTCTTGTTCTAAATCTATATCCTTTTCAAAGAATTCTAGTAAATTAGATGGAGATTTACATCCTATTCTAAGACCATTAAACTAATTTTTGTTGACAAAAATCAACTTTTCTGAATTTTCTATTTGCAAACAACATCTCCTAAGGTTAGTAAGAATTATAATCAAAGAAAAGATCCTTTTTTTTAAAATTTGGTATTCAATAATCTTCAAAATATGTTGAGCTAAAAATCCAACTATAAGAAATATTGCTTCATGTTTCTACCATCATTGAAGAGGACATTTGATGTCTTTAACATCCAATTGATACCTCTTGAAAATCAATAGCTCCCTCTTGACAAGTTCTTCCTTTGATTCACTTGTGCTTGCATTTTATTCAGATATATCCAAATTGCAATCTTGATAAAAAAATATCATGGTCAATAGAATTCCTCTTTGACCTCACCAAAGGATGCAAATGCTCATGACATTTGACCAACATAGGATATAAGGATTTCCTATCATATTCTTCAATAAAAATAATACCTTCCTCCTTTGAACAAATGAGGATACTATACAAAAGGGTTTTATACTTAAGGTCTTGCATCAAAGAAATCATATTATGGGTTTTTCTCTTATCATAAACCTTTAAAAATGAGAGGAAAGAATCTAGCACATTGATTACCTCCCTTCTAATGTGAGAGGCTAACAAAGATAACTCATCACTAACAACTGAATCATAATCCATTCACGATTGAGGTACCAAAATGGAATGTTTAAGTTTTTAAAGACTAGAAAGGACAAATTTGGATTTTTTTTTATTTGCATCATTATAATTGTATTAGAGTTTTTTCTACCAATAGATAAAATGGTGTCATGTTAAATCAATAAAACAAATAAAAAAATTTGGAAATTATATAAATGTTATTTTGATTCCCTTAAGCCTAAATATATCAAATGTCTAAATTACACTTCTTTATAAAAGAAATCAAAAGGAATGGTTTAAGAAATGCAATTGATGTCAAATTATTTTTATGAATTAAAGATGCTTACATTTATGTTTAGCCATGGTCATTTCATGCATTTGATTATATGGGTGTTTGTACATTACAGTGACCTTATATGGATGTCACAATGGTAGTTTTTCTTGTATTCCTCTGGTATAAGAAAATAAATTAAATAAGATCCATTGAAATAATAAAAAAAGGATTCACTTATCTAAAGCTATCATAATCAACCTTTCAAAAATGAAAAAATCAAATCAAAATCATGGATAGCCAATAAGTAATAGACTTTTGAATTTTGCCCACATTTTTTGTCACACTTGCAAAACTCATGGATAATGACTTTTATTTTACAAGGTGTTAATTTTACGTGTTTGAAATTTTGGGACATTGGATGAATTATGTTTAAGAAACTAAAAATATATTGAATGAATGGAATGTGATTTTAATTTATTATGTCATAGATTTTTTTAAATTCTAAAATTTGTAATTATTTTAAAAGCTCTTTTAAGCATTTAAAAATAATTATTTAAAAATAATTTCTTTTGACATATTTTTTATATGTCTTATAGCACCATGATTTGAAATTGGAAATGGAAAAATGTTATTTTCAATATCATCTAAATATTCATATTTTAAGCTAGTTTTTAATTACATTAGAAAAAAACTTTGAAAAGGGATTTTAATATGTTGAAATTATGACACCTTAGTGTGTTTTTGCCCATATTATAAACCATATGAAATTTTTGAAAACAATAGAATTCAATTGTTAGGGCTATGAGGAAAAGGACTATTTTTTTAGGCCATTTGGTTGATTTTTTATATTTACTAAGCTTGAGATTTATAACTTGAAATGTGGGTCACATGTGCAAAAAATAATCTTTCCAAAAAAAATGTGAAATTGTTTATAAATGTTTATTTAAGCATTTTCTGTTTTTTTGGGTTCGAACTAAGATTTAAATGCACACCGATGTATACATGAGATAAATCACCACCACCACCACCACATTCTTCACTTAAATTTGTTTTCATGTGTAGTTGTTATTTGGAGAAACTAAAAATCTTGATATCACTACTAGAATTCATGGCTTTTCAAGCAATCTAATTTGATTGCCATGTCCATTTTGACTAAGAATTTGGTCAATTTGACTAAAGGCGCCTAGTGGTTAAAGTGACATGTAGATTTTGATGGGTTCATTTGATTAAAATGACTTTTTTTTACTACCTAGTAAATATGACATTTAGTCAAAATATGACCAAAAGTGTTATTTTTTAATCAAAATGGACATGGGTCTAATCAAATGAGATAATTGTCAATTAATATTTATAGTCAAATAAGACAAGATGTGTACACCTTTAGTCAAAAAGACAAAGGAGTAATAAAATGAGACATGGAGCCAAATGGGGCATGTACAATCATAAATTTTGGAAAAAAAAATATTACATATAAATGTTTACAAGTTATAGGCAAGTCACATATAAATAGGTAACTAAGAGGTAGAAAATTAAAGTAAGGAAGGTAGGTAGAAGGTTAGGTATATAAATAATAGACCTAGATTAGCAATATAGGTACATCTATGTGAGTTTACTTGAACCTAGGTTATATCTTAGGTGAGCCTATTCTAACCTAGGTAAGCCTTGGTTTGTATAGATTTGGTAACTAGGTAATGTAAGGGTTATGGAGTAGGTTATGTAGGGCTATATATAATTAGGGCTTATCTAGGCCTACATAGCCTTTACATAAGGCCTACATAGTTTGTATTTAAGCCTACATAACCTTTCCATAAGCCTACAATATAACCCCAATGATATTGGCCCCTAAGTATGCCTAGGTACCCACTGTGTACCCCTTAGTTACATATATAAAGCTTTTACATAGGCCTGCATAGCCTAAATGTGTAATCACAATAACATGTACCATAACAAGTGTAACATTTGTTTGGTTTTTTCATGTTTTAAAATCATAATTTAATTTAATGTTGAAATCATAAAATTTGTTTATATAATTGTATTTTTAATATATCATGCGAACATGTGAATTAATTTGAAATTGATCCAATGAATAAAAAATTAACAAAAACACTCTTCAAACATTATAGCACTTATTTTTAAATAGTAAAAAAAAATTAAATGGATTTCAATTTTTTTGAAGATGACATTTTTTACCAAATTTTTAACATGAACCTCAATAAAAATATTATGAAGAAATTTTTAAAAATTTTAAAATATTTTTCAAAGACTTTTTCAAAAATATTCTAAGAATATTATATAGGAATATTTCCCCAAAGGCAATCACAAAAGCAATCAGGTAGATGCAAGTTACGGTGGTTCAATATCAGCAGAAATTACATTCCCTACAAGTCCATACAAGATTCTTTAAATTGATTCAAATGAACATGGTTGTTACTTTAAAAAATGTTATTATCTTAATCTTTGAATAATACATGTTCAATCACCTACAAACCTTCCCAAATCTATGTGAAAACTTACATTTAATGTAATTGATGTCATTTTTTAAATTGGAAGTCCTAAAAGGAAAACCCACAAAGTCCAAAGGAATAATGCCCCATCTAAAACTTTCAAAAACATATTTTTTGGGACAAAGAAATTGAAAAACAAACAAAAATTGCAATTCATATGGACTTATAAAAATATGGTCAAATTTTAACCATTCAAAGTCCCTAACCATTAAACGATTATAGTTTTCAAAAAAAAGGTTCCTCATCTGAATTTATCATCTTATATTACATTACATATTGAGTCCTAATAAAAAATTAAAAATGTTAAGCAATATTTTCATTACGTGATGTCTAGTCAGACGATCAGTCCATATTTTTCAACTTCAAAAGTCAATTACTATTAACAAATGGATTTTTTATCAATAAATAACCACATAGTTCTCTTCATAATGAAATTATTGATTTAGATCCAAGTCCCAATTAGTAGATCTAAGGATATATTAATCACCATATGCATTTGAATATAGGGTACCTAGGGAAAAAACATTGTTTTGTCACAAAAGTGAGCCACCATAGCTTGCATCCACATAGTAAAAAAGCAAGCGGGTGTGGCTCGTGTTATTTCGCTTACACCCTAAATAGTCATGCCCTACTTAGCCCCTATATAGGCACCTATGTAAACCTAGTTAGGTAGCTACTACATAGACTTTACCTAGGCCTACATAATGTGCATAACCCCTATATAGCCCTACAAAGCTTTTACCTTTGCCTAGACACAACCCTACATAGCCTTATATAGGCCCTACATACTTATTACCTAGCCCTACATAGTCTAACATATATAGCCCTTTACTTAGACCTTACCTTGGCTTATGTATAGACTACATAACCTTTAGATAACCCTATGTAGCCTTTACTTAGGCCTAGACATCACCCTTACATATCCTTACATAACCTAGGTAGCCCAGAAACGTAAATACTTCCTACCTAGGCCGACATATATAACCTAGCATAGTCTAACATAGCCCTTATTTAACCCTACCTAGGCATACATAACTAACATAACCCTTACTTGGACCCTACCTAAGCCTACATAGCCTACATAATCCTTACATAACCTTACATATATAGCCCCTAGATAGGCCTAGTTAGCCCATAAATACCTCCTACCTAAGCAAATATATATAGCCTAATGTAGCCCCTAAGTAGGCCTAGGTAGCCCATAAATACCTCCTACCTAAGCAAATATATATATCCTAATGTAGCCCCTAAGTAGGCCTAGGTAGCCCATACATACCTCTTACCTAAGCCTACATAACTCCTACCTAGGCCTAAATAGCCTAACATAGCCCTTACTTAGACCTTACCTAGGCACGTGTAGTTTAACATTGCCCCTACCTAAGTTTACAACTAGCCAATACATAGCTTAATATAATAGCTTAATATAGCATAGGCTAATATATTAAGTAGCTTGTGTTTGTATCGGTTATAGCCTAGGCTTGTTAGTATAAAATACATAGCATAGGTAGCCTAGCCTAGGTATCCTAGTTAGTATGTTTGACACTCCTAACTACATCCTACCAAAGTTACCTTCTAACCTTCCTTCTACCTTCATACCTACCTTCTTATTCTACCTTCCTATGTCCCTATCTATCCTCCTATCTACCTTTGTAAATAGTGTAAAAGAAATTGAACATGTTTATTACAACATGTTCACAAACATTTTCACCTTATGAAGGTGGTGGTGTAATGGTAAGGACTTGACTTCTCAAAATGGAGGTGAGAAGTTCAAGTCCCCACACTTGCAATCTAGGCCATTACTTTAGCTAGGTGGCTTAGCTAATTATTCAAATGGGTGACCTAACTACCCAACTTACCAAGCCTCGATAGATAGGTAGGTTGATAACTAGGAGGGTAGGTGATCAAGTATGTAAATAAATAAAAATTAATTACCAAAATATTGTTACCCAAATTTTGAACAATTAGTCAAAAAGACCAGGTCAAAGTGACCTCTTCAAAATGACCCAATTAAAACAAATGTGTCCAATATAACTTCTAGTCAAGTTGAACATTTGTCACTTTTGGGTTTTTCTTACTAGTTTTTCAAGTCAAAAAAAATCATGAATTCTTGTAATGTATCATTTTCCTTTTTTTTGAAACCCCAATCATGAATGGGCCTATTAGGCTTTCAAATGAAGGAAGAACTTGATTTTCTTTCCTAAGTTTCAAACTCATGGAAATTGCAAAGTGTAAAGCATCACTAAAAAACCAATGTCCACAAAACTGATTTAAAATATAGGCATAAATAATTAGGGAAAGACAATCAACAATAGTCTGAGAAATCTACTTTGTTAGAGATGGAGGCATTCAACCATCAACTTTCATAGCAATTTGTTTGCTATAATAAAGGACAATGGCAAATTGAAATTGTAAAGCCTTTTGAAACATAATGATTTTACTAACAAACCTACAAAATAACCAATAATAACTTGATTAATTATCCTATCAAATAGTTAGCACAAAAATTGTAAAGTGTTGACATAAGAATGAGTTTCAAAAAACTATGTTGTTTTGATTGTAGTGAATAATTTTTTGGGTCGAATTCTAGTTTCAACACAAACCTTTTTCCATTCATGTCTGCCCTTCCTAGACTTCTTAAGCCAAATGATGCATTTTTGCAAATCTACTTGGGCAGAATTGATAGAAACATATTTTAGATTTCTACAAACCTTTTTCTTTGCAATGCCATATTGACATGTTTTTGAAAAAGCATGTCCAAAACAAGTACCCTAAAAGCTCTCTTCTAACCTAAAAAATTCACAATTTACAACACATTTCAATGTAATAGTCATTGCATTGAAATTAGGTCCTTCATCTTTGATACAAGCAACAATTTTTTCATTAAACCATATTTGTCCAACAATTATGTCAAACTTTTGGCCATGGTTTGCCTCGTAGTTTCTATTGCTTCAAATAAACCAATAGTCACATGTTTTGGAAGCCAATCACTACTCAAAAAATTAATCACCAATGCAAACACATTGTAAGCTCCCTTAGACATCCAAAAGTCAAAGCTAGCTATTGCAAAATAACGTTTTACCAAGGTAGGAACAACATATAATTGATTTATCTTCTCCAACAACCCTAGCAATATATCTTGTGAAAATTGCCTTTTGGAAAGGAAATTTAATTTTGGACAAAAATGGAGAACTAAATGTCTGAGCCAAATACTCTTTAAAAACTAGATGGGTAAGTTGTTCTTGACAATTAATGTAAACAAATGTCCTCTAAAAATTCGTCTGTGAGACATCCTTTTTTTTGAAGGAATCTTTGATTGAAATGTTTTTAAAAATTGACCCTATACATGAATGTGTTCTTTTTTTTTAAGGTTGTCTTTCATCATTACCTCTCAACAAACTATTCACTTCTTCTTCAAACATTTGTGTAATAAGAGAATGGTCTACATCCACATGTTTTTTAAGAGGAGTTATTCCATTGGTTTTGTAATAAAAAATCAATCCTTTCCTCGCTTGAATTTTTGAATTTATTCCAATTACCAAATTTTAATAGTTCCAAACATGCAACACATTATTTATGTGTTTACCAAATCAACTTTTTCATTATCATTCACATAATAAAAACTCCAACATAAGAAGTTCTTCCATGTGGCTTCCAATTTTTCCTTTGAACATCCAATTTTTTCAAGTTTCCTTTCATTATCTTCACTATCATTTAATGGATTACTACTTGATTATGTTTGGACACTTGAATTTTCCTCAAACCTACCTTCCAAAACTACATCATGCATACATATTTCAATTGTTTCATTGTTACCACTTATCATATTCTCATTTGCAGAAGATTGTTCCATTGGCAATTTTCACAAGATTATGTCCAAAGATAATGCAAAAAACAAGTGTTCTTCAATAGACGCACTCTACATACAAGTTATCATATAATTCCCAATCAAAAGAAAAAAGAAAAAAACATTTTTATAAGTAAATGGGTACAAAGGTTTTAAAAACACATTTACAAACAATGGGGTTTAGGGTGTAGAAAAACTATTAAAAAATCACTCACTGATCTCTCTTATCTCATTATGGAAAAAAAGGTTTAGGTTTAAGGGTTTTAGGTTTAAATCAAAGGTTTGAATTTTAATCTTGCACATAAACAAACAAAGCAAAAAGTTAGACATAATAAAATTCATAAACTAAACTATATATATATTCAACTTTTTTAAAATGACAAATTGAAACAAAATGCAAACAAAATACGAAGGAAAGGAAAAAAAACTCAAAAAATCTAGAAAAAAAAATTATCTTTATTGGATGAAGCTTAAGTTGATGTTGTTCCAAGCTCCTCCACCTGCACAAAAGAATGGGGAGGGAATACTAACCAACATAGAAGGTAAAGCAACAAGGCACGAAGGTAAGTAGCAAAGTAATGAAGCAACAATGGGGGGGGGTGGCAAGAGGTACGTAAAAAAAAAGGTAAATAACAAGGCACGACAAGAAGCAAAATCCAATGGTGAGTAACAAGGTGCAACAATGAACAACAAGGCGTGGCAAAAAAAAGGTGCAACAAACAACAAGGCAATGAAGCAACAATGGGGGGGGGGGGGCAAGAGGTACTTAAAAAGGAAGGTGAACATCAAGGTGCAACAAGTAGCAAAGTGCGATGGTGAGTAACAAGGTGTGACAGTGAATAGCAAGGTGTGCTTGGCAACAAGGCATCACGGTGACTAGCAAAGTGCAGTGAACAAGGCCAATGAACAACAAGGCATGATGGCAAACAACAAGGCGCAATGGCAAGCAACAAGGCACAAGGAACAAGGCAAAGCAACAAGGCACAATAGCGAGTAGCAAGGAATAAGCAACAAGGCAAAGCAACAAGGCACAATGGTGAACAACAAGTCAAAACAACAAGGCACAAGTAGTAAGGTAAAACAAGAAAGCAAAACAACAAGACACAATGGCAAGCAACAAGGTGCAATGATAAATAGATCAAGCAACAAGGCGCAATGGCGAGCAACCTTGTAATAAGGCACAATGGTGAATAGCCTTGTAACAAGGTGTGATGACAAACAATAAAGCAAACAAAAAAAAAACAAAAATCAAAGGGGGGAAAGAAATTCTAATTAGAATTTAAATCCACAACACAAACAAGACAAAACCATTTTATGTCAAATTTTAAGGTTTGCAAAAAAGAGTTGTTGGAATGTAATACCTCTAACCTAAACCTTATTTTTCATGGCAACTAAACCTTGAGACTCTAACCCAAGTAAAGGGTCAAACCTTACCCAATTCTCAATTTTTTATATATATATTTTAAACCAGTTTTCAAATCCGATTATCACATTAATGAAAATTAGTAGCTAAATTTTGAGTCAGGGTATCACTCATGGTGATACCTTAAGGGGATTAGAATGGGATGCCCAATGATGCCTAAGGATATTTGTGATACTCACCCAACACTGTCTTGGACCTAACAATAGGACCAGGCCAAGATGAGGACTCTAATAAGTACCCAATACATTGACCCAACTAGCATGTTCACAAGTCCATCAAAGACACCATTTTTTACCATGGTGTAGGTGCTGGTTCATTTAAGGCTTGTAACTTGTAAGTAACCAAAAACTGGAAAATGGAGCATAGTTTGATGGTAGCTTCTTGGCACCAAGCCAAACCAAGCCAACAAACCAGGTAGCTCGACCTATCAAAAATCTACAAAATAATTGAGGTTTAATTCATCACCAGGCTTAACTATTAATCTACTCAATTATAGTACATGCATATAAGTTAAATTAGTCATATGAGTGGCATGTGAGTACTTGGAAATCAACTTATGTAAGGGTTGGGCAATATTACAATTGTATTGTAATTCCCTATTACAGTCATGGAAAATGACTACCTTTTGAAATAGCATTAGCCTATGGGATGATGCCCTATAGAAAGGTGAAAAGCCATTGTGTCATTCAACTACTTTGATAAGCTAAGAACTCCTTGTTTTTCTTATTTTTTGCAATATCCCTAAAACATTGCAAGTTTCAACACCCTATGGATGACTTTAATGAACATTAATATATGGGTATATTACTTTATGTCATGTTATCAATGTTTTTTGAATTTATTTACCATATTATGGATTCATTTACATTTGTGAAAATCTTTTCAACAAGTTTTTTGGTTGAAGTATTAGCTAGAAAATTTCATGAAATTTTGGCCCATTCCAAATTTTACAAATTCCCAAATTCAATTATTTACATTCAACACCAAGTTTTGTTTTCCCAATTTTTTGAGATAAAAAATTTGGTGAATTTACACTAGAAAAGTAAATCCCAAATCCCCCCCTCCCCCTTTGTGTTTTTGTTGTAAAACCAAAAAAAATTTGGGGAAAAAAATCAATGTTCACCACTAAGCCATGCGAAATGTTACCTTTTTGTTCCCATGAACTATAGCCGAAAAACTAGTCATTAGGAATTATACTTGGGTACCTAGGGGCCAAATCATGGGGGAAGAAATAGGTCAACCACATTAATCTAGTTGTATAGTTAGTTTCAAGCGATAAATCTGTAAAAAACAAATAATAACCCAAAAATAAAAGGATTTAAAAATCCCCTTCCTCACACTAGGTTCACTAACAAAGATTTCTTTTTCCCATCTTTTGGATAGGCAATGCTAAACTTAAAAACAATAGCACAACAATCATCAATTCAATAAGAAAAAAATCCTTCATTCACCTTAACTGAACATTGTCTAATAAATCATATTTGTATTATTTTATCACACAAAATTTGGTCTACATGTAAAGTATTTCATTGCATGGTTTCCCCAAATTTATGAAAGCAAGGAAAAAACAAAAAAAATCTTTAAGTTTGTTCACCTACTATTTTATTATGTCAATAGCTCCCAACATGTTATTCCATTACTTTAGAATATATAGTATTTAAAATAGATTATGCAATTTCTCATATATTATTACATACAAATTGCATAACTTAATTAAAATAAAAATGATTTTTTTACAACCTTAATGTATGCATTTGCCAACCATGAAATATCATTTGAATAATTTCTCCAACTTGATTACGGTAGACTAGCCCATCACTGATCGGCTACCTATGATCAAACATTTATTTATATATTCATCATATGTGCTTCATTTTGAGTGATTTAAAATGTTATGGGAGCACTACCTCAAGTTTTATAAATCATCTTTAACTGCAAAGGAAAAGGAGTAATGAAAAATTAGCAAGAAGAAAAATAAGCTTTCCAATTTACAAAACACATTTTATTTTCTTTTTTCTTCTCTTTGGACCCCTTTTACTTTCAAACCTCATAACTTCTTTATTTATTATTCATTTAAAATGAATTAAAGTGCTAGAGGGGCACCACTTGAAGTTTTATAGATCATCTTTGAACTCTA
>Ga0116230_10003940_pt1 | contig 14506 bp, 16 predicted proteins | sample S1TSphfallax_3_FD_88678 | JGI IMG/M metagenome (GOLD analysis project Ga0116230, IMG submission 88678) | Host-associated microbial communities from peat moss isolated from Minnesota, USA - S1T2_Fd - Sphagnum fallax MG | ecosystem: Host-associated > Plants > Peat moss > Unclassified | place... | reverse complement strand
GCCGCTGCCTTTGGCTTTGCTGCCCGCTTATCCCGTCATTCTGGTCTACGGCATTCTGCGCTACCGGGTGTTTGTCGCGAATGCCTGGGCGCAGCGAGCTTTGGCCTGGAGCTTGCTGACAATTCTGGCGGTGTTTGTCATCGCCCTTGTCGCCGTCTTGCCGCTCGGCGGCACCGGCGTGGCGCGGTTTTTCTCAGGCGGCCTCATTGCGGTGGTCTGCTTGGCGCTGGCTGGACCGGCCCGCGCTTTGGCGGGCAGGCTAATCTATCCGGGCGGCATCGCCGGCGCGGATGACGTGCTCCACTGGCGCCAGGACTTGCGTCAGGCGGAGGGATTCACCGACCTCGCCGATCGTGCGCAGAAAATTCTCTCGCGCCGCCTTGCGATCCCCGTCAGCGTTGTTGTGGGAGAGACGGCGTCCACACAGGGGAATCCCGCCTTGTCATGCAGAACCGGACCTGATGGCTGGCATACTGATTTGACCGGCTGGGACGCCGCACCGCCTGGGCCGCGCCGGCTGGCGGAGCTTTTCGGCACCGTGCTGGCCGACGAGGCGGAACGCCTGGCGCGTGCGGAAACGCTCGCCGAGCGCGAACGGGAACGCCAGACGCAAGCCCGGCTCGCGGAGCTCGGCGCTTTGGCGGCAACGGTCGCGCATGATGTGCGCAACCCGCTGAACATCATTCGCATGGCGGCCGCCGGAGTGGCGCCCGAAATGCGCTCGGAAATCACCGAACAGGTTTCCCGCATCACTAGGCTGACGGCCGATCTTTTGGATTACGCCAAGCCGTGGACCGTGGCGTCGCAGGATTTTGACGGCGCGGCCATGCTGCGGGAGATCGCATCCCGCTATGCCGCCGTCGAATTCGGGCCCGGCATGGTGGATGAAATGATGTTGCACGCGGATCGGCGGCGGCTCGAACAGGCGGTCATGAATCTGCTCGACAACGCCGCGCAAGCGGGCGCCAGAATTTTACTAGATATCGAACAGGCAGAGGCGGCGACGGTCATCACCATCGCCGATGATGGACCTGGAATCCCCGAAGACATTCGCGCCAGGATTTTTGAACCATTCGTCTCGCGTAGTCCGGATGGCACCGGGCTGGGCCTTGCCATCGTCGCGCGCGTGATGGCGGCGCATGGTGGGTCCGTGGCGGTTATGGCGCGTCCTGGCTGGACCACCTGTTTCGTGCTGAGCCTGCCGTCATGACCGAAACCGGGCGCGTATTGTTGGTCGATGACGAGCCAGCGTTTCAGCGCGTCGGCGGCGCTTGGCTGCGCGGGCTTGGCCATGATGTCATCCTCGCGCATGACGCCGCCAGCGCCGTGCAAAAATTTGCAGACTCGGCGCCGGATATCGTGCTGCTGGACCTGGTGATGCCGCCGAGCCTGACGCCGGAGGCTGGCCTCTCCCTCATCCCGCAATTCGCACCCGTGCCGGTGATCGTGCTGACCGGACATGCCGACCACGAATACGCGCTGCGCGCGGCCGAAGCCGGTGCCTGGGATTTCCTTGCCAAGCCCGTCGATCCGGACATGCTGCGCTTCGTCGCCGGCAGGGCGATCCGGCAGCGGCGGCTTGAGCAGGAATTGCACGCGCTGAAAGCGGTTCAAGACGTCGGTGATCTCGGCATCATTGGTAACGCTCCAGCGATCCAGCGTTTGCGGGACACGGTCCGCCGGCTTGGGCCCACAAATGTCAGCGTGGTCATCTTGGGGCCGACCGGCACGGGCAAGGAACTGGTCGCAAGGGCTCTGCACCGCACGAGCCGGCGCGCCGGCGGCCCGTTCGTGCCGGTGAATTGCGGCGCGCTCGCCGCGGAACTCTTGGAGAGCGAACTTTTCGGCCATGTCCGCGGCGCTTTCACCGGCGCGCATAGGGACCAGACGGGGCTGATTGAAACCGCGCATCGCGGCACCCTCTTCCTCGACGAAGTCGGAGACATGCCGGCATCGATGCAGGTTAAATTGCTGCGCTTCTTGCAGGAGGGAACCTTTGTGCCGGTCGGCGCGCGGGCCGAAAAACGCGCCGATGTCCGGGTGCTGGCCGCCACGCATCGGGAGCTGGAGGCCATGGTTGCAGCGGGCCATTTCCGGGAAGATTTATATTACCGCCTCAAGGGTTTTTTGGTCCGCACGCCTTCGCTGGCTGAACGGCAGGAAGATATCTTGCTTCTAGCCACTGGATTTTTGCGCTCAGCAGCTCCTGCCGCACGGTTTGGCGCGGACGTTCCGCCCTATCTTGTCGGCAGGAGCTGGCCCGGCAACGTGCGGGAATTGCGGGCACTGGTGGAGGGAGCCGCGGCACTGGCGCCCAAGAGCGCCTCTGACATCGACGCAGCACAGTTGCGCTTCGCCGCCGGGGAGTCCTTCACTGACCCGGCGCTTGCAGTTTTGCCATCTACCGGTTCGCTGAACGACGCCATCGCGGCATTGGAGACGCACATGATCTCCGAAACGATGGCCGCCTGTAATGGCAATCAATCCGAAGCTGCGCGCAAGCTTGGCATCTCCCGGCTTGGGCTGATCAAGAAACTGGCCAGATTGGGTTTACGTACGCCTTAGACCTTTAAAAATGTAAGGCTGCCCAAAGCGGCCTTGCCGAAGAGCCGTATCTGATCCTTAGACCTCCGTGCCCTCAGCGAGTGCAAGCGCATCCTCAACATCGACAGCAAGATACCGGACCGTGCTCTCGATCTTCATGTGGCCGAGTAGAATTTGTACGGCTCTCAGATTGCCGGTCTGTTTGTAAATGATGACGCCTTGGATCGGCGGAGTGGATGAGTACCATAATCCTGCCGGATCAGCCCAATCGCGGTGACCCACTCATCAACCAGCTGGGCATATTGCCGGGTGCTGATATGGTTGGCATGATCGACGCGGCTCGGAAACACAAAATCGTCAGCGTACCTGTCCGACATTCGAGCCATGCTAGAAAGCCGGGCTCGACCCGACAAAACCGCCGGCGACCTGGCCCGAGGTGATCGCGGCGGCGCGCGCGATCAAGGCAAAGAATGCGGCGCCGATTCCGATGATGACATCCTGGCCGACCTGGGCGCATTTCGAGCAATATGCCGCAATTCATAACGTCGAATACGCGACTCTGGGCGACGGTTTTGCCGGCAACGATCCGGCGCTGAGGATCGCGACGGCGCCGTTCGTCAAAAACCTGCAGCGGCTGCTGGATGCCGAGAAGGAAGGGATTTTCAAATATACCGGCCGCGACGCCAAGCCGAGCCCGACGTTTTACGCGGGCCGGGCCGGCATCACCTTCGATAGCTCAGGCATTCGCGGCCAGTTGAAAAAATCCGCGACGTTCAAATACGCCGCCGCTTATCTGCCGTATGACCCGGACATCATCGCCAAGCCGATCAATTCTATCATCGGCGGCGCGTCCCTCTGGGCGATGACGGCGCCGAACCGGAGGCCGGCGGAATACAAGGCGGTTGCGGAATTTTTTGCGTATATGGGGCAGGCCGGCACCGATGCGGCGTGGAGCCAGGCGACCGGCTACGTGCCGGTCACCCATGCGGGATTCCAGAAAAACACAGCGGATGGCTACTACACGCAGAACCCGGGTGCCGATATCGCGATCGATCAGCTCTCGCGCCAGCCGACGACGTATTATTCGCGCGGGATCCGCCTGGCCGGCATGCCACAGATTCGCAATATCATCGAGGCCGCCTGGGAGACTGCGATCACGAGTGGGGCGCCGGCCGCCGATGTTCTGGCCGATGCGCAGACGCGCGGCGATGCCGTGATCAAATCCTTCGCCCGCACGTAAGCGTTGGAAAGACGCACGATCTTTCCGGGTGTGGCGCTGCCGGTTTTGCTGGTGGCGCCACAATTGCTTCTGACCGCGGTGTTTTTTCTATGGCCGGCGGCCAAGGCGCTGCAGGAGGCGGTGACGGCAACCGACCCGTTCGGGACCTAGACGATTTTTGTCGGGTTCGATAATTTCGTGGCGCTGTTTGGGGATTCGCAATATCGCGAAGCGATCTGGCGCACGGTGGTGTTCTGCCTGGCCGTGAGTCTGATCGCGATGGCGGCCGGCATTCTGTTCGCCACTTTCGCGGACCGGCAGTTGCGCGGCGTCACCTGGTATCGCGGCCTGCTTATATGGCGGTATGCGATTGCGCCGGCGCTCGCCGCGGTGGTGTGGGTGTTCATGATGGACCCGCAGATCGGCCTGTTCGGGCGGCATCTGGGTGCGGGCTGGAATTATGCGCTGAATGGTGGCCAGGCGCTTGGCCTGGTGATTGGTGCGGCCGCCTGGAAGCAGGTGAGTTACGATTTCATCTTCTATTTTGCGGCGCTGCAATCGATTCCGAAAAGCCTGGTTGAGGCGGCGGCGCTGGACGGCGCGCGGGGTTTTACGAAATTTCGCACGATCATCTGGCCGATGCTGCTGCCGACGACGTTTTTTCTCCTGGTGGTCAATCTGGTCTATGGGGCCTTCGATACGTTTTCGCTGATTCGCGCGCTGACCGGCGGCGGACCCGGGACGGCGACGGAAACGCTGGTGGTGAAAGTCTACCAGGACGGCTATGTCGGCAATGATATCGGCGGCTCGGCCGCGCAATCCGTGGTGCTGATGATTCTCGTTATTGCGCTGACGTCGGTGCAGTTCCGCGTGCTGGGGCAGAAGCGGCGACGACGGGCCGGCCGGATTATCTCGCCCATGCGATTTTGCTGTTTGGCGTCGCGCTTTTCATTCTGCCGATCTGGGTGATGGTGGCAGGTGCGACGCAGGATGCCGGCGCGATCGCGCGCGGCGGGCTGTCGCTGATCCCGAACCCCGCCGGGCTCGGCATATTCTGGCAGGCGCTGTTTTACGGCGGCGCCAGTCGGGCCGGGTACCCGGTCTGGCATATGATGCTCGTCTCCTTCGCGATGGCGGCCGGGATCGCGGTGGGCAAATCGCAATTTCACTGGTCTCGGCTTATGCCATCGTGTTTTTCCGGTTTCCGTTTCGGAATATCGCGTTCTGGACGATTTTTCTGACATTGATGCTGCCGGTCGAGGTGCGCATCATTCCAAGCTTCGCGGTTGCCTCCAGCCTCGGCCTCTTCAATACCTATGGCGGGCTGACACTGCCCTTGATCGCCTCGGCCACCGCGACATTACTGTTCCGCCAGGTTTTTGCCGCGATACCGGATGAGATGGTGGAGGCGGCGCGGCTGGACGGCGCCGGCCCGCTGGCGTTTTTGCGCGACATGGCGCTGCCGGTATCGCGCGCGAACATCGCCGCGCTGTTCGTGATTCTGTTTGTCTATGGCTGGAACCAGTATCTCTGGCCGCTGCTGGTCTCCAGCGGTCCCGCGACCACGACCATCGTACTGGGGATCGTGCAGATGCTGGCGCCGGACCAGATGACGCCCTGGAACCTGGTGATGGCCACCACCACGCTGGCGCTGCTGCCGCCGGTGATCGTGGTGGTCGCCTTGCAGCGGGCCTTCGTGCGCGGGCTGACGGATAGCGACAAATAATGGCGACGCTGGCGCTGCAATCCCTGAAGAAAAATTTCGGCGCAACCGAGGTGCTGAAAGCGATCGATCTGTCGCTGACCTCCGGCGAAATGCTGGTGATCGTCGGCGCGTCCGGCTGCGGCAAATCCACCCTGCTGCGGCTGGTCGCCGGGCTGGAGACGCCGACAGCGGGCCGGATTCTGCTCGATAACGCGGATATCACGAATCGCGATCCATCCCGCCGGGATATCGCGATGGTGTTTCAGAATTACGCGCTCTATCCGCATATGACGGTCGCGCAGAACATGGGCTACGCGCTGAAACTACGTGGCGACGCAAGGGATGTGATCAAATCCAAAGTGGCGGAAGCCGCCGGCCTGCTCGGCCTGGAACCACTCCTACAGCGCCGTCCCGGAGAACTTTCCGGCGGCCAGCGCCAGCGCGTGGCGATCGGCCGGGCGATCGTGCGGCAGCCAAAACTGTTTCTGTTCGACGAGCCGCTTTCCAATCTCGACGCCAAACTGCGCGTCACCATGCGCGCCGAAATCCGACAACTGCAAAGGCGGCTTGGCATCACTTCGCTCTACGTCACGCACGACCAGATCGAGGCGATGACAATGGCCGACCGGCTGATCGTCATGGAAGCCGGCCGCGCCGCGCAGATCGCCACGCCGATGGAGGTGTTCGACCGCCCAGCAAATCTCTTCGTGGCCCAATTCATCGGCTCCCCGGCAATGAACATCATCGATCCCGTCAAAGCCGGCATCGCCGGCGTGCCGCCAAACACCCTGATCGGCATCCGCGCCGAGAACATCACCATCGCCACTCCAGGCCTGGCATTCGCAGTGGACCTGGTAGAACCCCTAGGCCCCGAAACACATATCCACGGCAGCCTCGCACACGGCCAACGCCTAACCCTGCGCCGCCCAGGCCCACCACCGGAAACCGCCGCGCTGACAATCTCGCTGCCACGCGAAGCACTGCATTATTTCGACGCCTCGACCGGGGATCGACGCGAAATTTAGTAATGCCAGGGGCAAAGCCCCCTGGCATTACTTACTATGCAGCGCGTCGTCCAGCGGTTGTGTCATTGAACGATCACGAAGTTGCCATATCAGTGTTGCGCAACTCATCTAGACATCTGGCATGGAAGATTTTCAAGTTTTGGCGTTTCGGGATCCCGATAGCGAGGGGCGGGTTTTGTCGGAGGCGGCGCGGATTGATCCGTCGGCGCAGGTTAGGGATTGCGATTTCGGGCGGTTCACGGAGGTTGGGGCGCGCTGCAAGATCGCTGAGACTCGTTTTGGCGATTATTCGTATATCGGCGATGATTCCGACGTTATTTACACGCGGATTGGCAAGTTTTGTTCGATTGCGGCGCATGTCAGGATCAATCCGGGTAATCATCCGCTGGAGCGGGCGGCGATGAATCATTTTACGTATCGGGCGAGTAAATACGGTCTTGGGGCGGATGAGCCGGCGTTTTTTGCGTGGCGGCGCGGGCACCCTGTGGTGATCGGGCATGATGTTTGGATTGGCCATGGCGCGATTATTTTGCCTGGTGTGACCATCGGCAATGGCGCGGTGATCGGCGCGGGGGCGGTGGTGACGAAGGACGTGGAGGATTTTGCGATCGTGATCGGCACGCCGGCTAAGCGGCACCGATTCCGGTTTGCCGCGCCGGCGTGCCGCCGGCTGAACCGGATTGCGTGGTGGGACTGGTCGGATGCGGAGCTTGCCGCGGCGCTGCAGGATTTTCGCACGTTGCCGATCGAAGACTTTTGCGCGCGGTACGATTCGGGCGGCGGCGAGGTTGACGTGGCTGGTGAAGAAGTCTAGTCGTCTAGATATGTTTAACTTCCTGCCATCGGATGAGGGCGCCAAAGCGCGGCAACGCTGGCTGGGTGTGCTGGCGCGGGCGCCGGCGGCGGCGATACGCAAACATCTGGAGGCGGCGCCCGCGCTGCCCTCCTATGTGCTTCTGCGCGGCCCGGAGGCAGGGATGACGATGCTGCGCGGCCGGATGGGCGGCGGCGGGACGGCGTTTAACTTGGGCGAGATGACGCTCGCCCGCTGCAGCATCCGGGACTCGGATGGCCGGGTCGGGCATGGCTACGCCGCCGGCCGGGATTTGGAGCAGGTGACGCTGATCGCCCGGCTCGACGCTATTTTGCAGGACGATGCGCTAAGCGAGGTTTTTGGGCGGGCGGTGGTTGAACCGCTTGCCGCCGCGCAGGCTGCAAGACGGGCCGCGGTCGAGGCGAAGGCGGTCGCGACCGAGGTCAAATTCTTCACCCTCGCGGCGATGCGCTCGTGAGCGTGCTGCTTCCGGGATTTGCCGCCGCGGCGGATGCGCAATCCTGCTTTAGGGCGGTGCTGGAGGCGATGAGCCGGCCGGGCAAGGTGATGCGGGTTGCCACCGCGCTGACGCCGCCGGAGGGCCTATGCGTGGCGGCTGCGGCCACGCTGCTGACGTTGGCCGACAACACCACCGGGGTCAGCCTGCCTGAGGGCATGACGGCGGCGCGTGATTGGCTGGTGTTTCATACCGGGGCGCGTTTGGCCGCGGTGCCGGCGGCGGATTTCGTGCTGGCATCGGACCGGCCGGCTTTGGCCAGTTTGCGGCAGGGGAGCTACGACGAACCGGAGACGAGCGCCTTGCTGATCTTGCAGGTTGCCTCCTTCGAAGGCGGAAGGCGGGTGCGGCTTTCCGGGCCTGGCATCGAGACTGCGGCGCTGCTCGATCTGCCGATGGATGACAGTTTTATCCGTGAATGGGCGGCGCAGCGGCGGCGCAGCCCGCTTGGTGTCGACGTTTTGCTTTGTGCGGCGGAGCGGGTCGCAGCATTGCCGCGTAGCGTCATGATCGAGGCGGTCTGAACATGGCCTATGTTGCGGTCAAAGGGGGCGACCAGGCGATCGCGGCGGCGCATGGCTGGCTGGCGGCGGAGCGGCGGGGCGATGCCGGGGTGCCGGCGCTGACGCTCGACCAGATCTGCCAGCAGTTTGGGCGCGCGGTCGACCGGGTGATGGCGGAGGGCGCGCTGTACGACCCGGAACTCGCGGCGCTGGCGCTGAAACAGGCGCAGGGCGATTTGATCGAGGCGGCGTTTTTACTCCGCGCTTATCGCACCACGCTGCCGCGCTTGATCGATGCGGAGCCGGTGGATACCGCAAACATGGCGCTGCAGCGCCGCATCTCCGCGATTTTCAAGGACCTGCCTGGCGGTCAGCGCCTCGGCCCGACAACAGACTACACCCATCGTTTGCTGGATTTCGGTATCGATGCGGTGGTGCCGGATGCGGCGAAACACCCGGCGGTGCAGCAGGACCAGGCGCGGATGAAGCGGGTGACCGATCTGCTGGGCGACGAAGCGCTGATCGAGCCGGATGGGCGGGACGATGCGGCGCCTGGCGATCTGACGATGGCGCCGTTGGGTTTTCCGGCCGGCCGCGATTTGCGGCTGCAGGCGCTGGCGCGCGGGGATGAGGGATTTTTGCTGGCGCTCGGCTATTCGACGCAGCGCGGCTACGGCCACAGCCATCCTTTCGTCGGCGAATTGCGGGTTGGCGAAGTGGCGGTCGAGATTGTGCCGCCGGAGCTGGGGTTCGCCATCGAGATCGGCGATGTCACGCTGACCGAATGCCAGATGGTGAACCAGTTTGCCGGGTCCAAAACGGCGCCGCCGCAGTTTACCCGCGGCTATGGCTTATGTTTTGGCCATGCGGATCGCCGTTCCATCGCGATTGCGCTGGTGGATCGTGCGATGCGCGCCGAGGAGCTGGGCGAGACGGTGGGCGCGCCGGCGCAGGATGTTGAGTTCGTGCTGTCGCATTGCGATAATGTTGAGGCAACCGGCTTCGTCGAACATCTGAAATTGCCGCATCATGTGGATTTTCAGAGCGAGCTCGAAACCATTCGGGCAATGCGCGCCGAGGCGGCGACATGATCGGATATAATTTCGCCTATCTGGATGAGCAGACCAAGCGGATGATCCGCCGGGCGATCTTGAAGGCAGTGGCGGTTCCTGGACACCAGATACCGTTCGCCAGCCGCGAGATGCCACTGCCTTACGGGTGGGGCACCGGCGGCATTCAGGTGACCGCCGCGATCATCGGCGCGGATGATGTGCTGAAAGTCATTGACCAGGGCGCGGACGATACCACCAACGCCGTTTCCATTCGCGGATTTTTTGCCCGCACCGCCGGCGTGCGGACGACGACGCGCACCGCGGCGGCGAGTATCATCCAGACCCGGCATCGGATTCCGGAAACGCCGTTGCGGGCCGACCAGATCATCGTCTATCAGGTGCCGCAGCCTGAGCCGCTGTACAAATTGGAGCCGAGCCGGGCGGCGGCGAAACGGCGGCACGCGCTGGCCGATTATGGCGAGATGCATGTAAAACTTTATGAGGATATCACCTGGTTTGGCCGCGTCGCGGTGGCGTATGACCATCCGGTGATGGTGAATGAACGGTACCTGATGTCGCCGTCGCCGATCCCGGCTTTTGATAACCCGAAAATGCACCAAATGCCGGCTTTACAGCTTTTTGGCGCCGGACGGGAGAAACGTATCTATGCAATTCCGCCCTTCACGGACGTGCGCTCGCTGGATTTCGAGGATCATCCGTTTCATCCGCGCCGCGCGGAAAAAATTTGTGCGCTGTGCGGGGCGGATGGCAGCTATCTCGATGAGATCGTGACCGATGACCATGGCGGCCGGATGTTTGCGTGCTCCGACACGGATTTTTGTGAGTCGCAACGCGGCGATGCGCCGTGAGCGTGCTGCTGGAAGGGCGCGGTCTGCATAAGAGATTTGGGCGCGTGGCGGCGCTGGAGGATGTGTCGCTGGCGTTGCGCCGGCGCGAGATTCTGGCGATTGTGGGCGAGAGCGGTTCGGGCAAAACCACGTTGCTGAACACGCTGGCCGGGCGCATGGCACCCGATGCCGGCGAGGTGCTCTATAACGGTGGTGACGGGCTTGCTCCGCTCGCGGCGCTTGGCGAAGTTGGGTTACGGAAAATGCAGCGCTCGCGCTGGGGCTTCGTGCAGCAGGACCCGCGGGCGGCGTTGCGGCTGGATATCACGGCCGGCGGCAATATCGGCGAGCGGCTGATGGCGTCCGGGCTGCGGCATTACGGCGATATCCGCGCCTCCGCTGCCGCCTGGCTGGCCGAGGTGGAGATTGATCCGGCGCGGATCGATGATTTACCGAAACATTTTTCGGGGGGGATGCTGCAGCGTTTGCAGATCGCGGCGACGCTGGTGACTGGGCCGGAGGTGGTGTTTATGGATGAGCCCACCGGCGGCCTCGATGTGTCTGTGCAGGCGCGCATTCTCGATCTCATCCGCGGGCTGGTGCGGCGGCTGGGGCTGGCGGTGGTGATCGTCACGCATGATATCGGTGTCGCGCGGCTGCTGGCGGACCGGCTGGTGGTGATGCAAGGCGGGCGTATCGTGGAGGCGGGGCTGACCGATCAGGTGCTGGATGATCCGCACCATGCCTATACGCAGCTCCTGGTGTCCTCGGTGCTGTCGGCATGAGCGAGACGATGCTTTTGGCGCGCGCCCTTGATAAAACCTTTGTTCTGCATTTGCAGGGCGGCACGCGGCTGGAGGTGCTGCGGGGGGCTGCGCTGACTGTCGCTAAGGGGGGAGGTCTGGCACTGTCCGGCCCCTCCGGCGCCGGCAAATCCACCATGTTACGGGCTTTGTACCGGAATTACCTTGTGGATTCCGGGGAGATTTTAGTCAAACATCGTGGTGCGATGATCGATATCGTCAGCGCGCCGGCGGAGATTATGGTCGAGATCAGGCGCGAGACGCTCGGCTATGTGTCGCAGTTTCTGCGCGCCATTCCGCGGATCTCCGCGCTCGATATCGTGGCGGCGGCGGCGCTGGATCGCGGCATGGCGCCGGACGAGGCGCGGCGTGCGGCGGCGGAGATGCTTGCGCGCCTGGGCATCGGTGCGCGGCTGCATGATTTGCCGCCGGCGACGTTTTCTGGCGGCGAGCAGCAGCGGGTGAACCTGGCGCGCGCCTTTATTTGCGACTGGCCGGTTTTGCTGCTCGATGAGCCCACCGCCTCTCTGGATGCCGCCAATCGCGATGTCGTGATCGGTCTCATCAATGAGGCCAAGGCGAACGGCTCAGCCATCATCGGGATTTTTCACGATCCGCTGGTGCGCGATGCGGTGACCGATGGGCAAATCCATTTTCGTTTGGACGCGTTTGAGAAGGCAACTGTATGAGCGGTTTTCGCAATGGCGTGATGGTACTTGCCGATCGCGTCATCGACGGTTCGCTGCTTGTCGAAGCGGGCCGCATCGCCGCGATCGAGCCGGGCGCGATTGCCGCCGGCCATGATCTGGAAGGCGATTTTTTGCTGCCCGGAATCATCGACCTGCATACCGATAATCTGGAGCGGCAGGTGATGCCGCGCAGTACCGCGCGCTGGCCGTCACGCTCGGCGCTGCTGGCGCATGATGCGCAATGCGCGGCGGCGGGGATCACCACCGTGTTCGACGCGCTGGCGCTGGGTGATATCGGGTTCGAGAAGGATCGTGCGCATGTTTTCGAAAACGGGTTGCGAGATCTGCAGGCGTTTACACGGGCAGGGATACTGAAGGCGGAGCATTTTTTGCATCTGCGCTGCGAATTGCCGGCGCCGGAAATGCCGGCGCTGCTGCAGGCCGCGATTGATGACGAGCTTGTGCGGCTCATCAGCATCATGGATCATAGCCCCGGTGTCGGCCAGTTCGCCGATGTCGAACGCTACCGTCAACGCCGCGCGATCGAAGGCCATTCGGATGCCGAGATCGACGAGGTCTTCGCCGCATTGCAAGACAACCGCCGCACCCATGCCGAGGCCAACCGCGACCTGGTCGTTGAGTTGGCGCGGCGCCGGCAATTGCCGCTTGCCTCGCATGATGACCGGCTGGCGGACGAGGTTTTGCGCAACCATGGGGACGGCATCACGATCAGTGAATTTCCGGTCTCGATGGAAGCGGCCCGCACGGCCTCTGCGCATGGCATTCGGGCGATCGCGGGGGCGCCGAACATCGTGCGCGGCGGCTCGCATTCGGGGAATGTTGGCGCGCTCGACTTGGTACGGGAAAAACTGGTCTGCGCTCTGGCGTCGGACTATGTGCCGTCATCGATGGTGGAGGCGGCGTTCATCTGCGCGGGGCGGGGCGTTCTGTCTTTGCCGGAGGCGGTGGCGCTGATCAGCGCCGGGCCCGCCGATCTGGTTGGGCTGGATGACCGCGGCCGCATCGCGCCTGGCTTGCGCGCCGACCTCCTGCAGGTTCGGCTGTATGAGGGTCTACCAATCGTGCGTGCCGTTTGGCGCGCGGGGACGCGCATTGCCTGAGACGCCGTATCGCGTCGCGGTATATTATGCGCCGGCGGCGGATGATCCACTCTGGGCGGCGTGCACCGCCTGGCTTGGCCGCGATCCGGAAACGGGTGCGACGCTCGATCAGCCGCCGATCGCGGGGATTTTTGCCGCAACGAGCAGCCCGCGCCGCTATGGCGCGCATGCAACGCTGAAACCGCCGATGCGGCTGCGTGGTGCGTATGAGGACTTTGTCGCAGACGTCGAACGGCTGGCCGCCGGGCTGCGTGATTTTTCGATGCCGCTTTTGACGGTGGTCTATCTGAAAAATTTCCTCGCGCTCTGCCCTCAATCGCCCTTGGCCGAACTCGACGCGGCGGCGGCGCGCTGTGTGACCGAGCTCGACCATCACCGGCTGCCGGAAGATGCGGCTTCGCAGGCCAGGCGCGCTGCCGGCCGCTCGGCATCCGAGCTGGAGAATTTGGCGCGCTGGGGCTACCCGCTGGTGCTCGATGACTGGAAATTCCACATCACGCTGAGTAATGCGGGCGCCCCCGATCTGCTGGCCGCGGCGCAAGCCTATTTCGCGCCGGCATTGGCCCGGCCGCGCATGTTTGCGAGCCTGGCGATTTTCTGCGAGGCCGAGCCGGGCGGCGATTTCCGCCTGGTGCGGCGCATAAAGCTAGGCGGATGAGCGGTGTGCTGGTGATGATCGTTGGTGCCTCGGGCGCCGGCAAGGACACGCTGCTTGGTTTCGCCCGAACGCGGTTTGCGCACCGTGCCGACATCGTATTTGCCCGGCGGGTGATTACGCGCCCGGCCGATGCGACCGAGGCCCATGAGCCGGTGGACGCAGCGGAATTTGCCGCACGCCGCAGCACCGGCGGTTTTGCTTTGGATTGGCAAGCGCATGGCCTGCATTACGGCATCCCGAAATCGATCGAGGCGGATATTGCAACCGGCAAGACCGCGGTTGCGAATGTCTCGCGCGGCATCGTCGAGTCGGCGCGCGCGCGTTTCCCCAGTTTCGTGATCGAAATCGTCGCAAGTCCCCGCGCGTTGCAAGACCGGTTGCTCCGGCGCAACCTGGAATCCGCAGACGGCATCGCCGCGCGGCTGCAGCGCGACTCCGCGATCGTTCAGCCCGATGCGGTCATCGCCAATGATGGAGCGGTCGAGGCGGCGGGGTCGCGCCTGGTTGCCTTGATCGAAAGCCTGTCGACGTACTCTGGCGCCGCGTAAGCCAGCACGCCGCCGGCGATCACCACGGCCAGACGCGGCACCGGCTGCGGATCGACCAGGATGAGATCGGCGCGCTGACCCAGGTTCAAATCGCCCCGGTCGGACAACCATGCGAGCCGCGCGGCATTGCGTGTCACCAGTGCTGCCGCTTCCGAAAAATCCGCGCTGCCGTTGCGGGCGATGCGATAGATTGCCTGCAGCAGGGAGGGATAGTGATAATCCGAGCACAGCACCGTGCAGAGGCCTTCCTGCACCAGCGCCTCGGCGCCGTGCCAACCCATATGAGAGCCGCCGCGCACCACATTCGGCGCGCCCATCACCACCTCTTCGCCGTGCGAGATCGCGTCGCGCGCCACCTCGCGCGTGATCGGGAATTCGGAGGTTTTTGAGCCCAGCGCGCGGAACGAGGCGCGCGCCGCGATGTCGGGCTCGTCATGGCTGGCCATCGGGATTCTGGCGT
>Ga0116230_10003939_pt1 | contig 14506 bp, 8 predicted proteins | sample S1TSphfallax_3_FD_88678 | JGI IMG/M metagenome (GOLD analysis project Ga0116230, IMG submission 88678) | Host-associated microbial communities from peat moss isolated from Minnesota, USA - S1T2_Fd - Sphagnum fallax MG | ecosystem: Host-associated > Plants > Peat moss > Unclassified | place: USA... | reverse complement strand
GCAGGACGGACCGCAACTCGGCTACGCGTGGAACGCCGACGATCAGACGCTGCGGCCCATTTTGGGAATCGCCGGCTCCTCGCAGGTCGGCCAGAGCGTCGTGCCTGCCGCGGAGTACATCGCCGCAGCCTCGTCGTCGCGCAGCGGACTGGCCCTGCTCATCGGCAGCGATCGCCAGGTCTACCGCATGAGCCTGCCCAGCGGAACCCCCGCCCCGCTCAACATCGCCGCGTCGGCCGGAACCCAGATTCGCTTTTCTCCGTCGGGCACGGCCGCGCTGCTCTTCGTGCCCGGAACGACGAGCGCAACCCTGATCACCGGCGTCACCGGAACAGTACAGGCAAAGCCGTTGACCCTCGCCGCGCCCGTTTCCGAGATGGCAACCAGCGACGCCGGCAGCGTGGTCGCGCTGGTCCCCGTTTCCGGCGGCGCGGCAATCAACGTCGTCAGCTCCGGCGGATCGCTGCAGCCGCTCGCCAACCTTGGGGCTGGTGGCGGGGTTAGCTTCGTCGGCACCAGCGACGACGTGCTCGCCGCCGACGGCGCGGCCAACACGCTCACGCTGATCCACGCCGTCTCGACCGCGCCCTCCGTCACTCAGGTCGCCACGGCGAACCTGCTGAAGTCGCCCATCGCGGTGGGCGCGGCATTGGGAGGACGCTGGGCCGTCGTCGCCAACCAGGCCGATTCGAGCGTCGTCCGCGTCGATCTGACGGGAGCAACCCCGCCGCAGCGCATCGTCTGCCCACTGCAGCCAACCATGGTGGAGCAGCTCGCCGGCAACGGCGTCTTCCGCTTCACCGACATCGGCGACACCCCGGGATGGATCGCCGACGTGACCGCCTCGACTCCGTCGATGCTCTTCATCCCCGCGCTTCCACGATCCGCTACAGCGGGCAGCGCGGCCGCTGCGCGGCGGAACGGAGCCGGCGCTACTCTGGCGTCCAGTGTGCGTGGCCGGTAAAGAGCCCGTCCACAAACCCCAGGTGATACACCAGGAACAAGCCGAAGCAAATGCTCACCACGCCTGAGGCAAGCGTCAGGGAGCGCGATGAACTCCGGCCCGTCAGCGCGACGGGAATCGCCATCACCGTGGTCATCAGCATCATGCCGATGACCGTACCGAGACCGAAGACGACCAGGTACGCGATCGCCCACGCGGGACTGTGAATCAGCGACAGCACCAGGAGCGCGACAGCCGCCGATCCGGCCAAACCATGCACCAGCCCTATCGCCAGCGGCCGCAGCAACTGATACCAGCCGAAGCGCGCCCGGAAGCTCGGCCTCGGCTGATCCCCCTTCACCCTCTCGAGCTCCGTGAGGTTTCTCCACCCTCCCGGTGTCAGCCGTTGCGTCACCCGTTGCAGGACACCGGTCAGATTTAACACGCCGAGGAAGACAAGCATTCCCGCGACCGCCATCTCCATCGACAAGCCGAGACGCGGCGGGATGGTGAGATTGAACAGGATGATGGCAGCGCCGACGAGGAAGATGGTCAGCGTATGTCCGAACCCCCACATCATTCCGATCACCGCGCCCTGGCGGACGGATCGTTCGCGACTGACAATGGTTGAAACCGCCACGACGTGGTCTGGATCGGTGGAATGCCGCATCCCCAGCACGAGTCCAAGTCCAACGATCGCCGCAAACGAGGCCGCATGGCCGCTGCCCAAAGAGGCGAGGCGAAGCGAAACTCCAGTTGACGGCAATGCTGACCCGGCGATCGCCAAGCCGGCCAGCAGCATCGCCGAAGCTGACGCGATCGGCAGCCAGCGCCGCGGCCAGGGAGAATCGCTCTTCCAGCGTCCGAGCAGAGTGCTCGCCCTCACCATCACGAGACCGATAGCAATCAGCACCGCGGCCAATCCCAGGCTGAAAGCCACGATGAGGAAGAGGCCAAAGCCTATGCGGTGCAGCGACACCGCGCTCAGAAGCACCACCAGCGCTGCCGGACAGGGGATGATCCCTCCGGTGATGCCGAGCAGCAGCAACTGCCGCAGTGGCACGGTTCGCTCTGCGCCGGACGTCAGCGTTGGGGAGTTACCTCCGTCCCGCCGTAAGGTGTACCAGTGGGAATGCAGCACGCCCTCGGCATGCTGTTCCGAGGGTTCGATCCCGGTCCAGGCTCGCAGAAGCAGGTAACCGGCGAGCACCGCGATAATCAACCCCGAAGTGATGCTGAGCCAGGGGTAGATGCGCTCCGGAATCACATACTTCGACGCATAGAGCACCACCGCGCCTAGCAGGTAGACGCCCGCCGTGTGCGCCGCCGTGACCAGCAGTCCCAGTCCCACCGCGTGACGCGCGCGCCCGCGCGAGCCCACCAGATAAGCCGCGACGATCGTCTTGCCATGCCCGGGCTCCAGCGCGTGCAGGGCGCCGAGCCCCGCCGCCAGGAAAGCCGCGGTGAGAATGAACCACGGACCCATTCGCTGCGCGGTCATCAACTCGGTGAACCGGCTGCGAGGGGTCGCCTGTTTATTCGGTACGAGCGCCAGCGGCGCAACCGGCGCTGCTGGCTGGGGCGCCGCCGCGGCTCCAGGGGATGGCTTCAACGCCCGTGCGCTTCGCACCCTGGGCGGCGGTATTGAGGATGCCGCCAGGGTCGTTGCAGAGAAATCCGCTTCAAGATTCTGCGGTGGACTGTTCAAAAGACTCGTCGGGTAATCTGACAAGCGCGCGCTGCGATCGACGAGGAACGGCCCGGTCCCGTTGAGTGAAACCCCATCGCCCGCCGAGACCACGATCTCCTTCCACCCCGCGTGACCCGCGAAGTTGGCGTCCGCGTAATGTACGTGGGTTGGCTTGCCGGTCGCGCCGTGAATCGCCGCGCGATACACCACGCCAATCTTCATCGTGGGCAATCCGCCTGCGCCGGGTGGGAAGATCACGTTCTCCGTCAGCGCGACCAGCCGCACGGATTCGCCATTGACTTCCAGGGTGATTCCCTTGCTCCAATCCGCAGCCTCGCGCGCCAGGTAGCGCGGCAACGACGCATCGCCCGCCTGCGCCACGATCCCACTGTCCTGCATCTCCTGGTACGTCGGAATCTCCGCACGATCGATCAAGTACGTCAGCTCGATCGAGTTCTTTTCCACGCGAATGCCGGCGTAGTGATTGATGCTGAAGTTGCCCATGGGATGGGCATGGCACACCCGCACCGCCAGCAACAGCAGCAGCAGCGCGCCGAGCCGCACCGCCTTAGTGCTCATTGCGATCCCGCGCGCGAGTCTGTGCCAATGTCTCCGCGGGTCGCTGCCCGTCCAACTCCGCCAGCAGGGCAGCAGCCTGGGGCGCGAAGATGATGTGGAAGTGAGGGTTGATGCGGAGCGCACGCCGCAGATGCGCCGCCGCGCCCGCGCGGTCACCCAGCGCGTCATCGATCATCCCCGCGTGATACTCGAGCAAGGCGTCCTGGGTTCCCATGCGCAGCGCTTGCGTTATCTCTTCATGGGCGCGTTGCGGCTGACCATTCTTCAGCAGCGCCCAGGCCAGCGCGTCGGAGGTGTACACGTCGTGCCGCACCACAAGCTCCTTTTGCGCGAGCGCGAGCGCCTCCGGCAGCTTACGGTCATGGTCCGCGTAGAAGATCGCCAGTTCGCGATTGAAGACCTGCTGATTGATCGCGCTAAGCCTGCCGATGAACTCGACCAGCGCGTACTGCTTCTCCGCCTCTGCCCGGTTGCCGCTGACGGCGTAGACGTCACCCAGAGCCGCGGCGTAAAGCGGCAGCGGAATGATCGCGATCGCCTGCTTGTAGGCATCGATCGCTTCGGCCCAGCGTCCCTGTGCGGCACGAATCTGCCCCATCGCCGCGAGCGCACGGTGATAGCGGGGAAACGACTGCAGCGCGGCCGTCTCAGCCGTCTCAGCTGCGGCCAGGTCGCCCATCTGGAAGAACTGCTCGCCCAGCATGAACTGCGTCCAGGCAATATTCTCCGCCGGCATATGCAACTGCTGCGCCAGAGCGATGGCCCGCTGCAAGTCTTCGTTGGCCTGTGTAACATCGCCCTTCATCCAGTCAAGACCCGCTCCATGGCTGCAGGCCAGAAACTGAATCCCCGGATGCGACTTGCCATCGGCCGGCGTGGCTAGATGCATATAGAAGGTCTGCGCGACGTCATAGTCGCCCATCTCCAAGTGAGCATCGCCCGCATACGGGTAGGGCATCAACTCTCCCGGCTGCAGAGCGATGGCTTTGCCTGCATCCTCCGCGGCTTCACGAAAGCGGTGTTCGGCAAGATGGACGGTCGCAAGCTGGGTATAAGCCGGCGCGGCTTCCGGGTGGGTCGACTCCGCTCTCAGCGACTGCTGCAGCGATGTTTCCGCCAAGGTGAAGTAGCTGATCTCTCCCGTCTCACGCGCCTTCTGTGCATAAGCCGCGGCGAGCCCATTGAGGCTTCCCCAGTACTCCGGGTCGCGCGAGACCTGCCATTGCCAGAAGCGGATGCGCTCATCAACCAGGGCCGCCTTCGCCGGAGCCGCGACGCCCGAAAAAGCCGCGACATCGTTCGTTGAGGATGCCGAGAGCGTGGTCTGGCAAACACCGGCAGAAGCTGCAACCGACACCACCAGCGCAACCACACGAGAAGCATGACGACCCATCACTCACTCCCTTCTGTCCGGCCGCACTATTGCTGTGGCGGGTAGTCAATCGTGCCCGCAGCTCCCGGCAGGGGATGCGGCGCCGCGATATACGGGAAAGTGGTCAGGAACGGCAGATCGTTGGCCTCGTAGGCGTAGTTCGTAATCGTATTGTCCGGCTTGACGAACTGCGTTCCCTGGAGCACCACCAGCACACGGCGATCCTGGCAGGCGGGGAATCCCGTGCAGTTCAGCGCGATGCGTGAGCCCAGCGGTCCACCGCCGGTGACCCCGGACGGAAACTGCACGTCGGCCAGTTGTCGCAACAACTGTAACGGCACGTCGATGGTGCTGTAGTCCAGCATGCGCCCGTTTTGCAGTCCAAACTGTCCAATCGCCAACGTCCCGTAGGGCATGTCCAGATCGAGTCTCAGGACATCCGGCAGCAGCGCCTCGCGCAACAGGTTCTTATCCGTGTTGGCAAAGCTGGACGGCAGCAGCAGCGGTGCGCCGTTGGGCAGCGTGGTCACGCCTTCGGCCGTCAGCAATGCAGCACGGCCCGCAATCGTATTTCCGGTGCCATCATTGTCGGTTGTGGTCAACGCGTCCGGAATCAGGTTGGAGTAGTTCGCCACGTCATCCTGCGGAATCTCAAAATTCTCCGCGTCGCGCGCTGCTCCGGAGGGGATGAAGACGGTTGAAAAAGCCTGCTGTCCCTGGCGCTCGAACTGCTGGTAAACATTCTGCCCATGCCGCGTGGGCACACGCTGGCTCACCGTCGCCCAAACATTGATCTTCGAAGTGCTGCCCCGGATCATCGACTTCGGTACGGACACCACGATGGATGTCACGTTGAATCCCGCAAAGATGTCCACTCCGCTGGTGCCGTCGGCGCGCACGGAACGCCCGCGGAAGTTGCCGACCTGGCGAAACAGATCCTGCGAGTTATTCAGAATGCGGCTGAACTGCGCGAAATCGAAGACGAACGGGTCATCCCGCAAGCCCACGAACGCCTGGACACCGGAAGCGCTGCCAAACACCGTGCCAAACGTACCGGTCGCGGTGGGCGCGGCGGGAAGCAGCGTGTTCCGCGCTCCCGTGGTCGTGGGAGCGGTCGGACCGTAGACCGACGCGGTCTGGCTCTGCCCCGGCTGATCGAAGACGATCTGGATCACCTGGTCTTCGATCGCGTCGCCCGTATTGTCGATCTTGAATTGGTACAGGAAGTCTGGCGAGAACGCATAACCGCCTCCCTCCGCCGCGTTTGCGAAGGGGTTGACATTCATGATGAAGTCGACATGCGTCGCATCGTTCGGATCAACGAACGCATAGACGTCCGTCAGGTCGCCCTCGGGCAAACCATCGACCGTCGGCGCCTCCCGATGGTCCGACCCGTAGACTTTTCCCATAGGGACGGCCACCACGAGTGCAAAAACACCGAGGGTCAGGGCCGCTCCTCCGAGCATCCAGAATGCGCGCTTCCATACAAGCTTGGCTTTCATCGCTGTCTCAACCTCTTATTGATGCAATGCGGAACCCGGGTCTACTGCTTCTGGGCCTGTATGACAAGAAGAGCGCGTGGATCTAATCCAAGCATCAGGATCTGCGTTGGACTAAGAACGTAGTAACTCAGGTTGTTGCCTGAGAGCGCGGCTTGTCCGCGACCGGTCTTTTGTGCCGGGTTTGTAAATCCGGTCAATGTCGCATAGTTCGTCAACGTAGAACCATCTTGATAGGTCAAATTGCCGCTGGTGAAGGTATTTGCCGAACCCACGACAAACGTGCCGCTGCCACTGAGTGTTCCCTGCTGTTCGCCAGCTACCGCAAAAGAATAAGTTCCCGGAGTACTGAAGCCCGCGGTTATCTGCGGGTAAAGCACTCCGCTGCCAGTTCCATCAAAACTCTGGATTCCGGCGTTTCCTGAGCTCACCAGGCTGGCGGTGAATGTGTCCTTCACCGACAACGAATCCGTTAGATTGATCGTCGCGGTGCTGCCCGACAAGGTGTACGTGCCAGTCAGGGCAACATTCTGGTCAATCCCTGAACCCAGGTTGTAGTCCGCGACGCCACTAGCAATATTGCCTTTTCCGTCGGCGACAAAACTTCCCACCACTGCATAATCGCCGTCGGCTGGATCGGTTCCAACCACGGAGAAGACATAATTCCCGGAGAGAGTCCGCGGCGCGGTTGTGCTTGTCGCCGGGTTCGATGCACCGCCGCCGCCGCACGCCGTCAGCGCGACACTCAAGACCGATCCGGCAATACACCCCACGGGAACGTTCCGTATGCGTCGAACCATGGCGTTTTCTCCACCTGACGACTCTACGCTGGGAGCTCCTGCTTGGTTTGCCTGGAGCAACTTTTTTTAGTCCTCACCCATCACATGCCGCCCATGGAACGGCATACCATGGGTGCCTATGCTCACACGCCGGCTCTTCCTTCTTGTTTCCCTGGTGAGCGTTCTAGGTCTCGGAGCTTGTCCTGCGCAGGATTCGTCTGCCGCCGCGCCGCAGACCATTCTCTATGGCGCCGCCTACTACGAGGAGTACGCCCCGTACGACCGGCTCGACCAGGACGTGACGATGATGAAGGCCACGGGCATCACCGTGGTTCGCATCGCCGAGTCGACCTGGGGGACGCTCGAGCCGCAACCCGGCGTCTTTGACTTCAGCCACGTCGATCGCGTCCTGAACGCCATGGACAAGGCGGGGATCAAGGTAATCGTCGGCACCCCGACCTACGCCGTGCCGACCTGGCTCGCCCGCGAGCATCCGGAGGTGCTGGCGGTCACGCCCGAAGGTCCCGGCCAGTACGGTCGCCGGCAGAACATGGACATCACCAACCCGCGGTTCCGCGAAGCCGCTGAAGAGGTGATCGTCGCGCTGGTGGATCACGTGAAGAACCATCCCTCGGTCATCGGATACCAACTCGATAACGAGACCAAATCCTACGGCACCAGCGGCCCGAATGTGCAGGCGGCCTTCGTCGAGTGGATGCGGCGGCGGCTTCCCGATCTTCCCGCGATGAACAAGGAGTTCGGGCTCGACTACTGGAGCAATCGCGTCAATACCTGGGAGGACTTTCCCTCGGTCAGTGGCTCGATCAACGCCAGCCTCACGTCGGCCTTTGCCGAGTTCCAGCGCGGGCTGGTCACCGACTACCTCGGCTGGCAGGCCGGGCTGGTGCGAAGCCATGCCCGGGAGGGGCAGTTCGTCACGCAAAATTTCGACCTGGACTGGCGGGGCTTCTCCTACGGCGTCCAGCCGGAGGTCGACCAGTTTGCCGCCGCGCGCGTGCTCGACGTGGCCGGGATCGACATCTACCATCCCACGCAGGATCACCTGACCGGCGCGGAGATCGCCTTCGGGGGCGATCTCACTCGTTCGCTGCGCGGAGGTCAGAACTACCTGGTGATTGAGACACAGGCGCAGGGATTTCCCGAATGGACGCCCTATCCCGGGCAGCTGCGCTTGCAGGCGTTCAGCCATCTCGCGTCCGGCGCCAACCTGGTGGAGTACTGGCACTGGGGCACCACGGCCAACGCCGTCGAGACCTACTGGCGCGGACTGCTCAGCCAGGACTACCAGCCGAATCCGACCTACGACGAGGCGGGCTTGATCGGCAAAGACCTGGCGCGGCTCGGACCGGTGCTGGTCAATCTGCGCAAGCGCAATCGCATCGCGATCTACGTGAGCAATCGCGCGCTGACCGCGTTCAATGCCTTCCGCTTTGGCTGGACGTCGAAGACCACCTATAACGATGTGCTGCGGCCGTTCTACGACGCGCTCTACCGCATGAACGCCGAGGTGGACTTCGTCGATCCTTCAACGGCCGATCTCTCCGCGTACAAGCTGATCGTCGTGCCTGCGCTCTACGCCGCCTCGGACGCGGAGATCGCGCGGCTGAACGCCTTCGCCAAGGCGGGCGGACACCTGCTCTACACCTTCAAGAGCGGCTTCGCGGACGAAAATGTGCGGGTGCGCTCGGTCTCCCAGCCGGGGCTGATCGCGGAAGCTGCCGGGGTGCACTACAACCAGTTCACTCTCCCGGAGACAGTGTCGCTCGAGAACGATCCTTACCACGTCGGCCCCGCGGATAATACCGTCCGCTGGTGGATGGAACTGCTGACGCCAACCACGGCGACCGTCCTCGCCCGCTATCACCATCCGGTCTGGGGCAAATACGCGGCGATCACGCGCAACGCTTGCGGCAAGGGTGAGGTCACCTACGTCGGCTTCATGCCGAGCGACGCGCTCGCCGAAAAGATTCTCGAAGACGCCGTCAAGCGCGCGGACCTTTGGGGACCGCAGCAGACCTATCACTTCCCGATCATCGTAAGAAGCGGTTTGCTCTCCAACGGACATGCCGTGCATTACTTTCTCAACTATTCGGCCGTCCCTGCGCCCGTGACTTACCGCTTCGCGGACGGTCACGACCTCCTCACCGGAACGCACGTGGCTAAAGATGGTTTGATGTCACTTCCCCAGTGGGGTGTGGCTGTTGTTGAAGAGAATGCCAGCCAAGCACACCCCTGACCGAGTCACTTCGCGCTGATCCTTGGGTCTTCCGGCCACGCGTGCCGCGGATAGCGGCGCATCAGTTCGCGACGGACCTGCGGGTAGAGGCGCTCCCAGAATCCGGCTAAATCTGTCGTCGTCTGGACGGCGCGGTGATTTGGCGCCAGGAGATGAATTACCAGCGGCGTGCGCTCCGGTCCGATGCGAGGTGTCTCCTCGATGCCGAAGAAGTCCTGCAGACGCGACGCGATCCACGGAGGACGTCCGCTCTCGTAGTGAATCTTCACCTGCCTTCCGCCAGGCAGCCGGATGCTGGTGGGCGCAAGCTGAGCCAGCACTCGCGGATTCGACTGCTGCTCGAGCAGTGGGAGGAGATTCTTAGCCGCTTCGCGAAAGTCTCCGAAACTGTGCAGCCCGCCGCAAAGGTCGCGAACCACCGCAGCCATATCCGCTGCCTCGATGCCCGCGAACGCGACCCGAGCGCCGAGTTGGTCGAGCGCCTCCCGATCTGCGAACTGCTCCACCCCCTTCTCCATCACCTTGCGCGCCAGCAGGGCGGCAGCTTCCGGATCGGTCGTATTGCCGCGCGACTCCTCCAGCACCAGCTTGTCGAAGAGCAGCGAACGAAGCTGCTCGACGCGTTCGCGCGCCGGATTCCACTCGACGGTCGTGCGTTCCTCCACGCGGTCGGGGAAGAGCTCCAGCAGCCACTCCGGCTCAACCCGGGCAACCAGCCGCACCAGCGGCAGCGCGTTCTCCTTGCGATCCTCCGCGTCGAGCGCCATCACGAACTCGGACGCCGGAGGCTCTCCCGCTAACTCGGCCGCGACGCCCGTCGAGAGCAGCAACTGGCGGCCGGCCCGGCGGCGCGCCACGCGATCGGAAAACCCCGACAGAACCGAGAGCAATAGCTCGTCGTCATGGTGGCGAACCGGATGGGCAGGGCGCGCCAGCCGCAGCAGCTGCTGGGTATGTTCACGCAACCGAGCACTGGCTGGACGGTCCAGTGCGGCCAGCAAGTCGTTGGCGTCGGGGCCGCGCGCGTCGGACGGGTCGCTCGCCGCGCGCGCTCCGAGCGCAAGCATCGCGGCGGCGCGGCACCCATCGTGGGCCACGCCGCGGTCGACCGCCTCCACCACGATGCGCGAAAGCCGCGGATGCAGCGGAAACCGCGTCATCCGCTCGACCATCTCGCCCTTCGCGCCCATCCGGTCGAGCACAGATTCGGCGATCTCGACCGCCTCCCGCGGAGGTGCATCGAGCCAGGCCACATCTCCAAGATGCGCGAGCTTCATCGCGCGCAGCGTTAGCAGAAGCTGCGAGAGATCCGCACGCTGGATTTCGGGAAGATCGTGCTCCGACCGAAGCAGAAAGTCCTCTTCCGGGTAGAGCCGCAGCACTCGTCCCGGTCCGGTACGTCCCGCGCGCCCGGCCCGTTGCGTCGCCGACGCCTTACTGATGCGGCTGATCTGAAGCGTCGGCAGCCCGGTCCATGGCGAGTACGTCGCGACCCGCGAGAGCCCGCTATCGATCACGGCGCTCACACCCTCCACCGTAACCGAACTCTCGGCAACATTCGTGGCCAGGATCAGCTTTCGCTCAGCGGACGGGAGCACGGCGCGATCCTGCTCGGCTGGCGAAAGATCGCCGTGCAGCGGCAGAACCAGCAGTCCGGCATGCCGCGCGAAGACATCACACTCCCGCGCCGCGCGGCGTATCTCCGCCGCTCCGGGGAGAAACGTCAGAATGTTGCCGGAGGATTGTTCCGCCTGCAGCATCTCGACGGCGACTCGTACCTGGACATGCAGCAGCGCAGGCGAATACGGAAGATGCCGTACCGACAACGGAAACATGCGCCCTTCTGAACGTAGGATCGGGCAGTCGCCGAGATACCGCGCGATAGGCGCCGCATCGAGCGTCGCCGACATCACGATCAGCCTGAGCTGCGGGCGCATTCGCTGCAGCCGCTGCAACAACGCCAGCGCCAGGTCTCCCTCGAGATGCCGCTCGTGGAATTCGTCGAGCACCACGGCATCGACGCCGCGCAGGCCGGGATCGCTGATCAGCCGCCGCGTCAGGATGCCTTCGGTGACGAAACGCAGCCGCGTCCGCGAACTGGTTCGCTCTTCAAAGCGAACCTGGTACCCCACCGTGCCGCCAACCTCTTCTCCCATCTCTGCGGCGACTCTGCGTGCGGCCAGGCGTGCCGCGATCCGGCGCGGCTCCAGCACGATTACCTCGCCCCGCACCAAACCCAGCAGAGCGGGCGGAACACGGGTCGTCTTCCCCGCTCCGGGCGGCGCTTCGATCACCAGGTTCGGAGTGCGTTCGAGCGACGCAATCATCTCCGGAAGAATCGCGTCCACGGGCAGTTCAGACAATCGGGTCACCGCATCGATCGCACCATACGCAGGAAGGCCGCGTCAATTCACCAGCTGCCAGATCGAAGATGCGGAGCGGCGTTGCTCGCTGCCCGGGCGATATACTGCGCTCAATCGCAAAGGAGCTGGCCCGGTGACTCGTTACACGCACTGTTCCCTCGTCGTTCTTGCACTTCTTGCGTCGGACCGCGGCACTGTCCGTGCGCAAACGGTGCCGCCCACCATCGATCAGTCCCTCGAGATGCGGACCGTCAGTTCCCCCCAAATCTCGCCTGACGGCACCCGTGTGATCTACGAAGAGACGCGCACGGACTGGGATGCGAACACATTCGCCACCGACCTGTGGATCGCGACCATCGCCACCGGCGAGAAGCATCTGCTCACGGCGCAGGCGAAGTCCGCCGGCGATGCCGCGTGGTCGCCCGACGGACGCCTGATCGCGTTCCTATCCGACCGGCCGGGATCGCTGCCGAAGTCGCCCGAAGGGAAGCGCCAGATTTACGTGATGCCGGCCGACGGCGGCGAAGCGCAGCAGCTGACCAAGTTCGAAAACGGCGTGGACGCGTTCGCCTGGACGCCCGATTCGAAGCACATCGTGTTGACCGCAGAATCTCCCGAGACCAAAGAGATGAAAGCGCGGAAAGAGACCTTCGGCGACTATCACGTCATCCATGCCGACTATCAGCAGGTCCATCTCTGGCTGGCTGAGCTGCCCATCCACGACGCTGCCGGCCGCGCTCCCGCGCCCGCCGAGCCGAAGTTACTCACTCCCGGCAACGACTTCTCCGTAAGCAGCTTCTCGGTCTCGCCCGACGGCACCCGCATCGCCTTCAGCGCGGAGCGCGATCCTGACCTGATCTCCATGTTTTCCGGCGACCTCTACACGGTTCCGCTCAGCGGCAGCGCAATCAAGAAAATTGTCGACACGCCCGGCCCGGACAGCGATCCGCAGTGGTCGCCCGACGGCACCCAGATCGCCTACGTGACCGCAAACGCCAGCGGGTTCTTCTTCTACACCAATCGCAAGATCGCCACTGTACCGGCCGACGGCGGCAAGCCAAGAGTCTTCACGGACGCGATTGATGAAGACCCGGATCTGCTCAAGTGGTCTCCCGCCGGCATCTACTTCAGCGCCCTCGATAAAACCACGTCAGCGCTCTACGTGCTTGATCCCGTCACCGGGAAAGCCGCCAAGCTTCCCATGCCGGGTGAAGACGTCGCCGTTGCCTTCACGTTCTCGCGGGACTTCACCCACGTTGCCTTTCGCGGCGCCGCCCCCAACCAATACCCCGAGATCTACGCCGCCGCGCTCGCCGCGCCTGCACCCGTCAAGCTCACCAACGTGGCGTCGCAGATGGCCGGTCTGAGCCTGGCGACCGAAGAGGTCGTGCACTGGAAGTCCGGCGACGGCACACCCATCGAAGGCGTCCTGTACAAGCCCGCCGACTTCTCGCCCACGAAGAAGTACCCGCTGCTGGTGGTGATCCATGGCGGCCCGACCGGCATCGACATGCCCGTGCTGGGCCCCGACCGCTACTACCCGATCCAGCGCTTCCTTGCCAAGGGCGCCCTGGTTCTGCGGCCGAACTATCGCGGATCGGCCGGCTATGGCGAGAAGTTTCGCTCGTTGAACGTCCGCAATCTCGGCGTGGGCGACTACGCCGACGTGATCTCCGGCGTGGACTCGCTGATTCACCAAGGCTTCATCGATCCAGCACGCGTCGGCGCCATGGGCTGGAGCGAAGGCGGCTACATCTCGGCCTTCATCTCCACATCGAGCGACCGCTTCAAAGCCGTCTCGGTCGGCGCCGGCATCTCCGACTGGATGACCTACTACGCCAACACCGACATCACCCCCTTTACCCGGCAGTACCTGAAAGCCACGCCCTGGGACGACCCCGCACACGGCGGCGATCCGGCCATCTACCGCAAGACTTCGCCCATCACCTACATCGCACACGCGCAGACGCCCACGCTCATCCAGCAAGGCGGCGCCGATCATCGAGTCCCGGTACCGGACTCCTTTGAACTCCGCCAGGCGCTGGAAGATCACGGCGTTCCGGTCAAGATGGTGCTCTACGACGGCTTCGGCCACCCGATCAACAAGCCCAAACAACAGCGCGCCGTCATGGAAGAGAACGAGAACTGGTTCGACCACTACATCTTCGGCGACCCGCTCGCGCCGGCGCTGACACCCATCGTGAAACCTGCGAAGGCCGAGACTCCATGACGCGGCCGGGGGCGATTCTCGCGCTGCTTGGTTTCCTCGCCGCCACCTTCGCCGTGGCAGGTACTTCAACGATCTTCACGGTACAGGCGATTCCCATCTGGTACGCAGCGCTGGCGAAGCCGCCGTTCAATCCTCCGAACCAAATCTTTGGGCCGGTCTGGAGCCTGCTCTACACGCTCATGGCGATCGCAGCATGGCTGATCTGGAAACGACCCGCATCCCCCACCCGCATCCGTGCGCTGATCGTCTTCTGGGTGCAGCTCGCGCTGAACTTTGCCTGGAGCTTCCTCTTCTTCGGCGAACATCGCATAGGCCTCGCCCTTGCGGAGATCGTGCTGCTGTGGCTTATCATTCTGCTGACGACGTGGCTGTTCTTCCAAGGGAACCGTGTGGGCGGGTGGCTGTTCGTGCCGTACCTGGCGTGGGTCAGCTTCGCTGCGGTGCTCAACTTCAGCCTGTGGCGACTGAACTCATGAGGAGCACCAGACAAGCGCCGCGATGGGCTCGGCGATCCTTCGCCACTCATTCCTGTCGCAGCAAGTTCCCCAGATCGATGCTCCGACCATTCCTGCTGATGGCAACATGTCGTGTTTTGGTGGCGGTGGACAGAATCGAACTGTCGACCTACGGGTTATGAGTCCGTCGCTCTAACCATCTGAGCTACACCGCCTGGGTGGAAGGAAGGAGAGCCGCGCCTCTGTCGCCGGTCTTCCGCAGGCCGCGATGTTCGCGCTCGCTTGCTGCATAATCGGACGAGGGCCGCTCCTTTGATGATAAGTCCCATCCGGGTGCCG
>Ga0116230_10003935_pt1 | contig 14511 bp, 11 predicted proteins | sample S1TSphfallax_3_FD_88678 | JGI IMG/M metagenome (GOLD analysis project Ga0116230, IMG submission 88678) | Host-associated microbial communities from peat moss isolated from Minnesota, USA - S1T2_Fd - Sphagnum fallax MG | ecosystem: Host-associated > Plants > Peat moss > Unclassified | place... | reverse complement strand
TTTCGAATTTTCTAACAATATAAGGGATTATGCAAAAAAATTCCATGTATTAGTTTTTTGAATTTTCTCATCACTAAAATGTAATATATATATCCTTCAAGTTTGAAATAGGTGAATCAAAATTTATGAACTTTTGAGGATGTGTATTGTTCTTCAATATTTACGTAAATGGTTATATAATTAATTTTGTGATTTCATGTTTCATTTATTAAAGCAACATACTTTCAGCAAAATTACATTATACATTTTCCACTTAACATGTTCCTATCATCATAAAATTTTGACCAATAAATATTTGACCTATTTTTTTTAAGTAAGGTAAAAAATTAAGAAGAAAGTATGTTGTATTGAATTCCTCATAGGAACCAATGCTCATTAATAACAAGAATTACATCTACATCATTTTTAGTGTTGGAAACAAATAAATAAGCAAATAAATAGAAAGGACTTGAGTGCATCATCCATGTATTAATAACAAAACATTAATGTTACTAACCCATCGTGGGTTTGTATTGTATTGCATTTGTTTGATAACTTTCAACTTAATTTATTTTTTGCTTGACATGTACCACCTTCTAAATCCTAGATTGAGGGTTTATTGAAAAAATAAAATTCAGTAGTTGTTTTTGTTAATGCCCAATTTTAATAACATTTCTTCTTGTTGTTTGATATAATTTGGACCCACATGAATAGTGTGGTAGTAGATGCATAAAATTTTATGCCATGATTAAATATAATCCACATAATGTTGTGATGAAATATGTTAAAATGAATAAATTATGATTGTGTAGGCTTGTCAAGTAGATCACCAAAAACTATTTTTAGATGTTAATTTAATTCCTTGCCATATGTAATTGAAGTTTATGATTTCAACATTATTTTTAGGCATTATTTTGGCTCATTGTCATTTATGCTTAAGGTTAGTAACTGGTCATGTTACATGATATAGTTGTTTTGTGTTAAATTTGATGCAACCTAGATTGATTCTGGCATGAAATATTATCATGCCATGTTAATCTTTTCAAATTTTATAGACACGTTATACATATTAATAGTTTAATATTTGTAGAGAAAAAATATGTAAGAGATCTTTGAAAAAGTCCTTGGCAAAAGAATGAAAATTCAAAACTTGTAATGAAATGAAAGTTCTTTGAGTCATAAAGAGATGTGTTGGGCATGATTCTTGTTTTTACAATAAAGAGGTGGATGGGGTAGATTTGCATTGATGTTTCTCTTCTCTTTCTTTTTTCTTCCACATTATTATTTATTTATTCTACCAAGGTAGATAGATTTGATGATGGACTTCAACTTTTTCCCTTTACATTTTTGGTTACATTGTTGGGACTTGTCAACATTAGTAGGAGAAAGGGTAGAAGGAAATAAAGGTCATATTTAGGAATTTAAATCAAACACTTCCTTGAGCTTTTATTTATTCCTTTCAAATTGAAGTTGTATGTCAAATAAAGGTTGAAATGATAATAATTATATAAAGAAAATTTGGGAATGAATATGCACATTTTGTATTGAAGTCCCCTAGACCCTTTATCATGCTTATAATTTGTTTTTTGTGAGTTTAGATCACAATTTATGTTTGAATCATAATTTTAAAAAATTTGAAAATTAAAAAAAAAGATCTATGAATACATTTTATTATGTGGACTAGTTCAAGTTGAAGATCATTGAGGGTGTTCATTTAATGTTCATGCTTTCAATGGCAAAGGTGATTTGCATGGTTGACCATGAAACTAAAGAAAGGCAACTTATGAAAGTTGTTGATCCATAAGGAATTAAACCTTTTACTCATCCTATTTGATGATAAATTTAAAAAATTAAAAACATCAAAGGGAATTGGATCTAGTTAGGATATATCATAATTCCCACAACTTAGTCATTTTGCTTTTAGAGTTTCTAAACTAAAAGTTAGGAAGGTGCAAACACACTACAAAGAGCCAAGTGCACCAAGGTCAAAATCATTTTCAAAGATTGCATTCAACACATGACATTCTTATGTTAGTCTATTTTCCTAAATCTTGCATATTTCATACCCAATTTATAACTATGTGTTAGATATACTTCCTTTTTTACTACATTTTGGTCTATACCATTTATATTATGCATCCATGTTTTGAATAACAGACAAATGAATAATTTTTGTTCAAGACACTTTTTTTTTAATTCATAATTTCAAAATTCAAAAGCATGTTTGAAACAAAGTGCTCAAATGTGTTTTTAAATGAATTTCACCAATTTCAAATGTTTTTTTCAACCATCAATATTAATATCCTCTCCAATTTTGAGAGGAAATGGTGCACATTTGATAACCAAAAAAAAAGTTTGAAAAAATATATATTGTCCATGACTATTTTGAACATGCAAAAAAACTTTTGAAACATTATCAATTTGCATCAAGTTTTGAACATTGAAACTTCGCAAGTAATGGAACCTAAAAAAGAAAAAAATAGATAATCCAATTTATTATGTTCCCCTTGTGATTTTTGAAATAGACAAAATTGCAATTTTATGCATTATCCACAAACCTTGTGGCTCATTTTACTATGTTTGCCTCAAAAATATATATATGAAGGATGGTTTGTTAATATTAAACTCATTAATTTCTTAAATTTTTTTGTCATATTCTTAGTGAAGAAAATGAATATAACATTTTAAAAATATTCACAACAAAAAAAATCGTTTCATATTATGCAACATGAATAACAAAATATAAGTGTTACAATTTTTTTATACTAATAATAGTAATAATAAAATTTAACTACACAATCATCGACACACCATAAGGTAGGAAAAAACATCCAAAAGTGTTGTTACATAAATGTTAATGAAATAACAACACCTTAGTTACCAACCAATTGTCTATTTGTTTAATAGATTGGATCCATCCTCTCTAAACCCATTGGGATTCTAGAGGGATTATTGTAATGAATACTTATTCAAAATTATTATAAATTACAAATTTCTTATAGATCTTGCAATATTGTTCAACTATGAAGATATGGTTTTCTTTTTGTTTGGTAGCCTAGTATTCATCCATAATTTTAAAATGTTTTCCTTGTAACTTATATGTTTGATTCAAAAACAATCAAAAACACCTTTCCCGCAATGTAATTAAAAGTAAACAAAAAAGAATTATACCAACAAATCTACTACTCTCAACACCAACAAACAAACAAACATCCTAACCCTACAATACACCACTCTCCCACAACCTCCTTCTCTTCATGCTTATTTATTTTTCCAAATCTAAATGACTAGAACTTTCAATTTCCATTGAAAGTTCCCTTTCTTCCTTGATTCCTCCACTCTCTCCCAACAATTTTTTTCCTCCCTCTTAATAATCCCTATCTCCTTTGTCCATATGTTCTTACCCTTGATTCCTTATTGTTCATTTTCCCCCCAACCAAATATCATTTTTTCTACATTGTTTCATTTTTCCTTTCACATGATCCTATGCCTTTTTCCTTATGTCTTTCTCATACCTCCTCCATAGTTGTTGAGCTACCTTTAGTTTTGTAGGTGTTGGCATACTAAGGTGTTCACTTTTTTGTGTCATATTTCAATTTTCACAAGGGGTATGTTGAAATTTGAGTTTATGTAACTTTGATATTGTGATAAAAAATTAAAAAGGATTTCAATTTTTATAGTGTGAAACAAATGGTTAACATTGCAAAACATGAAATAAAATAAAATAATTTTATGAATCCAAAATGGACTTTTAAAGTAAGGCCACATGATATGGACTCATAAATGCATTACAACCTATATCAATGGATGCAATTTTTTTGGGTGGAATGGTATTATGAATTTAAGTTTATAATGGACTAATTCCATGGAAAATAGATTGTTTACGTAGTTATGAAAACATGTGACCAAATTCTTGAAAAAGTTTTTGAAAATCACATATTTTCAATTTATTTTATTTTGGGGAACATTGGTGGTAAATAGGATTTTCAATTGATGCCCTTCTTGAATTTGCAAACTATTAGTTTTAAGGATAACGGTTATTGGTTTGAAATTATGATTGTTTTTTTACATTACAAAAATGACAAGTTATGAACACCACATTTGTCATTTTTGAACCACTTTGGTGTGCTTTCACTGTCGTTTTTTACATGACGATAGGTAACTTCCCAGGATTTCATTCCCTCACCCTCTTAAATGATTTTTGTAACTTTTCTCCCATCCTTTTTTTCAATTTACAAAAGCACAAAAAAGAAAATAAAAATAATTCCACCACTAAAAATGGTTATAAAAAAGGTTTAACAATTTAAAAAGAACATGCCCTAATTCTAATAAACATGCCTTAATTTGAATGCACCAATTGGTAGCAATCCAACCATCTTGACGTTTAGTTTTTATGTACAACTCAAAATTGCATACCGACAAAAACATTTATTCATAATTGGAACCTCAAAAAACCATGAAATGGTCATAAAGGTTCCAATGTTCAAAACCACAAGGGATCAAGTTCCTTCATCCAAAACAAGGTTTATTGATTCATCTTATATAAAATGTTTAGCTAATTTAGGATACACCTACCCGACTACTCATGCAAAACTATAATTCAACTTTGACACACCTATGCCAACCTTGCTTTCATTATTATCAAAAGTTCAAAACATAGTCACCTTTTTTCAAAAGTAAAAAAACCAAGATTTGTTTATATGCAACCAAATTCATGTAAACATACTTTAGTTCTATGGTTGTTAATGATGTTAAACTGATTACTCCCACTCAATATAACAAGCTTTAGTTAGTTTTTGCCAAATCTTTTTTATTATATAACTTCCCAGATTTTTAGTTCATTTATTAAGTGCATTAATTAATTTATTTCATTAAAATTTGATTAATTAAGGGTAAACTAGGTTAATTTAATTATTTGGGTTTTATTTTGAACCAATCCAGGTGTGAATGAAGTTAAAGATATTTTGTCGATGGGATATAATCCCATGTTCTATGATCTCAAATCGTTTTTAGTGATTTAAGATTCCAAAAACCATAAATTTTAATGTTTCAGTTTTTTTAATGTTATGTAAGTTTTTTTTTGCACAATTTTTGTTAGGTTTTGCTTTGTGTTTTTTAGGCTTGGATTTTTGTTGTTGTTGTAAGTGAATAGTGTCCCCCATCAACAAATGTGGAAGATTTGAATTCTTATCATGATTCTTGTGCAAATCGTAAAAAATGAAATATTTGTGTCACATGATTTATGTATTTCCACTTCTTTTTGTTGAGTTACACATGTTGGTTATGTTGTCATCTAATTTTAGGGAATAAAAAGATTACCAAGGTGTGTGACAATTTGTTATGACCTGGGAGAGGGCACATGACTTCATGTTCACCTCTTGGTAATCTATGTTTATTCTTTAGTATGAAACCTTAAGTGAAAGGTTATGTGTTTTCCCACACATGTTTTTTTTGCCATAATGAACATGGGGGCTTTGATTGGTGTAGTTAATGATAGGCATGGCATAATATTACCACTTAATTTTGATCATTGAATAGGTTTTGTTTTACACTTGGTTTGTTTGAACATATTGATTAAATTTTTAGTTAGAGTTAAGTTGTATTGGGATGCATGATTGTAAATATTTTCGGATTTGATCATCAAGATGTCTCATTGTTTAGAGTTGTGGTGAAATTGGGTTAATGATTGTTAAACCACCTTGTGTTCATAATGTGCCCAAATGTTGACCTTTTGAAATGTTTTTGTGAATGCGTGTGTTTTAATAATACAAGTGCAACATCCATAGGTTCATGTTATGGGAATTATGGTTTAAGGGTTATGTTAAACCACAATGTGTTCATCATCCTTTTATATTTAATATATGAAACATAAAAGGTTTACTAGACCTTGGTTATCAAAGATTTTATATTGAACATTCAAGTTAAGGCAAGTTAATATCCACCACAAAAGGGGCATAAGATTCAAGTACAAGGAACATAATTATTACCACTATTGGTTTTACCAAATGGGTTGCGATTCTAACCATTCACATTTGAGAAAAAAATTCAAATTGAAAAAAAAATTTACTTTAAAAGTTTGTCACCGTAATATTGTTTTGGGATATGGAGGACATGTATATAATCACCTAGGGGCCCACCTTTGGATATAATGTACCATTCATGTTATTTTTTCATTCATTAAAAGAAAAACACCTATTTTCGATTAATTTCTACAACTAAATTTTAGTCGCAAAAAACATTTGCGACTAAAATCTTTTTAGTTGTTTTGGACAAGTCACATGCAATATTAGTCGCAAACGACAAAGGGTATTGGATGAAAGGAAAAGTCAACAAATACAAGTTCATCCTTTAATTCCATTGTATATGTATTGTCACATGCTACTAAGATGTGACTATTTTGGTCAATATTGAAAGCAAATGATGTGTTGCCATGTGTCCCAATATTTAATTATTTAAAATTATTATTATTATTATTTTGAAATCATTTGGGATGTTCAATTCACATGTTTGGATGATTTATATTATGACACGTGACCCAATGTAAACATACCATGTGATATTTTAAAATGAACTTAATAAAAAATATTATGTTAAGTTGGTAGGTACATATAGGGTGTTTACAAACTTAGGCTAAATACCTACCTACCTATTTAGGTAAAAAGGTAGGTAGGTCCTACCTTCCTAGGTTAAAATATACCTATTCATATAGGTAGGTACATAGATCGACCTACATGGGTAGGTCAAACTAGATACCTACTTAATTAAATAAGTAGGTTGTGAAGGTAGGTAGTTTAAAATTGTGCATAATTTTATTTTTGTTTTGGGTTAAGCCTTTTGAATAGTTCATCCCATGTGCACACATTTTATAATGTGGAATAAGTGACCACACCCTTTGTTTATATAATGTTCAAACTAGGAAGGGAGAATAAACAATATGGGATAACTTTTGAAGTTGCAACTCCTCACAAACTAAGTTGTAACTTCAAAACTTTTTTCATGCCTTTTTTTTTAGTTTTTAGATTTCTAAACAATTCAAGTACATGGTTCATTAAATAATTAAACAATGATTTAATTAATAATGATTACATTTAACATATATTTAAAATATAACTATACATTACAAATATGAAGTTTTCATTATCAATTATTTAAATAATTAATAATTTCTTAATATTTAATTAACTAACTATCTAGTTACTCACAACTTGTTAATACATAATTCATAGATAAATAAATAATAAATATTTAAAAAATCCTTTATTAAAAAAATCTGGTTGATTATAGATATATAATTAAATTAAAAATAAATAATCATTATATGAAACACCTGTTATAAATGTTTATTTCCAAATTAAAAAATATTGAACAAATAATTGCTATTAAAAAAATCATCGCACAAATTATTTAATTTAAAAATAACATTAAGCTAATCACTGTAATTATTATATAATTACATTTATTTTTGTAAATTTTTGTTTTATTGGTAATTAATAACTATAATTACAATAATATGTTTTTTTTGATATTTTTTAATTACTTAATTTCTATTTTAGAAAAAAAAATTACTATATAATAATTCCTGCAATTATAATTATTACAATAATTATTTTAACTGCATTATGTATTTTCAAAATTTTAATTCAGATTTAAAGTTATAAATTACAAATTTTGAATAATTATTTTCAATTAGACAATACTTGTGAAATTAATATAATCAATTTTCATATGAAATAATTACAAAGATTTTAAAGTAATGTAACATTTATTACAGTAATTGATTTATTTTAATGTACGAATATAAATTATATAATGTAAAAATCTATGTTGTAACTATATATATATAATATAATTATTAATAAAAGTGATGTATTATGGACAACTAGTTACAAGAGATAAATATTTTAGTTTATTATATTAAAATCCATATAATTATGGTCAAAAGTTATTTATTTTAATTAAATTAAGATGATTTAAGAAACTTGAATAAGAAATAAATTTATAAATTATTATAATAAAGTTTAAATATAAGTTAATTATGCGAGTATTGTAATTATAACTTACAAATAAATTAAGTAATTACAATGATTTTACAATGATTTCATGTTATTATAGAATAATAATCGTTAATATGTTTTTTTAATACGAACAATTTACTGTAGATAAATAATAACGAGTAATAAATATTAATTTCTAGTGTATTTTTAAAAAATTACATCAACATTGGTCATTATTTTAAGATTATTATAGAAATTTGAAATAAAAATCTTAATTATAGGAAATAACTTTTCAATTATGATACAATCTTTTTAAAACTATTATTAAAACATATGTGTAGTAAATAATTATTTATTATAATTATTTTAAATTCTCAATAAAACTATTTTAAATGTTTAGGATGTAGTAACAATTATATATTGTAAGTACATAATTAAATTTTCTAGTATATTTGAATGTATTTTTTATAATTGTAAAAATTAAGGTAATTCATTTAATTATAGCGGAAATATTCATATTTTAAATTATAAATTATTTATAAAATTATAAATTATGTGTTTATTATAATTAATGTATAAGTAAAATAATTATTATGATTTTATAGTGATTATACATTTATTATAGTAATTTTATTGCTTATTAAAAATATAAAAATATTTATTATAATAATCTATGTTGGAATATATTTAATTTATTTAAAATTATAAATAACAAATGTTATCAAATTAGTATAATTGTAATAATAATATCAACGAGTTTGATAACAATAAAAATACTATGAATATTTTGAATAATAATTTGAAATATAAACTAAAAGTTATGAATTTTAAGTTTAATCATAAATCAAATATTTTTTTATAATTGATGTATATAAACATATGTCAATTGTGATTAAACACCATTTCACTTGCAAATAATGGGATTTTAAATGGGTATTTTTTTATGATAAATCCAACACATATATAGGTGTAAATTAGTTTAGTCGTAGACTAGTTGCGGGGTAGTCATAGGTGATTCGGTTGATGTTAGCATGATGTCACATTAATTGCAAAGGGCAAAAAATGAATTGCAAAAAAACAAATAATTGAAGGTAGTTATAAATGCATTAATCACATATTGGCCTTTTTCTTTTAGTGATTATGTGTTGTGTGTGCGATGACAATAATGATTGTAGGCACGAACATAGGAGCACACATCACATTCTAATTCTAAAACCTACATCTAGACCAAATTGTAAGTCCTTTTTCCAAGAGAAAATATTATAAATATATTTAATACTTATTTTTCATTATGCTCCATAATGTGCAAAACTAGTTAAATAGACCACACCAAAACATGACTTTGCTTATGAATGTCATGCGAATACATATCGTCATACAACATACATCGCTAACATACCATACTCACATACACACACAAACACATAACATGGACGAGAGCATACACAAATACCCGTGTACCACAACTTTCCCCCCTAGTTGGTGGTTAGGTCCCTCTAACTTCCAGGTAGCCTTATACATCTTCTACATATTATACACCTTCGCGGGTGCACGAATCAAAAGGCTGGGTGTTATGTTGCCCCATTGTTAGTTGCCCATCTGCAATCCATACCATGTGAAGATCAAGTCATCTACCCCTCCAAAATACAACGAGGACAAACCCATCGTCCAATGGGAACAACATCCATAGGTGGAGTCATGCACGCCATGTGCCAACCCCTAGAACATCTATCACACACCAATATATGGGTTGCTCCACCTTTAGACCCACACAACATACACCTCAAACCAGCTCGTGCCATTGCCAAACTTGGGTCAATTATACCATCCACATTTGGGAGGTGACATGGCACATAATTACGCACATGGTCCTTCCAAACAACACCATCATGACCCTCCAACATGAGAACTCCATAAGCTAACACCTCTTGCACTCGTAAGATAGTGCAACTTGCCATTACATCTAATGTTGTTGGTGTAATCTATTACAAACAGACATAGTCCCCCACATGGAATTTACGAATCGATGGTCGATAACCTCCACCCTGGATAATTGCCTATCGCATGTATCCCTATGTTGAGTAATGGCAAGGTTTTCAAATGTTGTTGGCATAACTCTTCGAAAGAGCTTTGCACATTGAGAACACACCCTCAACCAAATCTCCAAGTCATCAAGGTTCACCACCTCACTAAACTCATGACGAATCATTGTTGGCAAGTCTGGATTTTGGCCGTACAATAGAAAATAAGGTGAGAAGGAAGCCAAGGATGCTTGACGACTAAATCGATATCCCATGGCTAACCATGGTGACTAAATATCCCAATCCCCTAGGTGGCCCTTCTATAAGCCATATTTGCGCAATGCCATTTTCATCGTCTATACCACACGTTCGATTAAACCATCTGCCTCAGGATGATCTTGAGACATGGTTCGGTGATCAATCAATGCCTTGTCACACAAGACTTGAAACTCACCTTAAAACTCTATACCCTGATTGGTCAACACCTCAGCTAGCGCACCAAAATGACTAAGCACTTTATTAAGGAATGCATATGTTATTCCCTCGTTGGATTTGTCTGGGGATGGCACCAACTCAATCCACTTGGAGAAATGTTCCACCATCACCAACACATATCTATTGTGTCGTATCGTCAATGGTAATGGTCCCGCAAAATCCAAACTCTAGCGATAACCCAACCCCATAATAGGAAAGGGGTTATGGTGTAGGGGCATTAAACGATGCCCTCACCTTATCACAAACCATGCAATGTGACACCAATCGTTGCACATTGATGTGCATACCACGCCACCAATATTAACCTAGGAGCAAGCTATATGTATGTTTTACTTTAAAATGCCCAACTCCTCATGGGCATGTCGCACAATACGCCCTTTCTGGGCTAGATGTGGTACAATTCGCACCTTACCATCCTCCCACACTCAGAGTATATGTGTCCCTTCCAACCGATACCTCTTAGTTCGTTGGAGAACACGATCTTTCTCCTTGGCACTCACCATGCCTAACACCATACTAGTCCGTAAATATTCCAACACCAATATATCATCATGAACATCATGGTGACCGGTGCTACCATCCCTAACCTTAGGATCTCAAGACTGGCCATTTACCTTTTGACCAGAGTAAGATGTCACGGGGCCTTCCATATTAGAGTCCACACCTAACAAGCGCAAAAAGGTCGATGCATGCCAACCTGGCACCCATCTCCTCATCAACTTCGCCATGCCATCTAGCTCCAATATTATCCTTTAGGTTAGTGCATGGGTTCTGACTCAACCCATTGGCATCAAAGTTTGCAACTCCAGGTTTATGCACCACCTGGAAGTCATATTCATGTAAAATAAGAGCCCATCGTGCAAGCTTTCCTATAAGCTTATCGGACTCCATCAACCACTTGAACGGTTGGTGATCAGTGACAAGGGTAAACTGTGTGCCAAACAAGTAACACCTGAAGTGTGCAACAACCCACACCATTGCTAAACACTCTCCTTCATATGAACTATAGTGTGACTCCGTTGCATTGTTCGAACGACTTGCATAGGCCACCACAAACACAATTTGTAGATGAATCTGGTGCTCCTCCACGATATCACTATACACCACAATATCATTGATATAACACTGGACAAAATCCAACCCTGTTAAAATCCTATCTATCACACGTTGAAACTTGGTAGGCGCGTTCTTCAACCCAAAGGGTAAAAACTTCCACTTATACAAACAATCCTTGCCATGAGAGTTGACGCCCCCAAAATGTTGTCTTGGCTTTGTCCTCCTCTCAAATTGACAACTAATCGTACCTTGTTCAAAGATCAAATGTAGTAAAGACCTTCGCATGTCCCATAACATCAAACACCTCCTCGAGTGTAGGCATGGCATACTTATCGGACTTAGTTTGTCGATTGATAGGAGGGTAGTCTACACACATCCGCCTATGCGTGAATTGCCATGTACATCCTTTTTGGTAGGCATGACAGTGGCTGATGCATACTCACCATGCGACAACTCCACTAATCTAGCTTCCAGTAGATCCAACGTCTAATTCTAAATCAAGTCCCTTTCCATATCATTGTATCTATAGGGACAACGGAAGATTGGCGTGTCACTAGCCAATTCAATCTGTATATTAGGTCCATTCAAAGCACCCAACTCCTTCATATTAAAGGCAAAACAACTCATGTATGCTCTTAGGAATTGCATCAACCATCACTTCTCTCCTCCTATTAGCTTGGGCCCCATCAAAGGCTCCCAAATCTCCTCGGTAGACACACTAGAGGAAGATGACGACACCATGGGTTGTTATGCAAGAACCTTGGGAGAAGTCACATGCTCCTCCATGTCACCCAATGGAACACCATTGGAGCAACAAACTCTTCCAACAGCATGGGCCACAACCTCCACATACTCTCTCAACACGTACATCCCATATACTCCAAGGATGAAAAATACAACTCTCCTCACCCCCAGTCGATGCCTCTATCGTCACAGTGGGCAGCAAGCTCACAAGAGGTGTAACTACTATAGATGTGGCTTTGAGTCGACGTTGTTCAACCATACCAAGGCTAATAATCCAAGTCAAACAGCTCAGGTCCATAACCTGACCCAACACCTGTCAACGTGAAGCTTCAAAAATAGAAGGGACTGATGTCAATCCTGTAGGAAACCCTATTGCAAGCTCTCTCTCATCGACGTTGGGCTCCACCAACCGTTGTGAACAAGTATCCCATACAAGCCCGAGACCACCCTCCCTATAGGCATGTGACGTTGGAAAATTGACAAATGTGGGTAACGCCATCCTAAGCTGTCTCACTTGGTTCACCACTACCATGGGTGACTTATCAGCAACTTTCACCACCTAAGAATGTCACCCAATATCCAACATACTATCCACTATGAGGTGAGAAAATCGTGACACTGTCTCATATGCCCGTTTCAACACCTCCCTTGGCACCAAATTCATCCACCATAATCGTGGATGATGAGCACACAAGCCAACCCTCATTACATCCAATAAAACCATTGGTCTAATCCAAGATTAGATCTCATGTACACTCACCATCACATGAGACCTAATATCACCCAACAAAGGTACATTCTCCAGAATGTACGTGAGAGCACATGCCTGATGTGTCTGAAAATGGCGTAACACCTTTAACATCTCCTAAAACATATGAGATCGAGGGTCACCACAATTGGCTTGAATATGACCCTGGCATGGCCATCTAGCAATCACCAAATCAATAGGACCAACTTTCACAAGGTTTTGCACCCCAACAATGCAATGTATGATGGCAAAGCCCACTAATATCCTCGAATAGCTGACCTCGGCAACAACTCAGGGTATCACATCATCAATATTGTAAGATGGTGCAATGAAACCCTCCTTGCGGTCTCATCCTTCTCCACGTAAAGGTATTTTCGAACTAGAATACTCGCTTGAAGCACTGTTGCCAAACAAATGCTAATCCCACCAAATAGATCCAACACGTAAATACCCTCAGAAGGATACTCCCACGTTATGGGTGTAGTATCCAATGGAAACAACCCAACATGACCAGAAATAAGAGTTCGTTGTGGAACTTCCTCCTCCTCCACAAACATAAAAGCGTCACACCAAGCTTGTGATACCAAATAATCGGCATCCTGCCATAACACCCCACTCGAATGCCAAAGTGGAACATCCAATGAAGAGGACACTGTTGCAACAAAGCTAAAAACCTCCTCTATATCCTTGTAGATCGGAGTGTCAATGGCTAAAATGTTGCCCTCCAACAAGTCATCTGGCCAAGTGACCACTCCACTAAATCCAGCAACTGATGCCAACACCTCTAGGGGTGACCCTCTTGTTCGAACCCCATAAATAAATCTCACAGGCACATGGTTCATCCGTCCATCCCCAGACTACGAACTAGGTTGGTTTCCGTCCAATAATCCATCTGAAAACCCATGAATACAACACGACACCTCCAACTAATACATCATACGATTCAGATGTTGTAACAACAACAATCACTCCTAACCTAGAGCTATCAGTTGCATGATCCAATCTCATATGCACTGACAATCTTTCACGTGTCATGAAGTGAGACCTATCATTGGCTCCACTAAGTGATGTTTGAATCTAGAATGGGCATGACTCAAGCTTTGACCTCCAAATACCCAAACCAATACATGTTGCCTTCCCAACATCAAGGGTTGTGCACTAGAATCCAACAAAACCCGATGTGGTCTATACATTTAGCTTGTAGGACTCACCAACTGGAAAATACCACTCCGGTTGTCCAACATACATACACTAGGTGTAAGCTTTTCACAAACAATGGCTGGTCGAGTTGGTAATGTGTCCATCTTAGCCGTCATTGCCTGCTAAGGACAATCCACACTTGATATCACGAGTTGTTCCACAACAACATCCCATGCCACAAGTTGACCCACATCAACACCCTCACACACCTCGCCACTTGTAACACAACATTCCCACGTTCACACAATGTGGCCGTTAGTCGAAATACACGAGC
>Ga0116230_10003934_pt1 | contig 14516 bp, 13 predicted proteins | sample S1TSphfallax_3_FD_88678 | JGI IMG/M metagenome (GOLD analysis project Ga0116230, IMG submission 88678) | Host-associated microbial communities from peat moss isolated from Minnesota, USA - S1T2_Fd - Sphagnum fallax MG | ecosystem: Host-associated > Plants > Peat moss > Unclassified | place... | reverse complement strand
TGAGGCGAGCGCGCCGGCCCCCAGTTCGCGCCGCGCCACGGCGCGCCGGGCCGCGGAACAAGCCTGGGAGGCAGCGGGTGCGGCCCGCGGCACGCCGGTCGACATCATCCGGCTGGCCGGCATTTACGGCCCCGGCCGCTCACCCTTCGATGATCTGCGCGCCGGCCGGGCACGCCGGATCGACAAGCCGGGCCATGTCTTCGGGCGCATCTACCGCGAGGATATCGCGGAAGGAACCGTGGCCGCGATGCGACAGGCAGCGATGCTCGCGGGCAGCCGGGTGCTCAATTTCAATGACGATCTCCCGGCCGAGCCCGCGATCGTGGTGGAGGAAGCGGCGCGGCTTCTCGGCATGCCGCCGCCGCCGCTGGTGCCTTTCGCAGAGGCCGAGGCGGGCATGACGCCGATGGGCCGTAGCTTCTGGGCGGAAAGCCGGCGGGTCAGCAGTGCCGGAACCCAGCAGGTTCTTGGGCGCCCTTGGGCATTTCCGACCTTCCGCGAGGGGCTGAGGGCCATACTGGCGCAGGAGGCGGCGGGCCCATAAGCTCAGGGGCCGCCATGAACGGGCGGGAGTGTCGGAATCGCGGCACGCGGGGCCGGCGGTGCTTATCAGCAAGCAGAGGTCACTATGGATCGTATTCCTGACTCGGCGGCCCCGACTGTGCGAGGCAGACTGGCTGCCCCCCTTCTTTTCGGTTGCGCCCTCATGCTGGTGCCGATAGCGCGCCCGGCGCTGGCCCAGAGCACAGACGGCCCCGGAAGCACCATCAACGGCACCGTGCCGACAGCGGAGGGAAATGTCTGGAACGGGCTAGACCACCAGCCGACACCATCCGAAGTGGCACCGCTGGGCAACGCGCAGGAACAGGCCCGGATCAACCGCAAGCTCAACAAGTTGGACAAGCAACTTTTGAACGATCCGTTGCCAAAGGTGCCGGCCGGCGCGCCCCAGGTTCAAGGCAACTGAGAGTAACGCGGCAGCGTCCTCCGCGGATGCAGAGGGCGCGAGCAAAAACGTGCAATTTCTTAAATTCATATTGGTGGGCAAGAACTTTTTAGTCTTGTTTCGATAATTTTATCCTCCTCTGCATCCGCAGTTACCCTTGCTTACGAACATGGGTGCGGCCGTTGTTGGTCGCTTAGCGGAGGATGAAGACATGAATAAACTTATTCGCATTGCTGTGGTTGCTGCGGGCGCTGGCCTTTTGGCCCCCGTCGCCGTGTCCCACGCCTTGGCTCAATCGGCTCCGAACACCGTGGTCGTTGGCGGCATGGCAATGTATCCGAGCAAGAACATCGTCGCCAATGCGGTGAATTCCGATGATCACACGACGCTGGTGGCGGCCGTGAAGGCGGCGGGCCTCGTCGGTGCACTCATGGGCCCCGGCCCCTTCACCGTTTTCGCGCCGACGAACGAAGCCTTCAGCGATCTTCCGGCCGGCACCGTCACGACGCTGCTGAAGCCCGAGAACAAGGCGACCCTGACGAAGATCCTGACCTATCACGTCGTTCCCGGCGACTATAACACGACCAAGCTTCGTGCCCTGATCCTGGCCGGCGGCGGTCAGGCCCAGTTGAAGACGCTCGAAGGCGGCACTCTGACCTTCATGATGAATGGATCGAGCAACATCATGGTGATGGACGAGAAGGGCGATAAGGCCGACATCACCGTCGCCGACGTAACGCAGTCGAACGGCGTCATCCAGGTGATCGACAAGGTTCTGCTGCCCACGGGCTGAATGGATCGTCCCACTGCCGCGCTGCGGGGATTCGTTAATCTCTAGGCTAGATCGAGAGATTTAGAGAACCGTGCGCGGCACTAGGTACTATCGGGTTATAGATACCATGCGATGACGCCGCGATGTTTCGATGTGAACACGCGACGCGCCGTCGGCGATTGCAGGCGGACAACCCTCGTCGTGCACGTTGCGATTTCGTCAGCATCGGCAACTTCCCAGCGCTCGGGAGGGACGCGTCTGCTCGCGTTCGCGGGTCCCGCTCGAGCTCATGGTCCGGCCGTGCGGTGGAGGCTTTTGACGGGTCCGCCTGACCTGACTGCAATCTCTCGGCGCGCCCGATTAACGGCTCGGGCGCGCCGGCGGCCTTACGGCAGGCCCGAAGAGTGCCGGGGGCGAGATGCTCTTCCGATCGGCGAGGAGCTCCGCTTCCTGTAGCAGGGCCAACCGTCCGACCAGCACATGCGATGAATGGGAGTGGTGGGCGCAGTAGGATTCGAACCTACGACCCGCTGATTAAGAGTCAGCTGCTCTACCAACTGAGCTATGCGCCCCCGAGGGGGCGGCATATAGCAACCCTCTCAGGGCCTGTGAAGCCCTGGCCTGCCGTCTTTAGTCCGAAGACCGCGTGTGCAGGGGAGACCTGCGCGCCGAGCTTCCGGCGACAGGCAGCCATCGGGCCGAGCCAGGTGCAACCCTGGCATTCGGCCGGTCAGCGCTTGGCAGCGGCTTTTCAGCCGGCTGCGCGGCGACCCGTGGTCTCGTGTACCACGGCGAGCTTGCCACCGGCGGCTTCCGCCATGACGGACCGCAGCTCCCGCAGGAAGGACGAGCCCTTCAGGGTGCGCTGAACCAGGACGCTGCGGCGATCCGCCGGATCGACCTTGCGGCGCACCAGCTCGAACTCCGACAGGCGGTCGAGAGCACGCGTGATGGCCGGCTTCGACACTTCGAGATCGGCTGCGAGCCCGCGCACCGTGTGGGCCTTGTCGGTCAGGTAGCAGGTGAGGAAGACGCCAAGCTGGCGGGCCGAGAGGTCCGGGCCGTCGCGCCGGACGAGGGCCACGATCGTGTCCCGGAGAACGCCGACCAGCTGGTCGGAAGATGGTGAAGAAGCCATGAAGTCATTCCCTTCAATACGGCGCCAGGCGCCCGTTACGGTTGTTGCTCTGCCAAAGATTGGCCGGAAATGTTCCGACAAGGGTGTGCGAACGAGCGAGCGCCCCGGTTCGCGAGCCGCCTAGACAGGTAATAATGTCTTTTTGCAACTATTATGCGCCTTGTGGTCTCACATGTCCGTGAACACCTGTAACGAATCTTCACAGAAACCGTTACGCGTCGGTAGTTAACCTTTGCGCGTATTGGTTTTGCAACGAAAGTAGTACCGCCCGCACCGCCTGAATTTCTCCACCTTCCGGCGCCGCGGGCCGGGTCTGATCGTTCCAAGCGTAGAGATCAAAATGAATCCATGCATTTGCGCCCGCGACGAACCGCTTCAGAAAGAGCGCCGCGACGATCGCGCCCGCAAAGGGTTTCGTTGAAACGTTGTTGAGATCGGCAATGTTACTATCCAGCCAACTATCGTAAGCGGCCCAGAGCGGCAGCTGCCACACGGGGTCGTGTACGATGTTACCAGACTCGAATAGCTTCGCGGCCCAGGCTGGATCGTTACAAAACATTGCGGGCACATCCGGACCCAGTGCCGTTCGCGCGGCGCCAGTCAACGTTGCCGCATCGATGAGCAGCGCCGGTTCCTCCGCGGACGCTTCGTGCAGCAGGTCACACAGCACGAGGCGGCCCTCGGCATCCGTATTGCCGATCTCCACCGTCAGGCCGGCCCGCGTCCGGATGACATCGAGGGGACGCATCGCGCGGCCAGAGACGCTGTTCTCGACGCAGCCCACCCTCAGGACGAGACGAACGGGAAGGTCCTCCTCCATGATGAGATAGGCGAGGGCCATCATGGCGGCCGCGCCTCCCATATCCTTCTTCATCCGTAACATGCCCGCGGAGGGCTTGAGGTCATAGCCGCCCGAATCGAAGCATACGCCCTTGCCGCAGAGCGAGATCAGCGGCGAGGAGGCCGTCGCACGGCTTCCTTGCCAGCGCAGCACCGCCACCCGCGGCGTCCTTTCGGATCCGCGGCCGACGGCCGCAATCGTCGGGTAGTTTGACTCGAGCGCCGCACCGCTTAGCACGCTCTGTTCGCAATTAAAATATTCGCCTAGAGCAACAACGGCGGCGGCCAGCTCCTCCGGGCCGAGCAGGTTGGCCGGCCGGTTGATGAGGTCACGCCCCATCCAGATCGCCCGCACCATCGCGACGCTGGCCTCGGTCCCGGGCGGACGCTCCAGCCGGGCCGGTTTCGGCGCGGCAGCCTTCAATTCCTGAAAGCGATACGCACCGAGGCCGAAGCCCAAGGTAGCGCAACCAGGATCGACATCCGTCGAGACGAGCCGCCACAGCGTCTCGGCGGGCAGGCCGAAGGGGAGGGCGCCGAACGGCGCGTGACTGGGGTCCGAGCCCAAACCCAGCACGGCGTCTATGACGCTGTCCCCGCCGCGAGACGGGGATGCGGCGGGAAGGATGGCGATGCTGGCGGCCTTCGCCGTGAAGCCCGCGAAGCCGAGATGGTCACGCTGGGCGGGTGCGAGAGACTCCAGCAGTGCGGGCAGGGTCTCCGGCCTGACCGCATGGAGGCGATGAACCGTGCGGCCCCCGGGGGGAGCGGGCTGCGCCGCGTCGAAGAAGCAGTCGACCTCCCGGATGGCGCTCGGCGGCATCAGGCCGTTGCCTTGCCGGCCGTGATGGCGCCCACGACGCGCCGGATGAAGGCTGCCGGCTCGGTCGGGGCGTCACCCTCCTGCACCCGGGCGAGGTCGAGCAGCAGATGCGCCTCCTCCTCGACGGACTCGCCCTGGGCCGCGCGCGCGGCGAGGGACGAAATCCAGACATGCCGGGGATTGATCTCCAGGCTGGGGGCGCCACCCCACGTCGGCCGGCCCGCGCGGCGCAGCAGCTTCTGCATATGCAAGTCCGCCCCTTCCTGGCTGGACAGCAACATGACCGGGCTTTCATTGAGGTGGGCCCCAGATTTCACTTCGGCAATATTGTCGCCCAGCGCGGCTTTTATCCCGGCCAGCAGCGGCGCCAGATCATCCGAAACAGCCTCGGCCTCCCCCAGATCGGCCAGCGCCTGGCGCGCATTGCGCAACGGCTTGCCCTCGACCTCACCCATCCGCTCGGGCCAGAAGGCGTCGATCGCATCCGTCAGCAACAGGACTTCGTAACCTTTGGCGGTATAGCCCTCCAGCACCGGGGCGTGGCGGAGCTGGTCGATGTTCTCTCCGGCCAGGACATAGATCGCCGGCTGATCCGGCTTCATCCGGCTGACGTAGTCGGCGAAGGAGGTCCAGCCCTCCTCGGTGGAGGAGCGGAAGCGGAGCAGCGGCGCGAGATCCGCGCGCGCGCCGGAATCCTCCCACAGCCCTTCCTTCAGCACGGTGCCGAAATTCTCCCAGAACCGGAGATAGCCCTGGGTCTCCGGAGCGGGGGCCGGGTTCTCCTCATCCTCGGCGGCGACCACGCCGGTTTCCGGCGGCACCTCCTTCGCCTTCGTTTTCAGCTCGGTGAGGACGCGATTGAGAATGGCTTTGCGCATTCTCGCCATCACCGGCGTGGTCTGCAGCATCTCGCGCGAGACGTTGAGCGGCAGGTCCTCGGTATCGACCACGCCCTGCACGAAGCGCAGCCAGGGCGGCAGCAGATCGGCCTCGTCGGTGATGAACATCCGGCGGACATGCAGCCGGACCTTGGACCGGCGCTCGCCCTCCACCGGGTCGAAAGGCGGGGAATCGGGAATGAACAGCAGCGCTGAGTATTCGAGAGCGCCCTCGGCGCGCCAGTGGATCGTCGCCCAGGGCTTGTCGAAGAAATGGCCGAGGTGGCGGTAGAAGCCCTCGTACTCCTCGGCAGTCACCTCGGACTTGGCCTTGCGCCAGAGTGCCGTCCCCTCGTTCGCCGTCTCGGTCTTGCCGTCCCGCACCAGCTTGATGGGCACGCTGATGTGGTCGGCCCACTTGCGGATGATGCTCTGCAGGCGAAACGGCTCCAGAAACTCGTCCGCATCGGCCTTGATGTGCAGGATCACATCGGTGCCGGCGGTGGCGCGCTCGGCGGGCGCCACGTCGAAGCTGCCCCGCCCGTCGGACCGCCAGCTCCAGGCCTCGTCGCTGCCGGCGCGGCGGGAGATCACCTCGACCCGGTCGGAGACCATGAAGGCCGAGTAGAAGCCGACGCCGAACTGGCCGATGAGGTTCGGCCTGTCCTCAGGCTTGGCATGCTGGATGGTTTCCCCGAAGGCGCGGGTGCCGGACCGGGCGATCGTGCCGAGGTTGGAGACCAGCTCCTCCCGCCCCATGCCCATGCCGTCATCGCTGATCGTGATGAGGCGGGCCGGTTTGTCCGGCGTGATCAACACACCGGCATCGGGCGGCAAGGCGAGGCCGGGATCGGTGAGCGCGGAAAAGCGGCGCCGGTCGATGGCGTCAGCGGCGTTGGCGACCAGCTCGCGGAGGAAGATCTCGCGCTCCGAATAGAGCGCGTTGACCACGAGGTCGAGCAGACGGCCGACTTCCGCACTGAATTCGCGCGTTTCGGTGCCTGCCGCCGCGGGGGCCTCGGCACCTGCCGGCGCTGGGGTTTGGTCCTGTTCCATAGCTATCTTCCCGTCAGTCCTGAACTCTTTGTATACATACGGCTTCGGTGCAGCCGTTGCGATGCCGCATGTGTCCTGCGGGCAGCGAAATGCAACCACCCGGCGGCTCGGTCCGGCTGCCGATGGCCCTTGCCAAGCGGCTTCAAAGCACCGAAGCTCTTACCCATGCAGGGATTCGCGCCGCGCGTGAAGGCGGTTTTAGGACCGACGAACACGGGCAAGACGCATCTGGCCATGGAACGGATGTTAGCCCATGCGTCGGGCATCATCGGCTTTCCGCTGCGCCTTCTGGCCCGCGAAAACTATGACCGGATGGTCGCCAGCAAGGGCGCTCGCTATGTCGGTCTGATCACCGGCGAAGAGAAGATCATCCCGCCCGACGCGCGCTGGTTCGCCTGCACGGTGGAGGCCATGCCCCTGGACCGGCATGTCGAATTCGTGGCGGTGGACGAGATCCAGCTCTGCGCCGACCCCGACCGGGGACATATCTTCACGGACAGGCTGCTGCGTGCCCGCGGCATGGTCGAGACCATGTTCATGGGCGCCGAGACGATCCGGCCCCTCATTCAGCGGCTGGTGCCCGATGCGATCATCGAGACGCGGCCGCGTCTCTCCCGCCTGCATCACGCGGGACCGTCCAAGCTGACCCGCCTGCCGCCGCGCAGCGCCGTCGTCGCCTTCTCCGCCTCCGAGGTCTACGCCATCGCCGAGATGATCCGCAGGCGTCGCGGCGGGTGCGCGGTGGTGATGGGGCGCCTGTCCCCCCGCACGCGCAATGCCCAGGTCGCCCTGTACCAGGAAAAGGAGGTCGACTTCCTGGTGGCGACGGACGCCATCGGCATGGGCCTTAATATGGATGTCGACCATGTCGGCTTCGCCGGCATCTCGAAATTCGACGGGCACCGGCTGCGGCGGCTGACCGCGCCGGAGGCGGCGCAGATTGCCGGCCGTGCCGGACGCGGGATGCGCGACGGCAGTTTCGGCAGCACCGCCGAGTGCCCGCCCCTGCCGGAGGAGCTGGTCCGCGCCGTCGAGACCCACGACTTCGACGCGATCGAGCAAATCTGCTGGCGGAACACCGACCTCGACTTCACCTCGGTCGACGCGCTGCTCGGGAGCCTGCTCGCCCCGCCGCCGCGCCGCGGACTGGTGCGAGGCAATGACGCCTCGGATCTCGAGACGCTGACGACATTGGCGAAGGACGCCGACCTGCGGGCGAAGGCGCAGGGGCGGAGGCGCGTGCGGCTGCTGTGGGATGCCTGCCAGATCCCGGACTTCCGCAAGATCGCCGATGACAGCCACGCCGCACTCTGCGCCCGCATCTTCAACCACGTCGCCGATTCAGGGCATCTGCCGGTGGATTGGATCGGGGGCCAGATCGATCGCCTTGCCCGCGTGGAGGGCGATATCGATACCTTGATGCAGCGCCTCTCCGGCGTGCGCGTCTGGTCCTATATCGTCGCCAGGGACGACTGGGTGAGGGACGCCGCGCATTGGCAGGCGCGGGCGCGGGCCGTCGAGGATATGATCTCCGACAGCCTGCATGAGAAGCTCATGCACCGCTTCGTCGATCGTCGCGCCGCGCTGCTCATGCGCCGGCTGGAGGAGAACGAAGGGCAGGATCTGCTCTCCGCCGTCACCGCGCGCGGTGAGGTGGTGGTCGAAGGCCATTCCGTGGGGCATGTGGCGGGATTCTCCTTCCTGCCCGATCCGGCGGCGGTAGGGGATGAGCGCCGCATGGTGATGCGCGCGGCGCGGCGGGCGCTGGGCGAGGAGATGCCGCGTCGCGTGGGACGTTTCGAGGCGGCGCCGGATAGCGAGATCACGCGCACGGCGCAGCACCGGCTGGTCTGGCAAGGGCAGGAAGTGGCGAAGCTGCGGCCCGGCCACTCCGTGCTGCGGCCCCTGGTGGAGGTCATTGCCAGCGACTTCCTCGACGGACCTTTGCGCGAGCGGGTCAGGCGGCGGTGCCAGGCCGCTGTAGATGCCGAGATCGCCCTGGTCTTCGCGCCGCTTTTCGCGGCCTTGGAGGCGGTGCGCGCGGCACCGAAGGCCCGTGGGCTGCTGCACCGGCTCGGCGAGGGGATGGGCCTGGCGCGCGCCGAGGCCGAGGACAATCCGGCCGGCATCCCGCTCGCCGGCAGCCCGGTGCGGCTGGCTGGTGGCGGGATCGCCTGGTTCCTGCCGGCGATGATGAAGCCGGGACCGATGGCGTTGCGGGCGGCGCTGCTGGCGCTGGGGGCAGGGGTGCCAGCACCGGCACTGCCCCTGCCGAGCCTCACCGCCATTCCGGCCGAGCAGCCATGGCCCGCTGGCTTCGCCGAGGCGCTGGGCTGGATCACGGCGGGCCCCGTGCTGCTGCGGCTGGATGTCGCCGAACGGCTGGCCGAGGAGCTGCGGCGCGGCACCCGGGCTCTGGGTGGCCGCATGCTGCTGCCGCGCGGCCTCGCCTCGCGGCTTTCGGTGAAGGGCGAGGCGCTGCCGATGGTCCTGCGCAGCCTGGGCTTCCGGCTGATCCCGGCGCCGAGCCTCGACCCGGGCGAGTATGGCCCGCCGGTGCCCCCGATGCTGGCGCCGCTCAGCCCCGCGCGGGCGCGGGCGCGCAGCGAGGCGGACAAGCGGCAGGCCCCGCCTCGGCCCGACAGCCCCTTCGCCACGCTGGTGAACTTCCGCCGCTCGGAAACAAAGCTCGGCACGGGAAGGCGATAGCGGGGAGGCGATGAGCGGGAAGGCCCCGACTGCAAGGGACGGTAAAGCCGTGCGGCGCGACGAGGCGGAGTGGCAGCGTCTGGACCTCTGGCTCTGGTGTGCCCGCGTGGCGAAGGCGCGGTCGGACTGCGCCCGGCTGGTGGAGGATGGCGCCATCCGGCTCAATCGCCAGTCGACGGTCAAGGCGCATGCCCGCCTGCGCATCGGCGATGTGCTGACGATGGCGCTGCGGGGCGAGGTTCGTGTCTGGAGGGTCATGGCCCTGGCGGCGCGGCGCGGCCCTGCGGCGGAGGCGCGGCTGCTCTATGAGGAGGTGCCGGAGACCGGCGCTGCGCCCGGCGGCGGGGAGGCAGTTCGTTCCAACTCTTGCGCGAAGTCCGGCTCGGCGGCATACGAAGGCGCCCAAGCATGGCCATGGGATGGCGATGCTTCGGATCAGGACCAGCACGGTTCCCATGAGAAAGCCGTGGAACCGGCTGGGGAACTTCCCCCGGACCGCCACCAGGAGCGCTGAATGACCTACGTGGTCACCGATAACTGTATTCGCTGCAAATACATGGATTGTGTCGAGGTATGCCCCGTCGACTGCTTCTACGTCGGCGAGAACATGCTGGTGATCAATCCGGATGAATGCATTGACTGTGGCGTCTGCGAGCCCGAATGCCCTGCCGAAGCGATTTTGCCCGACAGCGACGGCCGCGCGACGGCCTGGGCGGAACGCAACCGGATTTTCTCGACGCAGTGGCCGAACATCACGCGCAAGGGCACGCCGCCGGCTGATGCCGATGAGTGGAAGGACAAGCCTGGCAAGGAAGCGTACTTCTCGCCCGAGCCCGGAAGCCCGAAATGAGCCGCATCGCCGATCGTCTCGCCGATCTCGGACTCATATTGCCCGAGCCGCCGCTGCCCGTTGCAACCTATGTCCCGTTCACGATCCACAACGGGCTGGTGACAGTGTCCGGTCAGTTGCCATTGCAAGCGGGCAAGATCTTCGCCATCGGCAAGCTCGGCGCGGAGGTTGACGTGGACACGGGCCGGTTCGCCGCGCGGCTTTGTTTCATCAATCTGCTCGCGCAGCTGCGGGCCGCCTGCGACGGCGATCTGGACCGTGTGACGGGCGTGCTGCGCCTGGGCGGGTTCATCGCCTCGGCGCCGGATTTCACGCAGCAGGCGGCGGTGATGAACGGCGCGTCCGATCTCGCGGTCGAGGTTTTCGGCGATATCGGCCGCCATGCGCGCTCGACGATCGGGGTGGCGGCGCTACCGCTCGGCGCGGCGGTCGAGGTCGAGGGTCTCTTCGCCATCGCCTGAGGGTACGGCTTGACGGGTTTGGAGATCGCCGTCGCCAATCTGGCGGCGATGGAGGCCAGCCACTACGCAAATCTTGCGCTCCGCGCTGATCGCGTCGACGACCGTCTGCTCCGGATCGAGCGGCGCCTGGATCTCGTCGCGGTCTGACGGGACGGGGTGAGGAGCGCGCGGCCCAGTCCGCGCTCCTGGACGATCTCCGGGGCGTATAGCCTTCGGTATCGCTGCACCAGTGCGCGCCGAATTGCTTTGCTTCCCCACCGATGCTGCGTGGTAGTGTGCTTGCGGCCGGATGGAAGAGCACATGGCTGAAGAACCCGCTGACCTCGTTTTGGAGTTCCCGCGGGCGATCCGGGGCGATATCGCCGATGTGCGGACGACGTTGCGCGAGCATGGGCACCGGCTGAACCGGATCGGGCTCGCGATAGCCGGGTTGCGCCGCGACCAGGCGCAGGAAGCGGAACACGGGGCGCATGTCGAGGTCGATATCGGCAGCTTGCGGGACCGCTTGGCTCGGATCGAGGCACGCCTCGATCTCCAGAGCGTCTAGTTCGCGCTGATGTCATTCCGCGCCAAGCTCGGGCGCGCGCTGGGAAGAGTCGTCTTTTCCGCTCCTGGGCATTATGTTCGCAGAATGCCGGATGGTGACAGCTTCTCCCTCAGCCTCCACAGCAGTATTCATGAGATCGACGCCCAGGACTGGAACGCCTGTGCGGGTGATGACAATCCCTTCGTCAGCTTCGCCTTCCTGAGCGCGGTCGAAGACAGCGGCTCGGCCGGATCGCGCACCGGCTGGCTGCCGCAGCACGCCGTGTTGCGCGACGAGGCCGGGCAGGTCGTCGGCGTCGTGCCGATGTACGCCAAATCCCACTCCTACGGCGAATATGTCTTCGACCATGGCTGGGCCAACGCGTTCGAGCGCGCCGGAGGCAGCTACTACCCGAAGCTCCAGGCCGCCGTGCCCTTCAGCCCCGTCCCGGGCCCGCGGCTGCTGCGCCGCCCCGGCAGCGCCGTGCCCGCCGCGGCGCTCGCCCAAGGCCTCGTTCAGGCCTGCCAGCAGCTCGATCTCTCGTCTGTCCACATCACCTTCTGCCAGGACGAGGAGTGGGAGGCGCTGGGCGGGGCAGGGTGGCTGCAGCGGATCGGCACGCAGTTCCACTGGTCCAATGCCGGCTACACGAGCTTCGATGACTTTCTGGGTGCGATGTCATCCCGCAAGCGCAAGTCGATCCGGCGGGAAAGGCGCGATGCCGCTGCCGCGGGCCTCTCCTTCCGGACCGTGCGCGGCCACGAGATCACCCGCCCGATGTGGGATGCCTTCTTCGGCTTCTATCAGGCGACAGTCGACCGGAAATGGGGCAGCGCCTATCTCACCCGCCGCTTCTTCCCGATGCTGTCCGAGCGGTTGGACGACCGCGTCGTGCTGATGATGGCCTACGACGGTCAGACACCGGTCGCCGCAGCGCTCAACCTGGTGGGCCGGGACGCCCTCTACGGCCGCAATTGGGGGTGCAAGGGCGATTGGCCCTTCCTCCATTTTGAACTCTGCTACTATCAGGCCATCGACTTCGCCATCGCCCACAAGCTGCCACGGGTGGAAGCGGGGGCCCAGGGCGAGCACAAAATCCAGCGCGGCTACCTGCCCGTCCCGACCTACTCCGCGCATTGGATCACCCATCCCGGCCTGCGCCGCGCGATCGGGAGTTTCCTGGACGAGGAACGGCCGGCGATCCTTCGGCATATGGAGGAGCTCGCGACCCTCTCGCCGTTCAAGGAGGAGGGTTAAAGCAGGCGGCGTCCGCTCGCGCTCTATGACGCCGCCGCTTCGGCCGGCGACCATTGTTCAGCCGCATCGCCCGCCGGCTCGGCGTAAAGCTCCCAGAGGATATTGTCCGGATCAGTGAAATAGCAGCTGCGGGCTCCCCACGGGTAGTTCGCGGGCAGGCGCTGGAACGGCACGTCCAGTGAGACGAGCTTTTCATACCATTGGTCGACATCGGCGCCCGAGGGCAGCCGCACGGAGACGCAGGCCCGGTGGTCGCTGCGGCTCGGCGAGTGGCTGAGCGGCCTCGGCTCATCGGGGACGAAGCTCGACTGCCACACAACAAGGGAGACGCCGCGGCTTTCGAAGGCCACGAAGCCGTCGGTCCGGCGCTTGATGGTGAAGCCGAGTTTCTCCGTATAAAAGGCGATCGATCTGTCGAGATCCTGAACCAGCAGGCAAATATCGCTGATCGCGTGGAGCTGATCGAAGTCCATGCAAAGCCTCCCTCTCGAGTGTCAGCCGTCTCTGCGGCGTTTGCCTGTCAGCTAAGCGGTTTCGCGCGCGACGAAACGCGCGAAAGCCGGGAGGGTGCTATCCACTCGCGGCGTAAGGCCGGGGTGCACCGCCCTCGACGATGCGCAAGTACCGGATGCGGATCAAGCGACGCTAACGCGCAGGGCCCCTGCGCAGCCCTTACCTCAGGGTCTGACAGAAGCCGATGATCCGGCCGCAGGCCTCCTCCAGGGAGGCGTCGTCGGTGGCGTAGCTGATCCGCACATGCGGGCTCATGCCGAAGGCGGCCCCGTGAACCAACGCGACATGCCGTTCCTCCAGGAGAGCCATCGCGAAATCGCGATCGGTCTCCATGAGACGCCCGCCCGCGCTCACGCGCCCGATGCAGCCGGCGATGGAGGGAAACACATAGAAAGCGCCTTCCGGCACGGCGCAGGTGATGCCCGGAGCCTGCCGCAGCATGCCCACGACCAGATCGCGCCGCCGATGATAGGCCGTGACCATCTCGGCCACCATCGCCTGGTCGCCGTCGAGCACCGCCGTGGCCGCGGCCTGGCCGACGGTGGAGATGCCGGCCGTCGCATGGCTCTGCACGACACCCATTGCCTTGATCAGGCCAGCCGGGCCGCCGCAGAAGCCGATCCGCCAGCCGGTCATGGCGTAGGTCTTCGACACGCCTGACATCACCAGAACGCGGTCCGCCAGGTCCGGGGCCACCGCCGCGATGCTGACGGAGCCCAGCCCGTCGTACCGCAGATGCTCGTAGATCTCGTCCGAGAACACCCAGACATGGGGGTGGCGCCGCAGCACCTCGGCCAGCGCCGCCAGCTGCTCCGCCGTATAGGCCGCCCCCGTCGGGTTGTTCGGCGCGTTGAGCACCACCCATTTCGTGCGCGGCGTGATCGCGGCGTCCAGATCCTCGGGGAGGAGGCGGAAGCCGTTGTTCGCGGGGCAGGAGACCGGCACCGTGACGCCGCCGAAGAATTGCGCCGTCAAGGGATAGGACGACCAATAGGGCGAGGGAATGACAACCTCGTCCCCCTCCTCGATGGTGGCGGCGAAAGCGTTGAAGATCGCCTGCTTGCCGCCGTTCGTGACGATGATCTGGCTCAGCGCGAAATCGAGTCCCTGGTCGCGCTGGAACTTGCGCCGGATGGCCGCCTTGAGTTCGGGCGTGCCGTCCACGGGCGGGTATTTCGTCTGCCCGTCGAGCGCCGCGCGATACGCGGCCTCGATGCCCAGCTGCGACGTGGGAAAGTCGGGCTCCCCGATCGCGAGCGATATGACGTTGTGCCCCTCCGCGCGCATTTCCCGCGCGCGGACGGACATCTGGACGATGGCGGCGGTCTCGGCCCGTCCGAGCCGCGATGCGAGCGCGGGCACTGAGCTTACGTCAGCCCCTCACAGAAATGCTTGATCCGCTCGCAGGCTTTGCGAAGCGACTCGGTATCGGTCGCATAGCTGACGCGGAAATGACCGGGATACATGAAGGCCGAACCGTGCACCGCCGCCACGCCTTCCTCCTCCAGCAGCGCGGTGACGAAGCTTTCGTCATCGGTGATCGCCAGACCGGTGCGGCTGGTCTTGCCGATGCAACCATGGAGCGCGGGGAAGACGTAGAAGGCGCCCTCCGGCTTGTGGCAATTGAGCCCGGGCGCCGTGTTGAGCATCGCGACCACGAGGTCCCGCCGTTCCTTGTAGACGGACGTCATCTCGTTGAGGAAATCCTGCGGACCATTGAGCGCTTCGACCGCCGCCGCCTGGCTGA